>MDTB01064888.1_pt1 | contig 12274 bp, 10 predicted proteins | sample 811161 | NCBI WGS metagenome assembly MDTB01 (sample SAMN05326650, study PRJNA326480) | marine metagenome | isolation source: seawater | place: Mediterranean Sea | collected 2009 | reverse complement strand
TCTGCTTAAATAACTACCTAAAATCTTTTCATCACCGAAAAAACTAGAAACTCTTATCTTGCTCTTCCAACCTAAAATATTTTCTCCAAAAAAATATTGATAAAATCCATCTAATATTAAAGCTGTAAAGCAAATTAAAATACAATAAAAAAAATATTTGATAAATTTATCATCTACATTTAATAAGGCTACAATTGCAATTACAAATATACCATACCTGAAATAAAAGAGTGAGATTTTTAAACTATCCAGGTTAAAATTGTTAATTAAACTATTTATTAACAAGTAAATCCAAAAAATTAAAAAAATATAAAAATATATATTATTAAAAAACGAAAATTTTTTTTTTTTAAAACAATAGATTATAAATAAAAAAGATATTAATGAAATTGCTAGATCGCTAAGAAAAGGACCTGTTATTAAAAAAAAGGGAATTAGAGAAAATAAAAAAACTGGAAAATTATAAAAAATGAATTTTTGAGCACTAGTATTAAATATCATTGAAAAAATTTCATAATAATTTATAAATTTATCTTAATTAATATATTATTGAATTATATTTGTATTAAAATAGATAGTTTTAGTATTTAGGATTTCATCATAATCTGTTAAACTTTACACTCTGTCAAAAAAATAGTTAGTAAAAAATTATTTATGAATAGCCAATTTTCAATTTACGTTTTATTAAGTTTTTTAGTATTTTTTATATGTGCAAAAATTTCATACAGATTAAATCTAGTAGATATACCGAATAAAAGAAAAATTCATTTAAAAGAAACTGCTTATACTGGTGGCATTGCTATTAGTTTAATTTTTCTTTTTGCAATTATTTTATTTAACACATTTAACAAAAGCTTAAGTTTAATACTATCAATAGGTTTCTTAATATCCATCGTAGGAATAATTGATGATAAATATAATTTAAATATTGGTAGTAAATTAAGTTTACAAATTATTCCTATCTTTTATTTAATTATTTTTGAAAAATTCACTTTAAATCAAATTGGATATTATGGTCTATTTAGCCTTGAGCTAGGAGCGTTTTCAGTACCGTTTACGGTCTTATCTGTATTGTTTTTAATAAACGCCTTTAATTACTTTGATGGAATTGACGGAATGTTGAGTTTTACCACAATTTCTGTATTGGGTATTTTATATTTTTTAGCAATTGAACGAGAAAGCCACTTTTTAATTTCTGAACAAAGTAGCCAACTTTTTTTAATTTCAATATTAATCCCTATTATAATTTTTTTATTATTTAATTTCTCTATATTGAAACTCCCAAAAATGTTTTTAGGTGACAGTGGGAGTTTGCTTTTGGGATTTTTGGTTTCATTTATTCTAATTTTTTTTGCTAATAAAAATTTTATTGAACCTATTTTATTGGCTTGGTCAGTTGTAATTTTTGTTTATGAATTTTTATCAATAAATATATTAAGACTTAAAAATAAACAAAGGCTTTTTAAAGCAGGTAAGGATCACTTACATCATATATTACTTGAAAAGACTAAATCAGTTTCATTAACAAATTTTTTAATAACTTCTATGAATATTGTTTTATTTATAGTTGGTTATTTGGCTTATTTGTTGTTTAATCCACTAACTTCTTTAGTTCTGTTTATATTTCTATTTTTCATATTTTTGTACTTAAGAAAAACGTATTCAGAAAACATATAATTATAAACAATTTACTTTTTATAACTTATTATTAAAAAAGTTAAATTAAGTTTTTTATTTTAAATATTTTTTTTGTTCAGAATAAATATGATCAACAATTTTTGAGTTAGATTTATATGATTTAAGTAATTTTTTTAACAACTGCTTTACTGCACTCGCTTTATTCTTATTAATTAAGTTTTTTAGATTTTTTAAATATACCTCTAGTTGATTGAATGGAATTAATGGGTCATTTATTTTTTTAATTTTAAAATGATTAGTTTTTTTCGGATTATCACCTATTAGTAATTCTTCAAATAACTTTTCACCAGGTCTAAGACCTATGATTTTAATTTCAATATCACCTGTTGGGTTTTCTTTATTCTTAAGGGTAAAACCTAAAAGGTTGATCATTTTTTTTATCAAATCTATTATTTTAATACTTCGACCCATATCAAGTACAAATACTTCAGCTTGCTTGCCCATGGCTCCTGCTTGAATCACTAGCTGAGATGCCTCAGTAATTGTCATAAAAAAACGTCTTACATCTTTATGGGTTAAGGTTACAGGTCCACCCTCAATGATCTGTTTTTTAAATTTTGGAATCACTGAACCTGAAGACTCTAATACGTTTCCAAATCTCACTATCGAAAAATTAGTTTTTGTATTATAATAATTATAAACACCTTGCATGCAAAGTTCTGCAAGTCTCTTTGAGGCCCCCATGATGTTTGTTGGCCTAACTGCTTTATCACTAGAGATAAGTACTAGATTTGAAATTTTTTTTTTAACTGAGGCATTAGCAACAGCTAAAGTGCTATAAACATTATTTTTTACTCCAGAACATATATTTTCTTCAACTAACGGCACATGTTTATAAGCTGCTGCATGATATACTGTGTCTACTTTAAATGTACCAAAAATTATCTCTAATTTTACTTGGTCTTTAGAGTCTTCTAGTAATGGTATAATTTTTTGACTTTTATCATAATTTATCAACTCCTCATATATTTTATAAAGAGCAAATTCATTTAACTCTAACAATAAGATTTTTTTTGGCTTAAGTTTAATAATTTGTCGACATAATTCTGATCCTATAGATCCTCCAGCACCAGTAACAAGTATAGTTTTTTTTTTAACATTTTTATTTAATAATTTAATATCAGGTTTGACTTGTCTCCTATTTAATAAATCATCAATATTTAAATCCTTAATATCTGAAATGGTTACTCGACCATCAATGATCTCTGATATACTAGGTAATGTTTTTACAATTAATTTATATTGATTTAATTTTGTAATTATCTGATTTCTTTTGCTCCTACTAATAGATGGTATGGCGAGAAAAACGAAACCAACATGTCTAGAAATAATTAATTTTTTTAAATCAGAAAAAGCATAAACTCTATTTCCTAAGATAACTTTTTTAAATAAGTTTTTATTATCATCCAAAAAACCTACAACTTTAAATTCTGTATTATTTTTAAGAGAAGTAACTAATTGTTTTCCTGCTTCACCAGCGCCATAAACTAAAACTTTTTTTTTTAAAGATTTTCTCATCAAGTTATATATTATTTGAATTAATAAATTTTAATAACTTTTTAGTTATAAGACTTTGATTAAAATCTTTTACAACCCTTTTTCTGGCAGAAATACCAAATTTTTTAATTAATTTTTTATTACTTAAAATATATAGCATTTTTTTTTTTATATCATCTATGCTTCCAACTTTATGAAAAAAACCTGTTTTACCCTCTAAAATTGAATCTTTTAGACCATAAATATTTGAACACAGAGCTGGGGTTTTACATGATGCGGCCTCAATAATAACTGTTCCAAATCCTTCCCTATAACTAGGTAAACATAAAATGTCCGCAACTGAGAACCAATCTTCAGGATTTTTTGAGTAATTAAAGTATAAAATTTTTTTTTGATTTTTAAACTTACTTCTAAAAACTTGATCCTCGATTGAGCCAACAAATATTAATAAAATATCATTGTCTTTACTAATTTTTTTGAAGGCTTTTAAAAGCAGATTTATACCTTTGTCTTGATTTATTCTTCCTAGATATAAGAATATAAAAGTACTTTTATTAATAGAAAGTTTTTTTCTTAATTTATTTCTGATTTTATTATTAAATTTAAATTTTTTTATATTTACTCCGCCTACTGATCCTTTGTTTAATACTATTGATTTTTTAGCTGAAACAACTTTATGTTTAATTAGAAAATTTCTTTGAGAAATACTATCGATGAGAACTTTATGAGAAAGAAAGTAAATAAATTTATCTACAGATTTAAGAATTAGTTTAGCAATACCTTTTTTACTTGCCCAAATTTGCCCGGTAAACCAATGAAGTCTATTTGGAGTTCTGGTAATAAATGATGCAATGAGAACTATGAAACCTATTTTGGGTGTAAAAGAAACAGAAAAATTTGGTCTTTCTTTGAAGAAAAAAAATAAAGTAGTTATAAATGTAGCTATGTCATGAAATAAGCTAATACCTCTTTTAAAATTTATATTTATCAATGTAACATTATTTGGAATTAATTTTTTTAAATGAAATGAATTTTTGCAGCATACAAAAAGGTTATATTCTTTGCTTAATTCCTCAATGTGTTTAAGTGCAAATGAACTAAAAAAATTTGCTGTATTTGAAATTAAAAAAATTTTAGGCTTATTTTCCATTTAGAAATTTTATTCGATGTAAAGAAAAATTTGCTTTAAAATTGAGTTCATATTTAATTTTTTTATTACTATAAAAAATTCTATTAGAAATTAATAACATAAAATTTACCACTTTTTTAGGTAGTGGTATAAAATAAATTAAAAATTTAATTAGACTTATAGGAATATTTATTTCTATGATTTTTTTTTTATATAAATTTTGATAATTTTTGTAAATTTTAGATTGTTTGCAATCATCAGAAAGAATATATATTTTATTTTTTGAAATTTTTAATTTAGAAATAATTAGAATAATAGCCTGGACAACATCTCTAACATCAATAAAATTAAACATAATATTGTCGTAACTTTTTATCCAAAAACCAGATTTTAATGAAAATAAAACAAATTTAAATAAATTTGAATTTTTTGAATTACTAACTACATTTGATATTCTTAAAATTGTATATGAAAAATTTTTATTTAAACTTTTTTTAATAGACTTTTGAATTATTATATCTCCATCAAGTTTACTTTTTGAATAAGAGTCATTTGGTTTTATTCTGCTGTTTTCAGATATAACTTTATAAGAGCTAATATTTTTTTTATTTGAATCATAAACTGAAACACTACTTAAGTGTATTAATCTAGTTCTAGTTTTGCTAATTTTAATATGTTGAATTAATTTTTTGATAAAAAAAACATTTAGTTTTTCAAAATTATTAGTAGTATTAATATTTTTGCCAACACAATTAATAATTACATTAGCTTTATTTAAAAATATTAAATTTGATTTTTTGAATGTAGTGAAGTCCCACCTGCAATACTTTATTTTAGTGTTTTTATAAGGCTTTTTTCTTATATTTCTTCCAACACAAACTAAATATAAAGAATTATCTTTAGATAAGTATTCTAAAACACTCTTACCAATTAATCCTGTATAACCTAATATAACTATTCTCATTTTTTGAATTAAATTTAGAAATTTTATAATCTCAAATTAAATTGGTCTTTTGAGAATAGATATTTTAAATCATAAATTACATGATTTTTTTTACACAAATTTGATATTTTAGAAGCCCCCATCTTTTTGAATTTATCGTGTGCTACAGCTATGATAATGCCATCATAATGTTTTGTATTTAGTTTAGAATTTAGTTTCGCACCATATAATTTTTTGATTTCATTAGTATTTGCCCAAGGGTCGAATAAGTGTAAATTACAGTTATATTTTTTTAATATTTTAATAACGTTTTTAATCCCTGAGTTTCTAATATCTGCACAGTTTTCCTTAAAGGTAAGCCCCATAATTAAAATTTTAGATCCTTTGATCTTAATATTTTTATTTCTCATTTCTTTAATAAGAACTGAGGCAACATGCTTTCCCATATTATCATTAATCTTCCTGCCCGCCAAAATTATGTTGGGCTTGTAGCCAATCTTCTGTGCTTTGTGAGTAAGATAATAAGGGTCTACTCCAATACAGTGACCTCCGACCAACCCTGGTTTAAAATTTAAGAAATTCCATTTACTACTCGCTGCATCTAAAACATCTTGAGTATCAATATTTAGCTTCTTAAAAAGCATTGATAATTCATTAATTAATGCAATATTTAAATCACGTTGAGTGTTTTCAATAATTTTTGCAGCTTCAGCAATTTTTATACTTGGAGCTTTGTGTGTGCCTACAACAATAATTTCCTTGTATATATTATCAACTAAATTAGCAATTTCTGGTGTAGATCCTGAGGTAATTTTTTTAATATTTGAAATAGTATGTTTTTTATCACCAGGATTAATCCGCTCAGGACTATATCCACAAAAAAAACCCTCATTAAAATTAAGTTTTGAATACTTTTCCAAGACAGGGACACATTCCTCCTCAATACAACCTGGAAAAACAGTGGACTCATAAATAATTAAATTATTTTTTTTTATAATTCTCCCTAACATCTTGGTAGCATTTAATAATGGTCTCAAGTTTGGTTTTCTAAATTGGTCTATGGGTGTTGGAACTGTAATAATAAAACAGTTTGAACTTTTTATATCTTCAACTTTATTAGTAAAATTTAAGCGCTTTAAATTTTTTAGTTCATGTTTGTTAAACTCTAAATTTCTATCTTTTCCAGATTTTAATTCATTAATTCGATCCTTACTAATATCAAAACCAATGATAGACTTTTTTTTAGCAAATTCTAAAGCAAGAGGTAGACCAACATAACCTAATCCAATTATAGCTATTTTAAGGTTTTTTTTTTTTAAAATCATTTTTTATAGTAATCTTGGTACCATTTAATAAACTTTGCTACTCCATTAACGACTGATGTTGAGGGTTTGTAATTGAATTTTTCTTTTAAATTTTCAACATCAGCATAAGTATCGATTACATCGCCAGGCTGGAGTGGTAAAAAATTAAGTTTTGCTTTTTTTCCTAAAGCTTTTTCTAGAGCGTCTACATAATCCATTAATTTTACTGGCTTATTATTTCCTATATTGTAAACACACCAGGGAGCTTTACTGTTTGCTGGGTCAGGGTTACCGCTATCCCAATTATTATTTATAGATGCTGGACTATCCAAAATTTTCAATACTCCCTCCACAATATCGTCAATGTAAGTAAAATCTCTAGAGTGTTTACCATTATTAAATAAATTAATTGGTTTACCGTCTAGAATAGCTTTAGTAAATTTAAATAAGGCCATATCAGGTCTGCCCCAAGGCCCATAAACAGTAAAAAATCGTAGTCCTGTAGTTGGTAATTTATACAGATAACTATATGAGTGAGCCATTAGTTCATTTGATTTTTTTGAGGCCGCATATAATGATAAAGGGTGATTGGCGCTGTGATGCTCAGAAAACGGCATTTTGGTATTAGCACCATATACACTAGATGTGCTTGCATAGACTAAATGCTCAATATTATACTGGCGACAATTTTCTAAAATATTGGCAAATCCAACTATATTACTACTAATATAAGCTAAAGGATTTTCTATAGAATATCTTACACCTGCTTGTGCAGCCAAATTAACAACTATACCAGGTTTATAATTTTTAAATATATTTTCTAATTTTGTTTGATCGCTAAGATCAACTCTATAATGTTGGTAATTAGAAAATTTCTTTAATCTTTCAAGTCTCGCATCTTTTAGCTTAGGATCATAATAATTATTATGATTATCTATACCAATTACATTTTCTCCTCTATCAAGAAGTTTAACAGACAATGCAGAGCCAATAAATCCAGCTGAACCAGTGACAACAATATTATTCATTTTTTAATTAATTTTTAATTTTTTATTAGTAAAACTAAGTTTTAATTCTATTTTTTTTGTAAACTTTTATCCATAAGTTATTATATGATTCAATCATTTTCATTATACTAAATTTTATCTTAATTCTTTGTCTTGCCTTATTGCATCTTTTATTCCATTTTGAAGTATTTTTTTCACAAAGTGCTCGCTCAATGGCTATAGCTAATTTTGCTGAATCTTTGGGGGGAACAACCCAGCCTGTTTTACCAACAACAAGCGCAGAATCACCCACATCTGTTACTATGCAAGGAGTTCCACATGCCATTGACTCAGCTATAACATTTGGGAAACCCTCTCCATAACTACTACTCAAAATATGCAGGTCTAATCCATTCATAACTTCTGAAATATTTTCGTATTGTCCAATTAATTTGACATGATTTGATAATCTTAATTGTTTAATATTTGAAACGAGATCAAGATTTTTTTTATGTACATTAAAGCCAACTAAAATACAAAAAAAATCAATATTCCTTTTATTAATTAAGTAAAGTGCGTTTAGTAAATTAAGATGATCTTTTTGAGGATCAAAGCGTGCAACGTTACCAATAATAGGAATTTTTTTTTTTAACTTTATCTTTTTTTGAAATTTTCTCTTTTTAAGTTTACTAACTTTTAATATTGAAAGATCATATCCATTTGGGATGAATTTTATTATATTTTTTTTATATCCACCAATTTCGTAAATTTTTTTTGCTTTTTTTGAAACTGTTATAATAGTTTTGGGTATTATGTAGGATAATACTGATAGAATTTTAATTATAAAAACAGTAGTCAATTTTGCTTTACCAATTTCAATATTTGAATAGCGAATATTCCAAAGAATATTTGTAATTCCTGCTAAGCGGGCCGCAATACCTCCCACAAAATCAGCATGGACCAACCAAGTTTGAACTATATCTGGCTTCAATGAACGTATTAATCTTATTAAAAATATAAATTTAAAAATAGAAAAAAACTTTAAATCTAAACAATAAACCTTGACTCCAATTTTGTATAATAATGGGTAATATTTTCCGGGTCCTTTGAGTGAAATAACAAAATGTTTATTTATTTTGTCATATTTACAAATTTTAAATAATACATGCTCAGCTCCACCATCACCTAGTCCAGTTATTATGTGTAAAACTTTCATTTAAATAGTCAATCAAATCTTATAAGTTATTTAAAAGATTTAATTAACTTTTTTTTTTGATAAAATAAGTTTAGGGATTAAAGGTCCAGCAAGCAATATCAACCCGATAACAAATTTTGAACGATGTCTTATGCCGGCTCCAAAATTACTTACACCAATTGAGTAAACAATTAAATAGCCCAATAAAATAATGAAAATAATTCTTAAGGCTGGATTTTGCCAAATAGATTTTCGATTACAAATAATCAGGTAGATTAGAGCCATGTACATAAGAGAGTCAAATAAACCAATTATATGATTTGGTTTTGAAACATTCCAAGGAAACGGAGAAAACAAAAGATAAGCAACTCTTACTGGAATTTTATAACTAGATTCTGTTAGTGAATTAATTTGTGTCCAATTAGAATACGAAGCATCACCTTTCAGTCTCACTAAAATCGCATCTTTAATCGTTGCCAGTTTAGTACTTGTTTCAAAACTTTGAACATATTGAACTTTAATTTTGTTTGAAAAAAAGGTTCCCAATAAGAAAAATGTAACTATTAAAATTATAAAGCTTTTATGATTTATTCGTAATTTACTTAAAGAATTAAGAAATACTTTTGTATTATTTAATAAAAGAATTATCGCAAATATCATTAAACCTATTATGAGAGCTCCATGAAAAAGGAAAGCACCCACAAAACCTATGAATGCTAAAATAATAGATGTATAATTTTTATTTTTAACCCAACCAACTATTCCAGTAATTGCTAGTAATATAAAAAAACTACTATAAACCTCTCTTAGTGGTAAAACTGAGTAAAGAACTAAACTAGGGAATAAGGCTAATACCCAGCCAACTTTTGTTGAAGTATCAAAGTCCCAAAGTTTTTTTGCAAGATACCATCCTAAAAAAACACTCCCTAAACCAAACAACAATCCTATCGACTGCATCATTAAAATACTTCTGCCAAACACTGAGTAAGGAATTGATATAATCCAACTATAAAAAAAACTGTTGAAACCTGGAAAATTTTCAAGAGTATTTATAAATCCATTTTGAGCCATAATCCAGGCCCCAGCCTCAAAACCTAACGCATCATTTTTACTGTCAGGTAAATGAACAAAATAATGACCAACTAACAAAAATATTAAACGAACAGATAATGCGGCCCAAATAATTTTTGAGATATCTTTCCACATAACTGAAATGATTAAGGTTACCAAACATACAAAAGCAATTGAACTATAACCAACCAACTCAGATGTAAAGTTAGGTATATAAAGATCAAGATTATAATCTTTAATTTCTGATTTATACATTTTATTATTTTATTAGATTATAAAGTAAGAATAACATGAATAAATTTTATAATTAAAATAATAATTAATTTTAATTAAATTTATACTCTTTATTGATCTAATAAGAAAATTAGTTAAATTAGTCAATTATTTGATTAGATACGCATTTGGATTATTGACGGTAATATAAAGTTAATTAAAAAATAAACTAAAAATAAAAAATATAAATTCAAATTTTTAAAAAATAATATAGGAGTTTATAAATTTTAATATTAGATAAATTAAAGCCTATGGATCAGTATTTTCAAGAATATTATTATTAATCGAATTACAAATCATGCTTGTACTATTGATTACTTTAGTTAATATTATCTGTAATCACTCATTACATTTGATTAAGATTAAATAAAACCAATAATTAAAGATATGTAAATAAAAATGATTAAAATAAAAAATAATATTACGGAAACTATACTTTTAATCGGATTACTATTAATTCTTTTTTACTCAACAGATCCAGTAATTTATCCTGACACTAACAGATATTTATCACAAAATTTATATGATCCACCATTATATTCTGTAATGATATATTTATTAAAATCTACATTTGGGAACTTAAATTCTGTAATTATTTTTCAAAGTTTTATTATAGTAATAGGAATTATATATTTTTTAAAAACGGTTACATTTCATTTTGAATTGAGTTTGGGAGTTAAATTTATAGTTGCATTATTTTTATTCGTCCCGATACTGCAATTTTATCGTAACCTGTTACCAGAGCCAATGGGTTATGCTCTTTCACTTTTTTTTATAAGTTTTGCAATCAAGTTGATATATAAATTTAATTACCTTAATTTAATTTATATAACAATTTTCGTAATTTTATTGCTACTTGCACGGAACCAATTTATTTTTTTATATCCATTAATATTATTTTTTTTTTCATGTATATTATTTCTAAATAGTTCAAAAAAAAAATTAATTTTATTAATATTAAGTTTTTTTTCAGTAATAATTTTCACTAGTGCTTTAATAAATTTAAATAAGAATATTAACAAAAAACCAACAAAAAATAGTATTGTAGCAGATGATAAAAGTATATTTTTTTTCACCTATATAGATGCAATTTATATATCTACTAGTAAAGATGTAAATTTATTTGAAAATCAAAAAATTAGAAATGCACTTACCAATATTCTTGGTGAAATGGAAAATAAAAAAAAGTTGATGAAATATTATAATAATAGAGGACATTACAGCTTAAGTTTTAAAGAAATAAGGAACTACTCACGTGATGTATTAGAAGATTTGGCGTTAGATGAAAATATTAATATAAACAATTTAAAAAAAGAAATTTCTATAAAATTAATTACAGCAAATTTTAAAAAATATATAAAACACATATTTAAAAAGTTTTATGACTCGACCTGGTTGTTCGTATTTATTCCTTTTTTTATGATGCTAGCCAGTCTAAGTAGATTTACAAAATATAAATCAAAATATTCATTGGTTATTCTATTTTTATCGGTATTTACTTTGACTAATCATTCTATAATATATTTGTTTGGTCGAGTTCAGCCCAGATATTTTATTTATACTGACTTTATACTTCTCATATTTGTTTTTATAACATTTGTCATTTTTTTTAAAAAAGAAAAGATAATATTTAATTAAATACAAGAATATTTTATATTCATTTATATTAGTATATTTGTAATAATTAACTTGTTATAGATTTATACTATATCTGCTGTTATAGATTTATTGTGAATTCAAAAATAAGTTTAGTTATTCCAGTTTTTAATGAATCATCAGAAATAGATAATTTTTTTAACGATCTAAAAAATTGTGATTTTAAGCTCATAAATGAAATTATTTTTATTGATGATTGCTCATCTGATAATTCTTATGAAATACTAAAAAAAAAAAATTGAAGAATTTAAATCAAACTTATTTAAAATTAACTTTTTACTTTTAAGTAATTCAAAAAATAGAGGATATGGATTTTCAATAAAAAAAGGTGTTAATAAATCAAATAATAATTCTATAGCGATTATCGATTTAGATAGAACTTATAAAATTGAAGATTTAAATGATATATCAAATGAGTATATAAATGTTCATGAATTAGAGTATGATTTAATTTCAGGTCAAAGAAAAATAGATCAAACTAATACCTCAAAATTAAAAATATTAGGAAAAGTGATAGTAAAT
>MDTB01008501.1_pt1 | contig 12274 bp, 10 predicted proteins | sample 811161 | NCBI WGS metagenome assembly MDTB01 (sample SAMN05326650, study PRJNA326480) | marine metagenome | isolation source: seawater | place: Mediterranean Sea | collected 2009 | reverse complement strand
GCTTAGCTCAGTTGGTTCAGAGCACTTGGTTTACACCCAAGGGGTCGGGGGTTCGAATCCCTCAGCGCCCACATTTTTAACCTCAACATCTTGTTGGGTTTTTTTATTGATACTTTAAATTTTATATTCTTCTCTATCTTTTCGGTTATTTAAATAGCTTCATCCATTAATGTTTATATATTATCTAAAGATTTTATTATAAGTTTTCTTAGGTGGTTTCTATGAGCATTAGTTGAAACATTTCCATTTCTATTTCTTAAGAACTTTAATGTTTTTTCAAGATTATATATTGCCATTGATTTAACTGGAATCTTATACCTAGTTGAATTACTCCCAGAAACAATTTGAATTAGTCTTAAAATATATGTTGCTTGCAGGTTTTGTCTAAAAGTATTTATATTTCCATTTTTATCTTCCTCAAACATAACATTGTTAAGGTCAGTCATATATTCAGTCAGTGTGTATTTATTTCCATACTTTTCTGAATCAAGAATTCTTTGTAATGTATTTGGGTGTAAAAGATGTGATAATACTCTAGTTTGATATCCTAAGATTTGATCATGAATTTTTGGATCTTCCGGCCCGGATCTAAAATCAAAACCTCTTCTTTGCTTGGCTAATAAATTATAAATATCATTTGAAACGTTGAATGAAGTAGGGCTAAAAATATATTTTTTTAATGCATTCATGGCTCTCTTTTGATCATTATAACTTACAGGTGTGTAGGGCTTAGTAGAACCTTTCTGACCTACGACTGACCTATCAACGTAAACTCCACCTATAAATCTCGAAATTACTGTTCCAGCTGTTGAAGATGATGAACCTAAAATGTAGTATGCTCTTCTCAGATCATCATATGTTGATCCTTGCTTTAAAAACTTTTCTTTTAATTCATTAAATAGCCTTTTGTTTAATGTAAATCTATCAATGGAAAATTTGATTGGATCATTAGATAAATCATAAACCATAACTCTAGGATCAATTCCTCTACTTGAAGATCTCATGTCATCAGCATCATTACCAAATGCCAATTCAGGCTCATTGGATCTAGAAAGTGTTTTTTCTCTTTCGTTTTCTGTTAAATTTGGTTTATAACCAAACTCAATCACCCATTTATCATAAGGGCCTATTGTTGTGTCAGAAAATTGAGCTTGTTTATTTTTATTTAAACTTACATTTAAAGCAGGATATTCCATTACTGATGTGTTGATTGATTTACCTTTCAGTAGTTTAGGATTAGAAAGTTCATCTGGACTGTAGAGATGACTTCCCCTCATGTTGTGACTCAGACCAAGAGTGTGACCAATTTCATGCATAATCAGCCGTATCATATTATCTTCTTCTAATTTACCAAGTTTGATATCATTGTTTGAAAACTCGGGATATACAGTTTTTCCATACAAAATATTTTCATGAGTATGTTCTCCAGCTGAACATGAATGATTTTTATCGTAAAAATATTCCTCATTAATTGGATTTAAACTCATGTTATTAGATGGATCTTGATATAGTTTTTCATAAAATACTCTGTTTGTGAAGTGAACAAACTCTAACATTATATCTGCAGCTATTATTTCACCAGTTCTAGGATTTACCATACTCGGACCATAACCACCAAATGGTGGATTTGGAGATGATGTCCATCTCAATACATTATATCTAATATCTCCTGCGTCCCAGTCAGCGTCGTCGGGTTGAATTTTAACTTCAATGGCATTTTTAAATCCAGCTTTTTCAAAAGCAATATTCCATTGAAGTACAGCATTTATTATTGTTTCCCTCCATTCAATCGGGGTTGAATTTTCTATCCACCAAGTAATAGGCTTAACAGGTTCAGATAATTCTAATTCAGGATTTTTTTTAATTAATCTCCACTTATTAATCATATCCCTATAATTAGTTGTTTTTGTGGAAGTCATATCATTTGTTTCAGTTGTAAAATAACCAGTTCTAGCATCAGCATACCTTATCTCATAATCATCATCGGGCATTTTAATAAGTGAATGAAATACTTTAATAGAAATGTTTCTAGCATCTGTAACTGCTTCACCACCACTATTTAAGTAGTTTGGATTATTATAAACATATTCAGTTTTTAGATTAGTGTTTTCAGGATAATTTTTTATTTCTTCAATCTTTGACTTTTCCCTATCAAAATTTCCAAGACTGAATGATGATGATGATGATCCAGGTCTTCTTGGTCGTTTTATTCTAGTTAAAATTTCTGAAATAAATAACTTATCTACATCAATCAAGAAAAGTTCATTTTCTTTATCCTCACTTAGAATTTTCGTTGAAAAAAATATTGCTTCACTAATGTTAGCATCTTTAGATTTTGAAAGTGGACTAGTAGGATCAAAGTAAAAATTAGTATTTGGAGAAATAAACTCAATCTTATTGAAGTATCTTTTCAAATAAAAAATAGCTTCATTTTGATAAGATCCCCTATATCTGCCTGCCTCAGTCACACCATCTGCGATTTGAGAAAAATAGATAAATTCTTTATTAAATTGTTCTTTTTTGATAACCATCTTCAACTTTCCATCAATTGAATCTTGAAAAATTGTAAAAAGGCCATCAATTTTATTACTTGACTTCGTTAAATCTTTTATTGATTTGACTTTACTTTCTTTTTGTTGTTCTTTTTTGTTCTGTGCATAATTATTTAATGTTAAAAACAAAAAAATAATAAGTAGTGAAATTTTTCTAATCATATTTAAATTATTTAGTTAAAATATATTATTGTAATAATTTTGAAAATCAGTTTGAATACATAAACTGAGTTTCTATTGACACTCCAAAACGAGATTCTAACTCTCCAATATTTTTTTTATAATATTCAGTTTTAGGTGGAACACTAAAATTATTCCAAAAAACTTTATTATATGGTATTTTATACAAAGACATGTCTTTTTGTTCCATATCATCAAATTTATCAAAATTTTGTTTTTGTTGAATCATCTCGGTTACAATTAGTTCATGTCTGAAAGATACTGGATAATATTCTCTTACTTTTTGACCGGAGTTAATCATTGTTTTTTTAACATTTTCTGGGAGTTTTCTGGCTCCAACCCATTCTCTGTTATGATAACTTAAATATAATTTTCCTAAATTATTTTTTTTATATATCCACAATGCTTTTTGAGATCGTCCAATATTTGGTTTCCAATCATACTCAATTTGATATATTTTGTAAGTATCGAAACCAACTACCAAACTAATTTTGTCCATGTTTTCGTTTATTCCCTCAAAAAATAGTACATCTTCATTATCATATGTTGAGTTTTTAACTTTTTTCCATTTAAAACTTTTTACTCTTATGCCTTTTCTTAGTGGGTTATTCCATTCAGTATATCGAAGTGGATGAAATTTAGCTTCATTTTTTACAAATCGATAGTCAGCAGATTTTCTTTGATTTTCAATAGTAGATTTTACTATGTAGGAATTAGGCCCTCTATCAATTACTTTAATAAATTGTTCAATAAAAAAAGCACATTTATTTTCCTCAACATCCCATCTTCTGTATAATAAATTTAATTGATGATTTTCACTAATAGTATTTGTTTTTAATAGTTTCAAAGCTTTTTCAATATAATTTATAGGAGCTTTAACAATAACTTCGTCAAGTTGACTCAGTTGTTCAGACAGTCTAACTATTTTTACTTTTCTATTAATATAATCTTTTACTTTTATTTTAAAGGTTTTGTATCCAATTGAAGATATTTCTAGAGAATCTTCAAGTTCATTTGATGAAACTACAAAGGAAAAGGTTCCTTCCATTGTTGATGTTGTACCAATATTTTTTTTTATTATTCCAACTGCAGCAAATGGAATTTCATAGTCATTATCATCTTTAATTGATCCATCTATTAATAAATTTTGAGCATTTAAAAAATTAAAGGCCAAAAAATAAAGAATTAAACTATATAAACTACTTTTAAAGATCATAGCAAATACAATATTAATGAATATTATAAAAATTGAAGTATAATGAAAAAATATAAATTAATTACAATTTATATTTTAGGTTTTCTATATATCTATGTAGGAATCAGTCATTTTACAAACTTTGAATTTTTTATAATTATAATGCCTGAGTTTATTCCATATCATCTCTTTTTTATTTACCTAACAGGATTTTTAGAAATAATTTTTGGTCTAATGATATTTTTTAAAAGTTCAAGATTTTATGGTGCTTGGGGTATATTTTTTCTTTTAATTTTAGTTTTCCCAGCAAATATTCATTTATTTATGTCTAGTCAAGTACAAGAAATATTATCCATAACAAAACAGGATGCTTTAATAAGATTACCATTTCAAATCCCATTAATAATTCTTGCATATTGGCACTCTAAAGAATCTAACTCAAGATTTTTTAATATCTTATGTGCTTTAATTTTTATTCCAACAATTGTTTATTTCTTAACACTATAAATTACGTACTATGTTTAGATTAGTTTTGATACTTTTAATTTTTTTAAGCTACAGTATTTTTTCACAAAAAAAATTTATAAATGTAGACTCAATTATTAAAATTGATAATTATGATGTAATTAAAGATATTCAGTATGGTGAAGCTGAAAGAAATGTTTTAGATCTTTGGATTGCAAACAAAAATAAAAATTCCCCTCTTATGATTTTTATTCATGGAGGTGGGTTTGGCTCCGGTAGTAAAGAATCTGCTTATTCAAAAAATAATTTTAAAAGGGTCGAGAAGCTGATAGAAAATGGTGTTTCTTTTGCTACAATTAACTATAGATTTAAAAATAATAATGACGGAATCTTAACAAGTTTAAATGATGCTAAAAGAGCATTGCAATTTCTTCGTTATAACAGCGATAAATATAAAATTGATAAATCAAAAATTGGTATAATGGGCTCTTCTGCAGGAGCTACAACATCAATGTGGTTAGGTTTTTTTGATGATATGGCAAAATTAAATAGTGATGATCCGATAGATAGGGAATCTACTCGTGTTTCCTTAGTAATAGGTATTGCTGCTGCACATACTATGGACTTAGACAAGTGGAAAGAGATGGCAAATATTGATCAGGATTATATGGATAAATTAATATTACAATACATTGGAAAATTTGATAAAGAGAAATGGCTTGATAATAATTTCAAAAAGGAATATATTAAAAAAATTGATTTTTTTGATCAAATGGATAAGAATGATCCTCCATTTTTTATTGTTAATTTTGGAAAAAATCGAAAACCCAAAAATATAGCTGATTTTCATCACCATCCTTTACATGCTAAAGAACTAAAAATTAAAGCTGAGTCTCTTAATATGGAAAATGTTATTTATGCTACTGGAATTGGGCTTTTTGATAAATCAAAAAAAGGAATGAATGAATTTATTTTTGAAAAACTTAAATAATTAATTTTTTTTTATTCCAATAAACATTGGAACTCTTTTTTTATAATTATAGTATTTAGGATACTTCTTGGAGCTAATTTCTTCACTGAACCTTGCACTATTATAAAATAATATTATTAGCAATAAGCAACCTGAAATTGACCAGTTTATTAATTGACCTGTTGCAGAAATTGAGAACAGATAAAAACATATCCAGATCATCTGTTCACTGGCAAAATTAGGATGCCTTGAGAGCGACCAAAGACCTTTTGAAATAAAACCATCCCTATACATTCCATCTAGTTTTTCACCATTTTTAATTTTTCTATACTTTTCAGATTGAAAATTATATTGTTGTTGATCAGCAATAGTTTCTAAAAATATGAAAACTAACATTAAAAAAGATATGATATAATCATATATATTTAGTGGATAATTGGAACCTTGCCAAGCAGATAGAATAGGTAACGAAAATAAAAATATCAGTCCCATTTGGTAGAAACTTATAAAAAGTAAATTAAACAACGACCAATTAAAATTAGATTTAAATAATGTTAAAGACTTACGAACTTCCTTCCACCTATAATCTTCCTCACCTTTCCAAAAATAAATGCTATAGCCTCCCCTCCGTGAAAAATTATATGTTAACCTTAAACCCCATATTGTAACCAAAATTGACATTATTGTCATCCTATTATTAAAATTTGATGAAAGAGTAAAATACCAAACAATAAAAATGGGTACCAAGCTCCAAACCTTGTCAATTTGACTATAATTTTTTGTAAATTCTCCTAATAGAAAACAGATCGATGAAATAATTATGTAAGATTTAAAAATAAATTTTACACTTATTAACTGAACTTCATTGAAGTTAAAGTTAAAAATATCATAGTATGTCGAAATAAAAATTATTAAAAAAAAAGTAGATATTATTGTAATTATTTTCTTTAACATATTCACAATTTAATTAATAATTTTTTAAATTGAGTTTAATTATTGAATTAGAAGGATTAATGAAAAAAAATAATTGTGCAAATTTATCATTAACAGAGTTTATTCCAAACGATCAAAACCCTTGGGATGAGAAGAAAATTTTATTTCTTTTTAGAAGATTGGAATTTGGTATAGACAAGAGTAAAATAAATACTTATTTAAATTATTCTCCACAAGATTTAATTGATAAAATTATTGATGATGCTAAAAATTTGATTGTATCGCCTGATCCAGGGTGGAAGGATTGGAATTCAACAGATTTTAATAATTCTGGCAAGAATCGTGGAGCATTTTTTAGAGATCACCAAAGATTAATTTTTGATGATTTTTTAAATAATGGATTTAGGGAAAGGTTAACCTTGTTTTGGAGTAATCATTTTGTAACAGAATATTACATGTATAATCACCCAGCTTATGCATTTAGATATTACAATAACATTCAAAAAAATGTTTTAGGAAATTTTAAAGAATTTGTACGTGAAATAGGATTAGACGATGCGATGTTAATGTATTTGAATGGTTTTGAAAATAAGAATTCTAAACCTAACGAAAATTATTCCAGAGAATTGTATGAACTTTTTACCCTTGGCGAGGGTAATGGTTACACACAAGAAGATATAACCGAAACTTCTAGAGCATTGACTGGATTCAACTCCAGGACAAATCAAGGACCAATTAGTTTTAATGATAGGTGGTATGATGATGGAGAAAAAACAATTTTTGGAAGAACTGGCAATTGGAACTATGATGACGTAATCGAAATTCTTTTTGAAGAAAAGAAAGAATTAATTGGAAAATTTATCTGTACTAAACTTTATAAATATTTTATTAATCCAAATGTAAATGAACAGGTTGTTTCTGATTTGTCAAATTATTTCATTGAAAATAATTTCTCACTTGAGTTGTTATATAAAAAAATTTTTAAAAGTGAACATTTTTTTGATTCTTATAATAATAATGTTATTGTAAAGAGTCCAGTTGATTTGTTGTGTAGTTTGTTTAAACAATTGAAGTTTCAAGTCCCTGAAAATTTCAATCTTGGCAACTATTTTATTTATAAATCCAGAGATATGGGACAAGAGGTTTTAAACCCAGTTGATGTTGCTGGTTGGCAAGGAAATCACGATTGGATTTCAACTGGTTCTCTTCCAATGAGATGGGATTTTATCGATGATATTTTATGGAAATTTTGGCAAAAAGATAAGCTTCAGTATCAAAAATTTTTAAAAAGTATTGTTGGAGAAAATGAAACCAATCCTCAAACCATCGTAAAAAAAGTTATTGATTTTATGTTTTGTGACTATGATATTAAAGAAGAAGACTTATTAGATGCCATAGAAGTATTTAAATCAGAAGTGCCTGACATATATTACCAAGATGGTACATGGAATATAAATGATGACACTGTTCCACAGCAAACTTATCGTTTAATAGGTTTTTTGACTAAATTACCTGAATATCAATTGAAATGAGTAAAAATTATTTAAATTCTGATAAACATAAGCAAGAACATTCTCATTGGGATAGAAGAGGGTTTTTAAAAGTTTTAGGAATTGCTGGAGCTGGATCAATTTCATTAGCTAATTCTCATTTGTCTGTTATTAATTCAAGTTTCGTTTCAAATGCATTGAGTAATTCTATCTCTGATAGATCTCTAGTAATGATAAGATTGAAGGGTGGTAATGATGGTCTTAATACAATTATACCCTTATATGATTTTGATAATTATGTTTCAAAAAGACCAAACATACATATACCAAATAATAATTTAATAAAACTAAGTGATGATTTTTCGATTCCCAGACATATGGATTCATTGATTCCATTCTGGAAGGAAGGTAAAATGAAAGTTGTTCATGGTGTTGGTTATGAAAATCAAAATTTATCACACTTTACTTCATCTGATATATGGGCTACTGGAACAAGGAATAAATCTGATATGTCTACTGGTTGGATAGGAAGATTTTATGATGAAAAATATTTTGATTATACTATTAATCCACCCGAAAAACCTTTGGCAATCCAAATTGGAAGTAACGCTAACATGATTTTTAAAGGTGATCAAAGGTCATATGCTTTTGCAGTAGCTAATGAAAGAAGATTGGAAAAAGTTGCGGAAAGAGGCGAGTTTTTTTCAACTCAAAATTTACCAGACTGTACACATGGCGATCAAGTTGAATTTTTAAGAAAGGTTTCAAATACTACTTACAGTTATGCTGATGTAATCAGTGAAGCCTTTAAAAAATCAAATGATTTTGATTCATACACTGACTCTAATTTAGATAAACAACTTAGATTAGTAGCAAGATTAATTAAAGGAGGCTTAGGTTCAAAAATTTATATGGTTTCTCTTGGTGGTTTTGATACTCACGGAAATCAACCTACAACTCATCAATCACTTTTAACACAATTATCAAAATCTATAGAAACATTTTACAATGATCTAAATTATGATGGTCTTGACTCGAAAGTGCTTACTATGACTTTTTCTGAATTTGGAAGAAGAGTAAGAGAAAATGGCTCAGAAGGTACTGATCATGGTTCATCTGCTCCAGTAATGCTTTTTGGTCCTGCATTGCGTGGAAGTAGTTTTATTGGAAATCATCCTAGTTTAACTGATTTGGATAGAAGAGGAAATATGAAGCATAATGTTGATTTTAGGTCAATTTATCAAACAATTTTAAGTGACTGGCTTTGCGGAGATTCTAAATATATAAATAAAGCGATGTTAGGTGAAAATTATGAATTGCTAGGTCTTGGTTTTAATTGTGATGATAAGGAGATGGTTGATTATGATTCTTTACTAAATTATCATCATCCAATATATTCAAGTGGCAAAGATCGTGTTCATTTGAGTTTGAGGTTAAAACAAAATCATAGTATTAGTATCAATGTTTTTGATATACTTGGAAGACAGGTTTCAAGAGTTTACAACGGAGAACTCCAAAGAGGGGAGCATAATTTTAGTTTAAGTGAAAATGAATTTAGAAAACTATCTAGCGGGCAGTATTTTTATTCAATCAATATTTCAGGAGGAAAAACACTAAGTAAGTCTTTTATAGTTAGATAGAAGAAAAGATTTTCTCCATTTTTTCATTTTCTTCATTTGCAAGTTCTTTATCAACCAAAATTCTTCCACTAAATTCATCAATAATAAATTTTTTTCTTGATGCAATATCTAACTGTACCTGTGGAGGAATAACAAAAAACGACCCCGCCGAGGCACCTCTTTCTACTGGAACAACAGCAAGTCCATTTTTAACACTTGATCTGATTTTAAAATAAGATTTTAGTAGTGATTCATCTATTTTTGATTGAAATTCATTTGATTTTTTTAACAACTCGTTTTCTTCATTTTCAGTTTCCTTCATAATTGCCTCTAGTTCATTTTTTTTATGATCTAGATGAGAAACCTTACTACTTTTCAACTCATTTGTCTCTTCAAATTTTTCATTTTTCAATTCAATTCCAGATTTTATTTCATTTATCTGTTTTTCAAGGAATTCAATTTCTAATTCTTGATATTCAATTTCTTTACTTAAAGATTCAAAAGCTCTATTATTTCTTACATTTTTTTGTTGGTCATTATACTTTTTAATTAATGCTTTTGATTCTTCAATTTTATTTAACTTTTCTTTTATTTCATTTTCGAATCCATCAAGTTCTGCTTTTATCTTACTTATTCTAACGTCTAGACCTGAGACTTCATCTTCTAAATCCTGAACTTCAAGTGGTAATTCACCCCTTACGCTTCTTATTTTGTCAACTCTTGAATCAATTAATTGTAAATCATACAAAGCTCTTAACCTTTCTTCGACAGAGTATTCAACTTTTTTTGCCATAATTAAAAATAATTAACCGGGTTTGTATTAGTTTTAGTAATAATGCAGGCAAACTTAGGAATTTTTTTCTTAAGATAATTGAAAATCAACTCTTTTGTAAACTTCTCACTTTCATAATGACCAATATCAACTAAAAGTATTTGATTGTTCGCTTTAAAGAAATCATGATATTTTAGATCTGAAGTTATAAAACAATCTGTTTTTTTTTCAATTGCCTTTTCAATTCCAAAACTTCCAGAACCACCTAAAACTGCAACACTTTTTACTGGTTTATTTAAAAATTTACTATGTCTAATAAATGATAATTTCATATTAGATTTAATGTAATCTATGAAAGATTTTTCATCGTAAAATTTATCAAGATTACCATACATTCCCATTCCAATACCTTCAATTAATTCATTTGGTATTAAAAAATTTAAATTTTTAATTTTTAGTTTATTACAAATTTGATAGTTAACTCCTTTTGGATTATTATCTAGGTTAGTATGAATTGCGTAAATATTAATATTATTATTTATTGCTTTCAGTATTAATTTTTGAACTCTCCCTTCTGTATTAATTGCCTTAAACGGTTCAAAGATTAAGGGATGAAATGTAATTATTAGGTTACAATCATTTCTAATAGCTTCATCTAAAACTTTATTTGTTGTATCAAGAGTGATTATTGCTTTTCTAATATCACTTTCAAAATCACCAATAATTAATCCAACATTATCAAAATCCTCAGCATGTTCTTTTGGAGCCCAATTTTCTAATACATTAATTATTTCAATTAATTTCATAATAATTTATTATCAAATATAATTTATATTTTCGTCTAATGTCTTTGCTGAGAAAATTGCTTTTTCCGCTTTCACTTTTGTTTAAAATTGTTCAAGAAATACGCAATTTACTTTATGATTTAAATATCATAGGTCATACTAAGTTTAATATACCAACAGTAAGTATTGGTAATTTATCTATGGGAGGTACGGGTAAAACTCCTCTTGTTGAGTATTTGTTATCAAAACTCACAATCAAATATAAAATTGGAATACTTAGTAGAGGATATAAGAGAAAATCAAATGGATTTTTGAAGCTAAATGAATATTCAGATATTAGTTTCGTTGGTGATGAACCTTTCATAATAAAAAAAACTTTTCCTGAAAGTAATGTCTATGTTTGTGAGGATAGAGTTGTTGGAATAAAAAATATTTTAAAAAATGATGAGCTAGATGTTATAATTCTCGATGATGCATTTCAACATAGAAAACTTAAAACAAGTCTTAATATAATGTTATCAAGTTTCTCAAAACCTTTTTATAATGATTATATATTCCCTGTTGGTAATTTAAGAGAATCTCGATTGTCTTATAAAAGAGCTAATATTATTATTATCACTAAATGTCCTGCTAACTTAAATCAAAATGAAATGAATGATATTAGATTAAAAATAAATCCATTAGATGATCAAAAAATATTCTTTACTTATATTTCATATAAAGAGTTATTATTTGGGAATAAATCAGTAAATATTAATTCAATAGTTAATAAAGAAATACTTCTTGTAACAGGTATTGCAGAAACTGAAAACATAATTAATTTTTTGAATAGTAAAAGTATCAAATTTAAACATCTAAAATATTCAGATCATCATAACTACTCATATGATGATATAAATAATATCTTAAAATTTTCTAAAAACTTATTAGTATTAACTACTAAGAAAGATTATTACAAGTTAAAAGGTAAAATTAATAACCTACTTTATTTAGATATTGAGACAATATTTTTGAAAAATGAAGATGAGTTTTTGAAGGAGGTATATAAAATTTTAAATTAATTTATATGTTTTTGAGCCTTGTAAGATGATCTAACTAATGGTCCACTTTCAACATGAACAAATCCTTGATCAAGAGCAATTGTTTCGTATTTTTTAAAAATTTCTGGATTTATAAAATTTTTAACTTGTAAATGTTTTTTAGATGGTTGTAGGTATTGACCAATTGTTAATACATCAACATTGGCATTTCTTAGATCGTGAATGGTTTTTATAACCTCATCTTCTCTTTCACCAAAACCAAGCATTAGACCT
>MDTB01203334.1_pt1 | contig 12275 bp, 10 predicted proteins | sample 811161 | NCBI WGS metagenome assembly MDTB01 (sample SAMN05326650, study PRJNA326480) | marine metagenome | isolation source: seawater | place: Mediterranean Sea | collected 2009 | reverse complement strand
CAGAACAAAATGTGTTTTTTGGTTTTAAAAATGCTTCCTATTGCATGCATTGTTACTACAACAAATTAAATGTAAAATGTAATATTTTATAAAATTTTAGGGGTACCCCTAACTTCTAGGTTTGACCATAAATCCTAGATAACCCTAACTTTCAGTGGAATAACCCTATATATAACATCTACATGTTACCAAATGTTTAAATTTATTGTATTAAGTTTATTGTTATTCTCAACGAATGCGCTAGATTGTCAAATTGTGGATGGTGTTACATATGTAAAAATAGACGGTAACTGGCAACCAGATGGATGTCCAGAGAAATCATCATGTGTGGACAAAGTGTGTGCTACTGAAACAGTACATGCACAACCAGAACCAGTATCTTCGAGTCTAGGATATAACAGCTGGGGGGACGCGTGCAAGGTATATTATATGCCAGCACACACAACACAAGGTATAACACAGAACGCTTCCTTTATTGTAGAAGTACCGGACGGAAAAGGACCAAACGACAAATGTGGAAAGGATGGAAATGCAGACGGTGCTGAAATGAAATGTTTGGGAGATTTTGGTGAAGACCTTATGGCCGACTGTGTGGCTGATAAATCAATTTGCGAAGACCCAAAAAAGTTATTAGGCAGTTGTCAGATTCCAGAAAATTTTCTTATGGCCGCTGGCTGGTGGACTTTATTCATTACTCTAGCTATTGTCATCCTTTGTGTACTATGGTGTGCAAAATCAATGGGTTGTTGTTGTTTTAAGCCCGGGTGGGATTGTCCTTGGTGTTGAAGAACCCTACCCTAACTGTAACTCTAAATTTAAATAAATTTTAATCTACGTATATAAGTTTTACCGTCTTTACTAAAATGGAAGATAACTTTCTAGTTATATTTATTTCACTGTTTGTATTTCTCTTTTCTTTGATGCTTGTCTGGCTGTACAACATATTATACTGTCGCCATTCATCATACGTTCAACACAAAGACATTGAGCCACCAGTTGTGAAAGAAGTAGAGCTGCCACCGATAGGAAAAGAATGGGATTACAACGAGGGCAGAATACAGGAAGAAGACGATAACACATTGATTGATATATCTGTTACATAACGCATATTCGACAAACAATAGATATCATATAACCCATACAAAAAATCAGTACCATTAAAAGGAGACCTACAATAAGTAACATTTACAAATATAAATATTGACATCTTTTATACAAACATGTCTTTTGACCAGAGTACCATAGATGAAATTAAGAAATACATCACGGATGATAACTATGACGATGAAGACTTAATAAATAATGGTTATGAAGAAGATGATATAGCTGAAGCTAGAAGGCAACTTGCTGGTGGCCCTGCTTCTACCACAAACGACGACGACGAGGGTGAGGAATATTTACCTAGTGATGACGAAAGAAAAGAGGGAAGCTCTAGTGAGTCAAGCAGCTCTAGTGAGGATAGCGATAGTGATGATGAGAATAATAATTTCGATCAGCTTACACCGGAACAAAAACGAGCCAAACTTAAAGCGAATGAAGATGAGGGACTTGATCCTGAAGCTGATGCTGAATACGATAATGATTTGGCAGTGGATGATGGAGATTTAAACGCTATTGTATTGGAAGGCATGGGGAAGGAGAATCGAAAGAAGTTTGATAATGAAACAGTGAAATTAAATCGAGATGAAATAATACGTTTGCAAGAAGAACTATATGCCTCTGCGCCTGACATTATCAAGCCTATACTTCTCATGCTGATGCGTAATGGTATAAGCAACGAGTGGATTCGAAGATACGATCCAGCCACAGAGTTAACTGAAGTAATGAATGAAGCGGTATTGCAAGACGATAAAGGCAATCAAGTCCACCGAAGATTATCGTATAAAGATACAAGGTTTACCACGTCCCCAATGGAAAGTGAAACCTATGATGCGGCGAAAGAAGAGGATACAAATCCATATTTTAAGAAAGATATTGCGCTATATGGTGTTGATACCCCCGGACATTTGATGGCCTTAATAACGTATGTGGATAAAGATGGAAACAATCAAGCATTATTGTTCGATTCGAATGGCAGCGGAGGGAGTTTGCGAGATGCATTAAGAAACAACGGTGAAATCGACCTGAGTAACATGATAGTCATAGCAGGTTTTGCACCACATAATGAAGAATTTCAGTCTACGTTGTCACAAAATATTTTTATCAGCAGTATGGGAAGATGCGCTAGCTGGGCGTTGTTTAACTTGATGTGTTTTCAACCAGTATTAAGTATGAAAAAGGGAGAAGCTAGAGACAAAGCGATAAGAGATATCACTGCTTTTTTTGAACAATTTAATGGCAGAGGAAGAATGGAACACTCGCGTGTCATGTCCTCGTTGATTGTTGCATTGTTTACACGATTACAGTTGTGGGGTGATGATAAAGATTGGTTTGATCAATTCAATACTTCCAAACAGCAAGCATACTTTATGCCTGATTTTGTTAAAAGGTCTAAAAAGGCTAAACGCATGTGGCTGAAGATGAAGGTTTGGAAGGAGAGAGTGAAACAAAGGACAACATCATGGTTAGCTCGAGACACTCCGTTTACTGGCCCAGTGTATGCCAAAATGTTTGGTTTTAAAACATCCGACAACAGCAGCTCGAATCGAGACGTGATGGAAGACGTACAGAAGATTGCCCGTGGTGGAACTGTAAGGCTTACCTCTACTCTATTTAGAGCGCAAGGCACCGCGTTGTATCTTCAAATGCCAATTTCACAGCATTTTGCACCGTTTGATTACGAGAGTAGTTATTATTATAAGAGACGGGATGGAACAACTGAATTACAAGGCAACGAAAGAAATGGTGGAAAGGATGGTATGGTTACACTAACATTTGGTGTTAATCATCAAGAAATACAGAAGAAAACGAGAAAAGCATTAGATCAAATTACATGGAGGGATGTACTGAATCATGTACGTCAACAAATTGTGAAAAATCGTAGCTACTGGGCTGAATTGATGGAGTTGACTAATTTTGATGCCTTGACTTTATTTGAGTATGAAGATGGTGATCAAACGGTAAAGTATGGAGATTTTGCATCCAATTATGAACAGCGAGATGATTACGATGTGGAAAAGTACAGAAAATCTGGGTGGGAACGTTTTGAACGCGAAGACAAAAATAATTATATTTTGCATGTTCGACAAGAGACGATGTGGTCCAAAATGACTGCTGCCTTAGGCTCTACATACGATAATAACAATTGGCCGGTGCTTCTTGATAAGCCATTTCCATTTCACTTTTACAGCAAGTTCGCAGAGAGCAGTCAGGAATATTATGATAAATTGAATCCAAAAAAAGAGCCGAGGCCATTAAAAAATAAAATTTATTTGACGTTCGATCATGGGACGGAAAATAGAATGAATGATTTGAAAACGGGAGTAATTTTTCAACGAACCGAAGCCTTTATGAATAAACTGGTGGTAAAGGGTCAGTCTGTTAATTCATATAATAATGGGCTCGTAGGAAGGACAAAAAGTGGCGTTAGCACGCATCAAGCAGCTAGCATTATGTTTAAGATGACAGAAGAAAAGGAATTTGAATATAAATTGAAGATTGGTTGGTTATATGCTACTAGAAACAAATTGAAAAATTATTACCGGTACAGTAAGCATGAATGGTACAGCACCGATGATTTCGATCGTAAAATGACTTTACGTCAGCACAACGGTGGAATGTATGGTCCATTGGTTCTCAACAATCCAGCGAATTTAAGACTGACTGTTGTAAATGCGGACGGTAAGGAACCGGAGTGGTGGGAGTATCTACCGGAACGCCAATCGGAGATGAACCAGTTAAAGACGTTGTACTGTTTAAAACGAGCCATGAATCCACAGTACGAGCGGAAGATGCTGACGTTAAGTCCAGACTTTTACAAAGAACACGTAGTATATTATCCGGATTGGAATGAAATGCAAATCAATTGGTCAGAAAATTTATATCCATGGGCAACCCAACTGTTTCCTGTGTCATTCTCTGATAATTATGTGCTGTATCCGCATAACAATAAGGAAAGAATAGGAGAAAGAGGAAATCGTATTGAAGTGTCTTCAGGTGGTCATCTCGTTGATGTTACACAACATAGAAACCAAGAAAGCGTAAGAAGTATGAGTGGTGAAGCTAACGATGGAGTTGTAGTTGGAGATATGATAAGATTCAAACTCAATTATTGTTTTGAAGTTAGGGATTATCCGCCTAAACAAGAGGGATATCTAACTGAGCAACGTCCTGTTCGTATTTGGGCACATCTACAAGTTAGAGGAAAAATTATCAGAAAGGAATTTGAAGCCATGGATCAATTACCACGTGCGAATCAAGATACATATGTCCGCCCTCCGCAGTGGTATTACTTAATAGACGTTAAAAAAGTAGATTTTGTACCAAACAAGTACGATGTTTACAAGCCAAATCAAGACGAGTTTATCACCAGAACAGATTACCGACCATATCATGTTGAAATTGGTAAACGAAGGGTCCGAGACGGCAGGCTCACATTTAACAAGGGTAGGTGGTATACACATCTACAGGAAAGTGTCTATAAAGGTCCTCCGAGAATAGATACACATCTAGGATATTTGGGAAATAACTATCCACTTGATGAAAGCGCAAGAAAGTATCTATTAACTAGATTTCCGGATAGAATTAAGGTAGCATTAAGAAATGACACGTTGGAGAAATATAGTTTTCCATTTCAAAGATTGAAAAAGAAAAAGAGGAAAGTAGTCAAGGATAACAATGGAAATGAATTTATTGATTTAACTGATGGAGGTAGTAGTAGCAGTGTTGGTAAAAAGCGTAAGAAACCGGGATTGGTAGAAGCTTTAGACTTCCCAAAATTAAAATTATAATATTAAGTAGGAAGAGAGAGCAAACAGATACCAGCCTAAATTAAAGTTTTAATACACGTGCTTCGTCGTACTTCTTTTTTTGTTCAACCGAACAGAACCCAGTAAATTTAAAATAAATAGATTCATTCTTTTTTCTCTTATTATTTTCTTTTCTAAATTTTCTTAGCTCCATACCATTCGGTTCGAACTTATTCATTTGAAATGCATGTGTGTAGCAGTTAACAGCCTTACATGCCTCTGTAGTCACAATATAAACATGTCCTTCATATGGAAACTCATTTACTTTTGCACTTTCCATCAATAACACCTTCAACATGTAAGCGACCGATTTACTACAGAACCCAGGTGTCATCATGGTTACGTCTTTTATACTAATAAATGTTTCGCTCCAAACACCCATAAGACAATCGCTGGTAACGTACTTACAACCACCTTCCACCTTCTGTTCATTTCGATAATATTCATACGTATACGTACGATCTTTCTCTTTAAATTGATAAGATGAATTTGATACTGTGGGTTCTACTAGTGTTGGAGGTTTATACGTTTTTATTTTCCTAGTGAAAATATTACAAGGATCAGACATAAAAATATTTACATACAATAATTATTAAATTTATAATATATTTTATTAAACTCAATCACATCTAGGTTGATCTACTCCAGCGAGATCTGAGATTTCCGACCAGCTACGAACCAATGTTTGTTGGACTTTTGTTGGAGAGCTGATTGGTGAAATGATACCGGCTTTGTTGAGCACACCTTCAACACCGTATTTGGTGCTTGTTCCATCCATAGTCGTGAGTCTTCGCTTTCTGGTAACTGCACCGCGTTTTACTCCATTTGCTCTTTGAATAGAAGTCAAAATAGCTTCTTGATGTTGACGTTCATCACGCATTTTGAAGTATTCCGTTTGATTGGAAACAACACTAGCAAATGGAACATCGCTTTTCTTTTTTTTCTTCGATCCTTTGGGTCTTCCACGTCGCTTTTTTGGAGGTGGTGTTGAAGCTTCTTTGACTTCTTCTTCCATATCTTCTTCAGGATTCTCAACTGCTTTACGCTTTTTATCATTAATTGGTAAATCGTTGCTATCCGGACAGTTTGCTTGAGCGCGTTGTAATGCATCTAATGATGCGAGTTTGCTACGTGATTGTTTCTCCGACATACTACCGCCGCTTGTTTGTTCAACAGATGGCTTTTCTTTTGTCAATTCTTCTTCAGATACCAATTCCATATGCTTTTCGAATTCTTCCGCTTGAACAAAGTAAGGACCTACAGAACCAGATTTATGCATGTCTATTGAAACGATCCCGCCATCCAAACTACGAAAGTTTAACGCCGGCCACGTGTCATCAGGGAAAACACTTACAACTTCCACACGATGTCCTTGTTTCATAAATTCATTGCGTAACGTTCTACTACCGTTATGTTCAACCCATGCGTATTGTGGGCCATCTCTGGCTTTTCGCTTGTAGACTTGAGAGACTTCTGGCATTGGAAGTAACAAGTTATTGTTTACTGGAGGTGTAAAGCTACGGTTTAATCCTGTAACTTCTTCAGCTTCTTTTTCTTCTTGTGAAGATTCTTGTGAAGATCGATTTGTCCATTCAACAGGATATCCGCCTTTCATTTCATCTCTTATCTCTTCTAATGCTGTATTATGAAATCTACCTTCAGCAACCTTTGCATCTACAATCAAAACAACGGAGGGTTTTCTGTGCCATTTCAAGCGATAAGCGTAACCAGAACCACCATCCAATGGAATGCAACCCTCTACTGTAAACAATGGTGATTCACAAATGGCCTTTACGTCCAAACCTAAGAATACATCTGTACCAAGTGTGTTACGAAGTCGGACTTGTTGATCAGGCGTTGAAACGTTAAGCAAAGAAACATTATCGTCACGACTCCATTTAAGATTTCGCCATGTCATGTTTTGAATTTTAACATCTACAAGATTCTTTTCAAGCTCCTCTTTGTCAACATTACCATTTCCATCAATTGACATCATTAATGAAGCTTCATCGTCTGATTGACTCAAAGCTTTCAAAACGCTTGCACCTTCCTCTGTACGAGGCGACATTTTCAATCGTGTTGTTGAATCAGTTCTAAGAAGACCTTGTAACGCGCCATTTGGCACACCTACTGCTGGCATACGTCTCAAAGTTAAACAGTCCTTTTCAGTAACAGTATGAGATAACTCTGGTTCTTTCCACGTGTTAATAACAGACGAGGTACGCTCCAATGGAGGAGGAAGTGCAATAGGAGGAGGTCTTTCAACAGCACGATTCCATCCTGTTCCATTACTTGACGCTTTGCGCGGTGCCCCTGGAGGACTTTGAACATTGTTTCGAAATCGCACTGGAGTCAAACTGACAGAGCGACGAAGACCGCTGACTGATGCGATATTTTGCGAGTTGCTCGATGAGCCTTTTTGCATATAGTTTGACATGTTACTCATAATTAAAATTCGTAATTTTTTTATATTTGATTTTATTCGTTATGTTGAGCGTGTTTCTGTATTTTGTTTAAATTTTTTTGCTTTCTTTTGTTTGTTTTACTTTTGATTTATATTATTCTACACATATCTTCTACACACTTCTGTATATATATATGTTTTTTGTGAGTATTTTTAATAGTATTTACATGCTAATTATGTACAAAATGGAAGAGTAAAAACTTGTAGACCTCTACTATGCACAACTTTTTGTAGAAGTATTTCAAGCCTGTGTCATGCTAATATAAATATTGAACATTCTGTGGAAGTATTTCAGGCCTGTGTCCTGCTACTTAAATAAAGTCGGTAGTTTTTAAAAAAGATTGAGTTAGAAATAGGGTTAGTTTTTTTGAAATATAAATGCCTCCTGTCATGTAGAAAATGGCAGAGTGTAATGAAAATACATGCCTGACATTTTCATGCCACGGCATTTTGTACGAACCGTTTTATTGGTATGAATTGAAATATACATTTTTTCAATCATACGAAGACGAGTTTGTAAAATATGAAGAAGAAGCGGGCACAAACAATCCTATGTGGACATTACGAATTTCTAAAGACGACAGTGAGAGGTTGGAGGAGATTCGTGAAGCAATAGAAAACGACTACGTAAATGAAGAGGATGAGAATTACGAACATATGTGTTGGAATTATTTAAGAGATGCTGTAGGCGATGAAATACGACGAAGATACGAAGATAGGAGCGATATGTATGAGAGTATTTTGAATAACTTCTCAGATAGTCCAGTTTTTATGACACTATCTGATGAGATACAAAACAATAGTAGATGTACAGTTACGTTGGAACAACCGTACGTACGTACAACAAGAACTTTTAGGGGTGGTGTAAGAAAAGCTATTTGTTGGTTCGGAACACGCCTTGTATATACCAAAGATAAGGAAGAGAACATAGTAACACCGTTTCGTAGTTGGTATGATGAGTTCTATGGGTCTAGTGATGGGGATAGTGATGACTCTTCATCTGATGACGAGGAGAAGGATCTCAGAGATTTATTAGAGGCAATACCAAAAGGTGGGCAACCGAAAGTAGGAAAAGTGTACACGTTGGATGAATTTCGTGGATTGGAAACGATGAATTCACCTACTTACATGTATGATAAAGACACAATTCCTAAAAATGAAGTAGACTGTGATTTTGACAACACCTCTGCTAAGTCGGAGCCTGTAATAGTGTGGGTACAGAGAATTAGACATGGAAATAGACAGTTGCGAATGAAATTTGAATGGGACAAACAAGGTACAGGGAAAGCTCCATACTATGTTTTTTGTGCATCAGCGTTGAGAGAGTGGTTGAAGCAGAAAATGCCAGACTACATGAGTCTTTATGACACAAATCCGTTCAATAAAAAAGAAATTTATAAAGTAAAATATTTGACACAAAAGGAAGCAACTGAAGAGTGGACAAAACGTAAGAGAGCTGAGGGCGTAGAAAAAAGAAAAGCAAATGCTAAAAAGAAGTCTGGCGATACGAAACCACAACCAGATTTTCGATCAATGATGGTAAATCGTTTTCAAGTTATGATTGAAGATAATACGAAGGAATTGGACGTGTTGAAGAGCCCTGATTCAATCAAAAAAGAAATAGCATCTACCGTCAGGGACATGAATAAATTAAAAGAAGAATACGAAAAGAATTTACAAAAATTAGCAGGAATGAAGACACAAAGGAATTTAAATGATGACTATGATATAATGGAAGAAGTAGAGAGGTTGAACAATAAAATATCTACACTTAAAACACGAGAAGCACATCTGAATAAATTGTTAGAAAATAATTCATTTTTGGAATCGGAAATCAAGCGCATAGAAACACGAATCTCACAGTTGGAATCACAAGTGACACGTCTAACACCAAACATACCAAACACCCAAATGAGTAACAAGATGGAAAACTTAAAATTTTAATTATAAATAAGCACGATGATAATACCAAAATATGTCTACTGAAACGATATTGAAAGACAATGATATTTGTCCAACATGTCACACCCTCATGTCCGACACCCACACGTGTATCGACGAGAATATTATATGCCCTCGATTCTATACGTACGAAGAAAGTATAGAGCGTGCGAAACAGGAAAAAGTAGAATACGTGTACATAAAAAGACGTGTGACTCGACCCCAAACTAGATAAATTATGTATATATGTTGAAGATGAGGGTGTTAGATATGAGTTACTTTTTGAGTGAGGAAGATAGAAAAGCACTAGACTGGGTGAAGGAAAATATGGAAGGACCGCCATCGATCCCAACCGCTGTCGAGGTGAATACAACGCAAAGAGAGCTGAACGACAAATTTGAGAAATTTATAGAACAGGAGAATAGAGAAGATCCTCAACAGCAAGCACAAATTGATAAAATAATGAAAGACCAAAAAATTGCAAGAGAAAGTTTAGCAAAGGGCATAATAATGAACACAAAGAGGATTGAGAAGATAGAAAATAACTTAAAATTGTAACCTACGTTAGATAATATGTAAAACTATAAATACCTATATACCTTACATCAAATGTCGGACACCGTAGCATGTAGAATCTGTTTGGAAGATACTGGCACACTAATATCACCATGTGGATGCAAAGGTTCAACCGCAAATATTCATCCTGAATGCTTGAAAAAATGGGTTGCTTCAAGTGGCAGTCAAGTTTGTGAAATTTGTAAAACAGAGTACGCACGCCATGAGGTAATTGGTTGTAATATTACCAATTATTGCGACGGTATATTTCAATCTCCTATTCGTTCCGCGATAGAGTTAAATTTGATAAAGCTTTCATCGCTTCACTGTGTCGTTGGAATACTGATGTATTCATGGTCAAATATGGATGAGTGGATGATGATAAGTTCCATTCAAACAGTGGTTCATACATTGTGTGTAATACTGTTTCAAATATATCATTACAATGTCGAATTTTTTGTGTTGCGTGTGCTCATTTACTGGAGCATTGCTTATTTAATAGGTGCTTTAGTTGTCGGTACTATTCGTACTATAGATAACCAGGATGAATGTACGTTGAATTGCTTTAAATACATGCAAGAAAAATGCGGTGCTGCATGTGTCGTTTATGATTATTACATAAATAAAGATGAGATAGCTAGTAATGTCATGATTATACGGCTTATAGAAACTACAACTTTATTATTAATACGTGCAATATCATTATGTTTTACACACATGAGACGCTCAGAATATTATAATTTTAAGGCAGGTACACCTCCGTCAGTAGCATCGTCGTCAGCATCAGGATCTGAAGAAGAGGAACCTTTGTTGGTGGAAATTTCTGTTTGATCATCTTCTTCTTCTTTGATCAAAGGATTTTCTATTAAGGGTATTTTTTCTTCTTCATCGCCAGTTTCGGTTACGTATTTACTTTCGACTAGTTGAATGTAAGCATCTTCTTCTTTGTACACAGTATTTAACCAGAAGCTTAATACTGCCAAAGCAACTTCGCCTAAACATGCTGCTAACGATAACCAAACCCATAGTATATTCATATCGTATCTAGTGGGTAAGCATATGTGACTACATCCCCAATAATAAACATCGTAATAGTATGGGAGAGTATCAAGACTGAATTTTGAACTGTTAGAGAGCACTTCATTTGCCTGTTCTAGCACTCCCTGTCTCTGTGCTTCGGTGTATGTAATGCTACTATTCCAGACAATTTCGTAACCTGTATTAGCTGTTGAATAAAGCAAGTTTTCCTGGTTGAAAGAATTAAACAAACATTCCTCTACCGAATCAATTTCTGGTCCTGTGCCGTAGCGATGTAATCGTTCAAAAGGGCTACCATCGACTGCTGGGTTTTTACATCCTTGGTCATTGTACAGACCCTGTAAATATCCAACATTTACCAATCTCATAAAGAAGAAGACTACAAATCCTACTGAGAAAAATAGATGAAACCACCCGTGTAAAGAAAACCAACGTCTTGAGGTACAGAATTTTAATCCAAACATAGCTACACTTAATAGAGCGATACCTGCTTCGATTAAAGCATATGCTCCAGATTTATCAAATAAACATATGGTTTCGTTTTCACATAATGCTTCAGGGAAATCACCCAATTCATTGTACTCAATGACAAACTGGAAGGTAACACCAAATGTAACAAAAAAACCAATTGAAAATACACCGTTTAATACGACGGTTAACGTGTATAAAATATCTAATGCCATATTTTTATTAAAATACAATTACATTTATAGAATCACTACACTCTTCAACCCCATCTTTCTCGATATACTGGTGAACGCGATCTCCATCTTCTTTTTATGGGAGACCGTGATTTCCATCTTTTCTTCCTTTTTTTCTTCTTTGGTTTTTCCACCATTTTCATGGCAGTTGCCTTTACAAAAAGCTTTTCAAATACCCTTTTAACTATGAGGATGTCGTTGACGCAATCTAGTACATGATTTACTTCGTAATTAGTGACCTTGAAGGAGCATGTTGGTGGTTTATCTTTAAAAAATAATTTCTGTAATAAGGGACTTATCTCATGTACCGCTAAATTCAATTTAGTGGTTGGCAACTCGAATAATTTATCACTACTTTGAAACCGGAACTTCATCCTAAATATATATATCTACAACTTTATACTGCTTCGTATGTGATTCCTTTGTTGCTCCTCAACTTGTCAACAATGCGGTTGTTGCAATATGTACACTGAATAGCGGAGTTTGTGTTTATGGTGATTTCCGCTGAGCAGTTTGAACAAGTGTACTTCACCAATATGCCTTTTGCCACTGGTGCAATTACTTTTCTTTTCCGTTTTTTTATTTGGACCGGTGCAGCCACTTCGGAAACTGGTTGTTGAAAATTAAATAATTGAAGTGCACTTGCCATATTGTATTGATCGGTAGATT
>MDTB01177898.1_pt1 | contig 12275 bp, 13 predicted proteins | sample 811161 | NCBI WGS metagenome assembly MDTB01 (sample SAMN05326650, study PRJNA326480) | marine metagenome | isolation source: seawater | place: Mediterranean Sea | collected 2009 | reverse complement strand
TATGAAAGAATAGTTTTAGATATAAAAAATACTTATCCTGATTTTGATGGACATTATAGTTATCAAAATGGTAATGAACCTACAGCAGACCCTAAATTTTTACAACGAATTGAATTTTTTTATAAAATGTTACCCAATACAAGAATGAATTTTCCTACAAATGCTAATCTTTTAGACCCAGAAAGAGGTAGGAAATTAATTGACTTAATGATGAAATATGAAAATTGGGGTGATGGAAAAAATCGTTATGGTTTATTCATTCATTTTGCAGGAACAGATAAAGAATCTTGGCAAGAAATAATGGGAAGTAAATATGAATACGAAAAAACGATAGATAACATAAGGTCTATAATGAGTTATAATACTCAACGTGGAGGTATAATTCCTATTCTTTTTATGGGATATCACGGTAACGACCCAGGTCTAACAGATAGAAATCCTACAGAGGCTGATTTGTCAATAAAATTTTATGACCCACAAGATTGGTATAATCACATAGAAAAACTTTTTGGTGCATATGGTCAGTATCAAAGTTCTTCAACGTTGTTTCAAAATAGGTCTGGTGACCTTCGTTTATTTGATGAGTGGAGAGGAAATAGACCTGTTAGAGAAATAGGACCAAAGAATGAATTTAATTGTGCAAGATTTTTTGATGGTAGAGGATTACACGTTTTATATGATGGTAGTGTAACGGTTTGTTGTAATGATTGGCAAAAAAGAAATATTTTAGGTAATTTAGAAACACAAACAATAACTGAATTATTTAATAGTAGAGAGTATAAAGAATTTATGTATATGGGACATGGTTACATAGAAAGTCCACCAGATTTTATATGTAAAATGTGTACTGATATACAAGCAATAAACGATGTCGAGTGATATATGAGTAAATTAATTGGTTTATACGGTGGTCCAGTAGCACACGATGCTGGTGCTGTTTACATAAAAGATGGTCAAATACAATCTATAGTGCAAGAAGAAAGACCTCGTAGAGTAAAGGTAGCAGATGACCCAGATGCCAGTCCTATTTTATCTTTAGATAGAATTAAAAAAGAATTTAATTTAGACTTTGACGAGATAGATTATTTTTGTACTGCTACACCTATGGGTATTACTTCTGAGTATTGGATGCAATATGGTATAGATAAGGAAAAAATTTCAATTACTAATCATCACGATGCACATTGTTATGGTGCATATTATACATCTGGTTTTAATGAAAAAACTTTAGTTGTATCGTATGATGCTGGAGGTATATCTAGGTCAAGAGGATATAATAGTACGTTTGGTAGAACATTTTTAGCAGAAAACAATAAAATGAATATAGTTAACACTTGGCCAATGGGAACGAGTGCGAGTATACCTTGTATGTATGCTATGATAACACGATGGTTAGGTTGGAGAATAAATAAAGATGAAGGTAAAGTAACTGGTTTAGCAGGTTATGGTGAGTATAATAAAGATGTATATGAAAGTTTTGAAAAGATGTGTTGGTATGATGAAGAACAAAAGAAATTTGGACCACCACATCAAGTAGAATCTGCAACTGGAACAAATATAGTTTTAGATTATTTCGGAACTACAGGAATTTTGAAAGATATCTCTACAAATAAAAAATCAAGAGCAGATTTAGCTTATAATATGCAATTATTTTTAGAAAACAAAATAGTAGAATATTTTAATCATTTACATAAACTATATCCAGACTATAAAAAAATTGTATTATCTGGTGGTGTATTTGCTAACGTAAAGTTAAATCAAAAGTTAAATGAGTTAGATTGGGTCGATGAAACATACGTATATCCTGCAATGTCAGATTCTGGATTAGCATTAGGAACAACCATAAAGAAAGCTGTAGAGTTGGGTGAATGGGAAACTAAACGATTTGATAATTTATTCTATGGTACTAAATATACTCAAACTCACATAGATACTTTGATTAATGGTATCAACACAAAAACAACTACAGATATTCAAAGAATTGAATACGATGATAAGTTAATATCAAAACACCTTAACGAGGGTTCTATCGTGGGTTGGTTTAAAGGTAGATTTGAATTTGGACCAAGAGCTTTAGGTGCCAGAAGTATTTTAGTTAGACCTACTGATGCAGAAACTCACGAAAATTTAAATAAAAGATTAGGTAGAACTGAAATAATGCCTTTTGCACCAATAGTGATAGGTGAAAAAGCAAATGATGTATTTATAACAAATAATAAATCACATTATACTGCTGAATTTATGACAATGTGTTACGACACAAGAAAAGAATGGGTAGATAAAATACCAGCAGTGATACACGAAGTTGATAAAAGTGCAAGACCTCAATTAGTATATGAAAATAATCCATTTTATAATGTATTAGTTGAATATGAAAAATTATCAAACATACCTGTCTTGTTGAATACATCGTTTAATGTGCATGGAGAACCTATAATAGACGGACCTGACCAGGCTATAAATCATTTAATGGACGGTGTTGTAGATTATTTAGTGATGGAGGATTTTATATATTATGTTAATCGATAATATTACCATAGATTATAAGTTTAGACCATATCCAGAGGTAGAGATTAGACACCTAAATGAAAACTATTGTGGTCAATTAGTATTATTAAATTTTTATATAATAGATGAAAAAACTAATCAACCAGTTAAGATATCAGGTCAACACTGGAGAGTACCATTTGCAGAAACTGAAGCAATGTACTCAATATATGCTAAATGGTACGTGGAAGTTAAAATGTGGAATCCAGACTATGGATTTATAGTGGTAGATTCTCACACTTATAATGATTGTGGTAAAGATGTATTAATTAGTTTACATTCGAAAGACTATGATGATATCTACACTTGGATGTTAGTTGGACTTAAATATAAAGAAATACATAGGTGTAATGTCCATTTTTCTGTAGAGGACGAAACAATAAGTAAAAAACTACAAGCAGAGTTTGGAATCTTTCCAGTGCCTTGGGACAACAGAAAACCATATGGTAAAAATTCACCATATGCTACATACGATATAGGAAGATTTGACCCACATCGTAATACAAATCACTATATGTACGAACTGGATGGCGATAAAGAGACAAAAATTCTAAATCCATATCCAGATGCATATCCAAGTGGTGTAAGATTAGTTACTGGTAATATGATGTTTTCGTATAAAAATCCTCGAGACTGGACAAATTTAACTACCGAACAAGTGGCAGAAGATATATTGGGATTATCACAAGATTGGAGTATCGTTTAGATGAATACACTATTTCAAGAAAAAACTTTAGTTGTGTCTTTATGTGAAGATGAATTTATATGTGGTAAATTTTATTTAGCTGAAAATAATATAAAAAATATTGTAAATACAATGTATACCTCTACAAGTGGTAAAATTACACGTTTGTATTTTTACGTATTAAATTGGTTAGAATATATAGATGAAACAGAATTTATAGAGTTAGTAAATAGTGGAGAATACGATGAAAGAATATATTCTGCATTTGAAAAACTATGTTATTATCACAAAGATACAAAAACATTTGGACCTGTAGGAATAACAAATTCAGACGAAGGTATATCTATAGTTTTTAATTACTTATTAGATATTAAAGCGATACATAAATTTGATACTCAGAGACTTGCTAATTTAGCATACAATACACAATTATTTTTAGAAAACAGAATAGTTGAATACTTTAATCATTTACACCAATTATATCCTGAGTATCTTAATATAGCAGTAAAAGGTGATATCTTTAATAATATAAAACTAAGACAAAGATTAAATGATTTGAATTGGGCACGAGAGGTAAATATGTATGAATAATCCTATCAAACCAATTGAAGGTACTACGATTGATAGTAGATTTGAAAAACAAACTCCTCCTATAATTGAAGTTACCTTCGGTAAAAGTCCTAAAGTAACAATACATTCTGATGGTGAAATTGATACGGTAGTTAATGGACAAAAAATAAGAAAACATTATTTAGTGTGTTGGTATGACTTTGATGTAAAAACAAATAAAATAAAATATGTAGATTCCAGAGCACTTACTGCACAACCAGAAGGTGGTTTTGTTTGGTTCCGAACAGCAAATCAAGATTATCGTAATTGGTATATTGTGGTTAAACAATTTCATCCAAGTTATGGTTTTGCAGATATATTTGTAAAATCGTACAATATGAGAGATAAGTGGGAACTATGAAGTTAGATGTAATTAGTTTAAAAAATTTTTATGATAATCCATATGAAGTTAGGGAAATGGCATTAAAATTAGATTACAACGTAACAGGAAATTTTCCTGGAGGTAGGACTAAACCGTATTTAAGTAAATCTGTAAAAAATTCAATAGAACAAATAGTATATCCATATGGTGGAAAAATTACTAAATTTAACGAAGAATATAATGGGGCGTTTCAAATAACATATAGTTGGGATAAATCTTGGATACACGCAGATAACCATAACACTTGGGCAGCTGTATGTTATTTGACCCCCAATGCACCATCATCTGCTGGAACAGGATTTTTTAAACATCGAAAAACTGGTATGATGAAACCTATAAATGGAAAAACTATACTTGATAAAAAAATAGAATCAGAAGGTCAAGAAAATTTCAAATGGGAAATGATTCAAAGTGTGTCGAATGAATTCAATAAGATAGTGGTCTATGATAGTAAGTTATATCATAGTAGTTTAGATTATTTTGGAGATACATTACAAAACGGTAGACTTTTTCAAGTTTTCTTTTTTGATACAGAGAGGAGTAATAGATGAAACGTGTTATATTAACAGGTTGGAATGGTTTTGTAGGTCGTAATATAAAAATGAAATTAGAAGAGGATTTTGAATTGATTCTAATAGAAAATGATTTTATAGAAAGACCTGATTGGGAAAAAGAACTTGAATATAGTGTAGAATGCACAGATGTAATACTGCATATTGGAGCTATATCAGATACAACTTTACAAGACCAAAATGAAATGTTAAAGTATAATTATGATTTTAGTAAAAAACTATTTGATTTTGCAAAGAAACACAATAAAAAAGTTATTTATGCATCATCTGCTGCTAATGATGGTGTTGATGGTACACCAACTAACATATATGGTTGGTCTAAATTATTAGCAGAACAATATGGTGTAGCATTAGATTTTGATTTTATAGCTTTGAGATACTTTAATGTTTATGGTCCAGGAGAAGAAAGAAAAGGTAAAATGGCTTCTGTCGGTTATCAAGCACATAGACTTGGTTCATTTCGACTATTTCCTAAAAAACCTAAAAGAGATTTTGTATATGTAAAAGATATTGTAATCGCAACAATTTATCCACTATTTAATATAGTAACACCTGGTGTTTATGAGGTTGGTAGTGGTCAGGCTAGATTATTTGAAGATGTTTTAGATTTAATGGAAATACCCTACTCATATAAAAATGAGTTAGAAATACCTGATTGGTATCAATACTATACTCAATCGGATAAAAATAAATGGTTACCTGGATGGAAACCGAAGTATGATTTAGAAAAGGGTATAAAAGATTACAAGGAATATTTAAAGTGAAAATATTAGTTATAGGTGATAGTTGTAAAGATAAGTATATCTACGGGTTATGTGATAGAATGTGTCCAGAAGCTCCAGTGCCTGTTTTTCAACCAGTTAAAGAAAAATCAAATATGGGTATGGCAGGTAACGTTGCTGCTAATGTTCGTTCTTTAGGTTATGAATGTGATATTATCACAAATAAAAACACGATAGAAAAAATAAGATACGTTGACGCGAGAACTCATCAAATGATAATAAGAGTTGATAAACACGATTACGTAGATGAAAAATATGAACATAACGAAGATGTACTTAAAGGTTATGATGGTATAATAATATCTGATTACGATAAAGGATTTTTAAATGTTAAAGATTTAAAACTGATTTTAGAGACAGACACACCTACATTTCTTCAAACAAATAAGTTATTAGGTGATTGGTGTGTAGAAGCTGATTTTATAAAACTAAATGAATACGAGTACGAAAAAACAAAACATTTATTAGACAAACTTTATTACAATAATTTTCCAGGTATAGATTCTAAATTAATTGTTACGTTAGGAGCTAAAGGTTGTAAATTTCAGAACAAAACATATCCTGTTTTTAAAAAAGTAGAAGTAAGAGACGTTTCAGGAGCAGGTGATACTTTTTTAGCTGCCTTTACGATACACTATCTCAAGAATAATAATCCTAATACTTCAATAAAGTTCGCACAAGAATGTTCTGTAGAAGTCATTCAAAAACACGGTGTGGAGGTTGTTACTCAGAAATGAAATTTAATTTTGACCGTACAAAAATAAATTATAATATCACGGAGGAATTGTGTGATATAGAATATTCTAAATATAATGAATATCAAACTGAGAATGCTTTTATCAGTAGAGTAGAATTCACAACTGATATGATAGCTTCTTGGTTAAATTTTGGTTACGTAATAGGTATAGTTGATGGTCAATATGACTTTGATAAACATCAAAATGGTTCTTTTAGACATATTTTAGTTAGAAAAATGTCGAAAGAAAAATTATGGAATAAATTAAAAATAGAAAATCAAGTAGAATTTCCAATAATTTCAACACATTCAAATGCTAATACTTGGTTATCTAATATAGTGAAAGAATATCATAATATATCTGGTATAGATGAATTAGTATTTTTTCCTTTTATTGATTCATCTTCTACTTTAGTCGTTGATGAAAATACTGCTATGTCGTGTTTATATGAAAGACGAGTTGATTTATTAATTCTTGGTAAGTATGTATATTTTCCAATACCAGCAACTGAAGTGGTCAATGATTTAAAAGGTGATTATCAAGTTGAATACATTCCTATTACTGAAATGAAAAGTGAAAATAATGTAGAGGCTTTTGAAAACGTATTTGAAATTGAATCGAGAGCAGGAGTACCTTGTGGTACTGGTAGTGTAGATGGACAAATTTTAAGTCTTGAAGATAAAACGAATATTACATTACAAGAGTTAATTAGAGATATATGTAACAGACATAATATCAAATCTGTTAATAACATTGCGTGTGGTTTGTATGGTAATTGGGAACATAACGTAAAATATGAAGATATGGGAATTGATTATCACGGATATGAAATTGTTAATGCAATGGTTGAACAAAATAAAAAAGATTTTCCTGATGTAAAATTTTCACAATTTGATTTAACACAAGAGATAAGTGAACCGGCTGATTTGATAATATGCCGTCAGACATTTCAACATTTAACCAATACACAAATAAAAAAAGGCCTTACAAATTTTGTAAGGAGTGGTGCAAAGTATTTATTATTGTCAAACTGGAAGAACAAAGCTGATTATAATTGGAATGTAGAAGCGTGTCCTATGGATTTTTATAGAAAATTTAGTATTTTTCGACCATTAGATTTGGAACAATATCCATTTAGTATACCTGAACCTGTAGAGAGTTATTTACAATATGAAAATTTTGTAGACCATTTTATTGAGGACCAATCATTTAATAATTCTTGGTATAGTTATACACATAGTTTTTTATTTCAAGAATGGTTTTTAGAAGGACACGAGGAATCATCTGAAATATACAGACGTAACCTCAAAGAAATGGAAGTAAACAGAGATTTGTGTTTTGAAATGCCTTCAGAATACTTATCACTTTATAAAGTGAAATAAATATGAAAGCAGCTGTAATTTATAAGTTTGATGAACCTCTTGTAGTAGAAAAACTATATTTAAAAGACCAACTTAAATGTGGACAAGTATTAGTTGAAGTTCGTAGTAGTGGTATATGTGGAGCTCAGTTAGGTCATATATCAGGTGTAAAGATTAAAAAAGAATTTTTACCTTGTTTGTTAGGACACGAGGGGGGAGCAAAAGTTTTACAAGTAGGTGAAGGAGTAACAACGGTAAGTCCGGGTGATAAAGTTGTTATGCACTGGAGAAAAGGAGATGGTATAGAATCTGAATTTCCAAGATATGTTTCTGAAAGTAGTCGTAAAATTGTAGGGGGAGGATTAGTTACAACTTTTAATGAAGAGGCTATTGTTTCTGAAAATAGAATTACTAAAATAGATGATGATATTCCTTATGATATTGCAGCTCTTATGGGTTGTAGTGTAACTACGGGTCTAGGTATTATTAATAATGAGGCAAAATTAAAAATAGGTCAGTCAGTAGCAATATTTGGTTCTGGGGGTGTTGGGTTGAATATAGTACAAGGGGCTTCTCTCGTGTCAGGAAATCCTATTATTGCAATTGATATTCACGACCACAAGTTAGAATTAGCAAAAGAATTTGGAGCAACACACACTATTAATACAAGTAAAGAAGATGTTCGTGATAGTGTTAAAAAAATAGTGGGTAGTTTAGGAGTTGATGTATTTATAGACACAACTGGACATACTGAGTTGATAGAGATGGCGTGTAATTTAACAACAGGTGGTGGAAAAACTATAATGGTAGGACAACCCAAACCAAATGAACATTTAACTTTACATTCAGTATTACAGCACTTTAAAGGTAAAGTTTTAATGGATAGTGATGGAGGATTGACAAATCCATCTGTAGATATAAATAGGTATCTACAACTTTATAAACGAGATAAATTAAATCTCGATAAACTAATAACAAATAAATTTGATTTATATCAAATAAATAATGCTCTCGATGTGGTTCGTTCTGGACAAGGACTATCAGGTCGATGTATTGTGGAAATGTAGATAATTATGAAAAGTTTATGGTCATATTTTGAAGATTATTTTACACCCGAAGAGTGTGATATCATTACGTTAAAGTGTTTAAATGCAGGACTAACAAAAGGTTTTCAAGATGGAGGGATAGGTCACGATGGAGAACTTAATAAAGATTTTAGAAGTTGTAGAGTTGTTGGTATGCAATATGAGGAGTTCCCTGAGATTTTTCAGAAAATAATACAGGCAGTAGAGGGTGCAAATCAAACTTGGTTCGGTAATATTGATATTGATACTTTAAGAGGCATAGATTTTACAGAATATGATGAAAAATATACTGGTAAATATAATGAACATATTGATGTAATGTGGTGTAATGATAATTCAAATTTAGAGACTGACCCTAAACATCGTAAACTTTCTTTTACGTTACAATTATCAGACCCGAGTAAATATGAAGGGTGTAATCTTATATTAAATCCAAATGACGTAATAGAATCAGGAAATCCTGATGCTAATAAGATAAGAAAACAAGGATGTTTAACGGTTTTTCCTTCTTGGTTAAGACATAAAGTAACCCCAATAACAAGAGGTACACGTTATGCTTTAGTTGGTTGGGTAGAAGGACCAACTTGGAGATAAATATGAATAAACAACAATTAATTGATTTTGAATCAAAAATAATCAATCATTATAACAACAATAAATTACCATTTTTATTTCATTTAAGTGGTGGTAACGAGACACAATTAATTGATATCTTTAAAGATATAAAAACAGGTGATTACGTTTTAGCCACACATAGAAATCATTATCATGCACTCTTACATGGACTATCACCAGATGATATGGAACAAAAGATATTAGATGGTAGAAGTATGTTTATGTATGATAGAGAGAAAAACTTTTTCGCTTCTGCTATTGTTGGTGGTATTCCAGGTATTGCAGCTGGTATTGCTTGGGCTTTGAAAAAGAAAAAATCTGATAAGAAAGTGTGGTGTTTTGTTGGTGATGGTGCAGAAGATACAGGAAATTTTTCAGAAGCTGTTAGATACGTTGATGGTTGGGATTTACCTTGTACGTTTGTGATTGAAGATAATGATATGTCTATTATAGCAAATAAAAAAACAAGATGGGGTAAAGCAGCAGAACAAAAATGGCCCGAATCGTGTGTGATAAAATATCATTATACATTACCATTTCCACATGCTCGTACAAAAGATTTTTGTGATTTATCAGAAAGTAATAAAATTAAAAAAACTGATGAAGAATATTTTCCATACTTTCCACAAGAAACATTTCCTGATTTTGATGAGATTAATGGAGAGACACTAACATATAAAGAAGCAGTTACTCAGGCTATGACAGAACTTGGAAGAGATAACACAATGTTTATAGGTTATAATCTTGGTGGAGAGTTTGGTAATGCTATGGGTACGTTAGTAGGAGTGGACGAAGATAAAAAACTTGAAACACCCGTTACTGAAAACTTGATGGGTAGTTTAGCATTAGGTATGTCGTTTGAAGGTATAAAGGCAGTTGTTTATTATGAAAGACACGACTTTATGTTAGTTGGAGCAGATGCAATAGGAAATCACATTAATCACGTAGAAAGATTATCACACGGAGAGTATAATGCACCTGTAATTTTACGAACGGTAGTTGCTGATGGTGGACCATTTTATTCTGGACCTACACATTCACAAGATTTTACAAAAGTCTTTAGAGAATTAGTAGATTTTCCTATATTTGAACCCACCACACCTACTGAAGTGTTAAGAGATTATAAAAAAGCTCAGATGGCAAAGGGACCAGTTATGATTGTAGAAAGAAAAAGTTGTTATGATGGAAAAACCACAACAATATAAAGATTTATTTAATTTAAGAAACAAAGTAGCTATAGTTACGGGTGGATATGGACATCTAGGTTCATCAATGTCTAAGGCTTTAACTTCTTTTGGTGCTAAAGTTATCGTATTTGGTAGAGCTGTAAGAAAAACTATAGATTTTGATGGTTATATCTCGTATGTACAATGTGATGTAACTGATACAGAAAAAGTTAAACAAAAAATTAATGAAATTATTAACAAGTATAGGACTATAGATATACTTATTAATAATGCGTTTTGTGAAGATAGAAAACCAGTAGACGAGATTACAAAAAAAGAGTGGGACATTGGTTTAGATAATATTTTATCACATAACTTTTTTTGTAGTCAAGCAGTTATACCTCAAATGTTAAAACAAGGTAATGGGTCGATTATAAATGTCTCATCAATATATGGTTTTTTAGGACACGACCAAAGTTTGTATCAAGAAGTAAAAAGTGCAAGTGTTTTTTATTCAGTTGCAAAAGGTGGTATTTTACAAATGACAAAAAGATTAGCAACAGAGTATGCTTCAAAGGGGATTCGGGTTAATACAATTAGTCCTGGTAATTTCCCTAAAAAGACACCAGGTGTACCAGAAAGACCTGGTTACATAGTAGATTTAAGTAAAAGGACTCCAATGAAACGAGTAGGACAACCAGACGAAGTAGCAGGAGCTGCTGTCTTTCTGGCATCTGAAGCGTCATCATACGTTACAGGACAAAATATAGTAATTGATGGTGGTTGGAGTGCATGGTAATTAAAACAATAAGGAGATAAATTATGGCTGAACCAATAAAGTTCACTACAGAGGAACTAAAATCTTTACAAGATTTACAGACCAAATATCAGGAAACACAAGTTAGGTTTGGACAAGTATCAGTTCAAAGACTTTTGTTAAATCAACAATTAGCAAAGTTATCAGAGAATGAACAAGCTTTGACTGCTGAATACGCAGAAGTACAGGCAGAAGAAGCTACTTTGGTAGCATCTTTGAGTGAAAAGTATGGTAATGGACAACTTGACCCCGAAACTGGTGTATTTACACCAAATTCTTAAAAAAAGTCTGTAAATTGTTTATTTTGGATAACTTACGTTATACTTATAATAGAATAAATATATTCAAAGCTTTGAACACAAAAATTAATTAGGAGAATTACAATGGCAGAAAGAATCGTTTCGCCAGGTGTATTTACCCGTGAAAGAGATTTATCATTTCTACCCCAGGCAATAGGTGAAATAGGAGCAGCAATAATCGGACCAACACATTCAGGTCCTGCTTTTACACCTACACAAATAACATCATTTCAAGAATTTGAAGAGCTGTTTGGTGGTATTGATGCTAAATTCTACACACCGTACACCGTTGAACAATATTTACAAAGTGCGGGGGTTGTAACCGTAGTAAGGGTTTTAGGAATCGGAGGATATCAATCACACACACTTCAACTTTTAGGAGCAAGTGCTACTACATCTGCTTCTTTAGGAATATTAGCATCATCTCGTGGTTCTGATGGAGATGGTGATTTATCTGAATCAGTATTGACAGGTAATAGTGAATGGAATAAATTTTACTTAACCGTAAGTGGAAGTGGAATAAAAGAAGGATATACAGCTTCTTTCGATACTGGTAGTACGAATTATCTTACTGAAATATTTAGTCAAGAACCTACATCAACTAAAAAAGGTGGTAGT
>MDTB01237175.1_pt1 | contig 12276 bp, 10 predicted proteins | sample 811161 | NCBI WGS metagenome assembly MDTB01 (sample SAMN05326650, study PRJNA326480) | marine metagenome | isolation source: seawater | place: Mediterranean Sea | collected 2009 | reverse complement strand
TAATTTATAAAGTTGTTTAATAAATTATTTTAGCTATCATTTTTGCTTCTCTACTAGATAAAGTTTAATTGATTATTTTTTTCCTTTATAATTTTTCTCAGTCCATTTTAAGAAACGAAAAATACCTTCATCTAACGAAATTTTAGGGTTATAATTTAATTGTTGGCTAGCTTTATTTATATCTGGGCATCTCCTCATTGGCTCATCGGCAGGATATGAATCTGGATAATCAATAATGTCAGCATTTATGTTTTTATTAGATATTTTAATAAAAATATTTGCTAGATCTTGAACAGAAATCTCTGGATTCGGATTGCCAATGTTATATGGCTCTCCAGAAACACCATTTAGTATAACTTTAAAAAAACCCAACATTGCATCTGTTATATAACAGTAAGTCCTAGTCTGCTTCGCAGACCCATAAAGCTTTAAATTTTGTGAAGACTTAATATTACTAGCAAAATTTGGCATAACTCTATAGTCAATTTCTTGCATGCCTGGACCATAGATATTAAAGGGTCTAATTATATTGGTATGAATGTTAAAATAATGTTTATATATATAACAAAGAGTTTCTCCGAGTCTTTTACTTTCATCATAACAGGCTCTAGGACCTATCGAATTAACATTGCCCCTATAACTTTCTTGAATTGGAATATTTTTAGGATCTGGGTCACCATAAATTTCACTTGAACTAAAAAAAATTAACTTACTTTTGTTTTTTTTACATAATTCTAATAAGTTTTTAGTACCATTTACAGAAACTTCTAATGTTTCTAGTGGTTTTGCTCTATAATAATAAGGGCTTGCTATACCAGCTGCATGAATAACTATGTCACAATCATCTTGGCTTTTTACAAAGTTTTCGTCAATAATATTTCCTTTAATTAAAGTAACATTATTTGAAAACGAATTATTTTGTTGTATTAAATTTGAAGAAATGAAATTGTCCACTACGGTCAGTTTTATATTCAGATTTTTTAATTCATTAACTCTTTCAATAATTTTTACAAAATATCTACCAAGGAAGCCTTGTCCTCCTGCTAACAAGATTTTCAAACCATAAAACTTTTCTAAATCTATTAAGTTGCAGACCTCATCTATATCAGACTCTAAAAATTGATTCATTATTTGACCAGTTCAATAAAAGGTATTGGTTTAAAATATTTAAGATTATTATTGGCCATCTTATCTCTGATAGATAGAAAATATTCGTAGGCAAATAATATAATTGTATTAGTATTTTGAATTTCTTTTGAATGAAATTTTTTAATTGGTATGTGCATACCCGGTGAAAATCTGCCTGATTTTAACTCACTGTCATCAATGATAATACTAATTAATGTATTATTAATTTTACCAAAGTTAGTAATAGTAGCTAACCTTGCAGGAGCACCGTAACCAATAACATTAACGTTTTGATTTTTAAAATTTTGTAATTCTTGTTTTAATTTTTTAATTTCAATGGCAAATAGACTAAATTTTGAGTAAATATAGCTTTGGTTGATGATTTTTTCTTCATTTAAAACCTCTAATACACTATTTTTAACTTCTATATTTTTATAATTTCTCTTGATATATATCCTTAAAGACTCTCCATGTGTTGTTAATTTTTTTACATCTACAACAATCAAATCATGTTTCTCAAAAAGTAATTTTATACTCTTGAGTGTGAAATAATTAGGTCTATCAAAATAAAATCTCTCAAATTGCAAATTTTTTAAGATACTGTTCAAATATTCAACCTCAAGAATAAAAACGCCATCAAAAGACAAAATTTCTTTAAGATTTTTAATGAATTCATCTAGGTTCTCTAAATGAGTAAAAATACTTGAAGCAACTATGCAATCAGGTTTACCACCATACTTTATTACTTCGTTACAAGCATCTTCATTAAAAAAAGAAATAATAGTTTTAAGCCCCTTTGAATTTGCAATTTCTCCAACATTTTCTGAAGGATCAATTCCTATACATTTAATTTTCTTTTTTTTAAGAGGTGAAAGTAAAATGCCATCATTAGAACCAATATCTAAAACAAAATTCTTATTTTTAATTTCATTTGCTAATTGTTCAAAATGAAATTTTAATTCTTTATTTACTGAAGATAGATAATAATAATCTTCAAAAAAAACATGTCTTGGAATATCTACTTTTAATTGACAAGAAGTACAACTTGAACAAAAGAACACATCCATATTATATAGTTTTTCATTCTTTTTTTCGAATTCATTTTTGGGGTATTTATTAGCTAAGGGCTGTTTACCAAGATTAAAAATGGGGTTAATATTCTTAGATTGACATATTCTACAATACATAATTTTACTAAACTTTTTTCAATTAATCATATCTTGAATATCATAAAAAATATAGAAAAAATATGATAATATCTTATTTCATTACCTTCTTGACATATTCTTCAGTAATTATTGGGAACCAAAAAAAATCTTAAACCAAATTAATAATTGCTAGTGGAGGATGGACTTGTCCCCTCGACACCCGGATTATGATCAGATTCCCTAGCTAGTAGCAATACTCTGACAAATAATGCTGACTTAGTAGTAATATTTGATTATTTCATCAAGCTTATAAAATTAATTATTTTAAACCTATAACGGTTTTTCCTTCTTATTTATTTTCTTTGCCATACCAATAACTATCAAACCTCTATTCTTCATAAAACTTAGGTTTGTAATAAATTCATCAATTTTTGTAAATCCTTTCACAATACTCCTAATCTTAGGAATTTTTCTAAAAATTTTATTAAAAAGTAAAACATCACTGTTCATAAATAAACAGAACCCAAAAAAGCCAATTGTATTCCATTTTTGAAGTTTTAATCCATTTTGAGACAATTGAGTTTTTGTTATATTAAATCTAAGAGGTTCTTCTGTTTTTTCATCTAATAATGGAGAAATTTTATAAATAATTTTTCTAATAAATCTCCAAATAATAAAGTCATCTACTGGGTCTCTCCAAAGAAAAATACCATCAGATTTTAAAACTCTATTCACTTCTTTAAAAAGTTTGTTCCTATTAGAAATATGATGTATTCCACCAAGCATGACAAGACAATCAATAGTGCCATCTTTTAAAGGTAAATTGATAGCATCACCTTGAACAAATTGCACTTTTGGGGATGATTTGGATTGATAGGCTTCATTTAACATATTAATGGAAATATCAATACCAAGTGCATATTTATAATTTTTATTAAATAATTTAACACCCTCCCCGCTACCACAACAAAGTTCAAGAAAAACATTAAATTTTTCTTTTTGAATCATATTAACAAATTTTTCATCAAGATAGTTTGTATATTCTATAGTATGAGGATATGATAAGTTTTCTAAATAAGACTTATAAATATTATTATAATGATCTTTTTGTATTGACGTATTTGAAAATGAATTATCTTCAAAAAAAATAGGAATTCTAGATTTTTCTATTTCATATATATTTTGTTTATCTAATGAAATAAGCTTATTATTGATTAATTTTAATGATTGTTTAGTTTTAGGACATCTAAGTAGATTGATATTTTTTTTAAGAGTTGTCATGCCTTGATTATGCATTTATAAATATCTCTATAAAATTAAATTAAACAGTTAACAAAAATGTTGCTAACATGCAATGTTAATTAACTAAAATATTTGAATAGAAACATGAAAAATATTAATAATATTAGAGAAAGAAATATCAGTGACTTTTCTGATCAATGGCTTTTACAAAGTGACCTAAAAAAAGGTTTTTGGACTGACGAAAAGTGGCTTGAAAATATTTGTGATGGTATATTTGATTTATCTAAAATTAATAATAAAATTGTTTGTGAGGTTGGGAGTGGTTCTGGAAGGATTGTAAATATGTTAAATAAATACAAACCTAAAAAGATAAACTGTGTAGAACCTTCTAAAAATATTCAAATTTTAAAAAAAAATATTCAAAAAATACCGGCGGCAAAAATATATAATGTCATGGGGCACGAGTTTAATTTAAAAAATTTAGATTATGTGTTTTCCATTGGCGTTATTCATCATATCATTGAACCAATTTCAACTCTAAAAAATATACATAAATCTTTAAAAAAAGATGGTGACTTTATCATGTGGGTATATGGATATGAAGGGAATGAATTTTATTATTTAATTTATAGATTTTTATCTTTTTTTACAAAAAAAATGAACGATAAATTTTTAGAAATCATAAGTATTATTTTAAATATTTTATTGATACCATATATTTATGTTTCTAGAATTAATCAATACTTACCTATGCACTCATATTTAAAAAACGTGTTTTCTAAATGTAGCTTTGAACACAGAAAATTCATTATTTTTGATCAACTAAATCCTACCTACTCAAAATATTATAAAAAAACTGAATGTTTAAAGCTTTTGAAAAGTGTTGGATTTAAAAATGTTATGATTAAAAGATATAATAATTATAGTTGGGTCCTAAAGGGTTCAAAATAGATAATGAAAATTATGTCAATTGATCTTTGGTTTTATACAAAAAAATATAATATTTATATAATTTTTTTTTTAATATTCTGCTTGCGTTTATACGGAATAGATTATGGGTTTCCTTTTTTTTTAGTTTCCGATGAAGTAGAAGTGGTTGTTAGCGCTTTAAAAATGCTACAACTAAAATCTATTATTCCAATTTTAAATCCAGTACAAATGGATATGTTAATTTATCCCCCATTTCTTCCTATAATAACTTTATTTGGAATTTTACCTTGCGTTCTTTTTCTATATATAAAAAGTGGTTTTCCCGAAATGATCCAATTTCGCGATATATGTTTAGATAATATTGAGGTGCTATACCTAGGTGCACGCATAGTTAATATTTGTTTTAATTTGTTGATATTATATTTAATTTATAAAATTTGTCGTCTTTTATTTAATTCAAAAAGAATTGCCACTCTGTCAGTTATTTTTTTGGCAACTGATTTCACTTTTAATTTTACAGGTCATTTTGTTAGGCATTGGAATCTTTCAACTTTATTAATTTGGATCACAATATTTTTCTCTTTCAAAATGTTCTATTCAAATAGATTTAGAAATTATCTTTATCCATCAATATCTGGTGGAGTTGGGTTTGGTGTTAGCTATGTTTTTGGGGGTGCAGGTTTTCTTTTTTTTACAATTTTACATTTTATAAAATATAAAATACACAATATAAAAAAAATAGTTTTTAGTTTAACGATTTTTGTATTATTTGCATTTACAAGTATTTTAATACATCCATATCCTCTTTTAAGGTTAATAGAAAACAAAGAAAATAATGTTACTGCTTTATATGTAAATAAAAATTTTTTAGATACGATCTTTTTTTATTTAGAAAATCTATTCTTTATCAATCCCATCTTGCTTTTATTAACGTTTTTATCAATTATTTATTGTTGTTGTAAAAAAATATATATAACTCAAATTTTTATATTTTCTTCAATTATCATTATGTTCATAATTTTATTACATTTGACAGTGCATAGTGAAGTTAGGTATTTAATGCCTATAATTCCATCATTAGTAATTATTTCAAGTATTGGTTTAAATGAAATTTTAAAGAAAAAGAAATATTTATTTCAAATTTCTATTATTACTTTTCTATTAATTTATCCATTTATCTCCTCTATTTATTCAAGTTTTTTATTGTCTCAAAACGACACCAGAATTCAAGCTTTGAACTGGATTAAAACTAATGCACCATCAAATGCTAAAATTGCTAATGGTATGAAAAATATTAATCTAACAGGTGCACAAGATAGATATAAAACAGACGATAGTTATAGCGAAGATAATTTAATTGGAATTAAAAAAAATAAATTAAAAGATAAATTCTCATTTACAAATATTTCTAAAAATTTTGAAGATACTAATTATAATTTAAATTTATTAGAATCCTTAATAATCAATCAATATGATTACGTGTTAATAAGCTATAAATACAAACATAATATACATTATAGACTTTCTAAAAAATTTTATGAGGGCTTAAAAAATAAATTTATTCTTGTGCAAAAAATTGAATCAAGTTTTTCTGATGTTTCAGTTCCAGACTTGCAGTCAACGGAAAGGTTTAAATTTCCGATTTATAAAATTTTCAGCTTTAAAAGTTTTGGGCCAACTGTAGAAATTTATAAATTAAAGAGTTAATATTCTAGATTAGTTTTTTAGAAAGAAAATAATGTGCAGGTAGTAAAATTACATTTAATAATGAAGCATAATAAGGGTCAATACTTATAAATTCAATACTATACCATATTACTAAACACCCCATGCAAAAGTATAAAGTATAATATATAGAATAAATCATGATTTTATTTATTGTTAAAATTGAAAGAAAAGAGAACTTAATATGAAACAGAGTGGAAAATATTAATAACAGGATAAATGAAATAAAATATGCAATCAAATAATTTACTCCAACATAGATCAAAAATAAATAAGGAAAATAAGAAATTATGAAATTAAGAATGGTTGTCAAAGTAAATCTAAAAAAACTTCTATTGAGCATTTTAGAGATACTATATTTATAATATATATTCATTTTATTTTAATATGTTTTCTAGAGATAATATCCCAAACAATGATCTTGAATTATCTTTTACTTTTGTTTGATGTTCTTTTATTAGTACATTAAATTTTTCATTATTATATATATTATTTTTATTTTTAATATTCATACTGTTATTTAATAACCATTTAGATATTGGAGTTCCAAAACCTTTCTTTTTTCTTTTTACAATTTCATTTGGAACAGAGTTCTCAACTGCTTTTTTTAAAATATATTTACGATTTCCATTTTTAATTTTAAGGTCTTGAGGTAAAGTTTCTACAAAATCTATTATATCATTATCAAGAAAAACTGTTCTAGCTTCTAATGAATTGGCCATAGATGCAGTATCCAATTTGGTTAGTATATTGTCTGTTAAATAAAATTTAGTGAAAAAATACAGCATATTATCAAAAGAAGATTTTGACTGATTTAATTCAAATAGTTCAATAGTCTCACTATATAATTCTTCCAAAGAGATTTTAACATTAAATAAATCGTTGATTTCATGAGGGTCAAGTATAGACATCCATATTGGGCTAATATATTTTTGTGGGTAAGATAAGCCATTTAAAGTTTTCTTAACTTTAAAATCAAAGCTTAAATTATTATTGGATACTGGTAATAAGTTCGCTATTTTTAATATTAAGTAATGAACAGGTTTTGGGATAATTTTGTTATAAATTTGAGCAGGTTTTATTGCTAAAAAAGGGTCGTAACCTGCTAAAATTTCGTCTGCACCGTCACCAGATAGAGCAACCTTTACTTTTTTACTTGCTAATTTACAAAGTGAAAAAGTTGATATTATTGACGAATCAGCTATTGGGATGTCATTTTTACTTAAAATAAAACTTGTATCATTTTTAAAATCATTAAAGTCTAAATATTTAAGATGATGATTTATATTGAAATAATTAGAAGCTATTTTAGCCCAATTACTTTCATCAAATGTTTTTTCATTGAAACCTATAGTGAAAGCATTCAGTTTTTTATTAATATTAATTTTACATGCAGAAGCTAATAAACTGGTTGAGTCTAATCCTCCACTCAAAAAGAAACCTAAAGGGACATCAGACATTAATCTTCTTTTTGTAGACTTTATCATCAGTTCAGAAAACTCTTCAGATAATTCTTCAACTTTTGAGTTTAATAAATTATAATTAGGTTTTAATTTAAAATCCCAATATTTTACCAATTTAGATTTCATATTCACGATATCAAATTCTAGATGATGGCCTGGTTTTAATTTTAATACATTGTTAAATGCAGTTTTAGAAGAGGGGAAATAGCCATAAGCAAAATACTTTTGTAAGTTCGTTACATTTAACTTTAAGCTTAAATTTTTATAATTTTTAAAAGTTTTTAATTCTGAAGAAAAACCAAAGATATTATTATGATGGTAATAAAATAATGGTTTTTCTCCAAACCTGTCTCTTGCTAAAAACATTTTACTTTTCATCTTATCAAATATACAAAAAGCAAACATACCATTTAAATGTTTTGGAAGATCCGTCCCCCATTCTTTATATCCGTGAATTAAAACTTCGGTATCTGAATGACTACTTCGGAAAATATGTCCTTTTGATATTAAATTTTTTCTTAATTCTAAATGATTATAAATTTCTCCGTTATAAACAAGACATATTTTTTTTTGCATATCCCACATCGGTTGTTCTCCTCCAATATGGTCGATAATAGATAATCTCTTGTGACCTAAAAAAATCTTTCTATCTTTGTCAAAGAAGAAACCATCACCATCTGGGCCTCTATGTGTCATTTCGTCTCTCATTTGTATGAGATCATTTAAACTACCCAGCCCTAGAAACCCTAAAATTGCACACATTATTTTTTATTCTTAAAATTTATTAGCTTTGATATTGAATAAGTAGATTTATTTTGAGACTCAAAATATATCCTTACTAATATTTCTGCTAAAAGCCCCATTAAAATACTTAAAATACCTGATACAAACGTCATAACAATTACCATTGGAAGAGGAGTTTGAATCATAGATAAATTATAATAAAATTTTAAAAAAAACATGTATATAATTGAAAAAAAGCACAAAACTAATAAAGTTATACCGAAACCACCAAATACATAAATTGGCTTTGTAAAATATTTATTTAAAAAAGTAACTACAAAAATATCTAATATAACTTTAAATATACGAGACAACCCATATTTAGATTTTCCGTAAACTCGTGGATAATGATGGATTTCGATTTCTGTTACTTTTGCTCCTTGCCATCTTGCATAAATCGGAATAAACCTATGCATCTCTCCATATAATTTAACATTTTCTAAAATATCTTTCTTATACGCTTTTAATGTACAGCCATAATCATGAAGTTTTACACCAGAAACCTTTGAAATGAGCCAGTTAGCCAAAATACTTATCAATGTTCTCGAAAAAAAGGAATCTTTTCTATTTTTTCTCCACCCAGATACAACATCATAACCTTGATTTAATTTTTCAAGTAATTTGACTATATCTTTAGGATCATTCTGAAGATCAGCATCTATAGGAATGATTATATCACCATTGGAATATTCAATACCTGCCATTATTGCGGCTGTTTGACCTTGATTAATTCTAAAAGTAGCTATTTTTAAAAATTTAAATTTTTTTACTAAGCCTTTTAGAATACTTAGAGAATTATCTCTACTCCCATCATCTACAGCTATGATCTCATAACTAGTCCCAATATCTTTTAAAACAATATTAAGCTGTGTTATGAGCTTTGTAAGATTTTTCTCTTCATCAAGTATAGGAATTATTACTGAAATCATTTAAACTTCTTAGTCTTAAAACTAAAAAGTGTCAAAATATTAAACCAATTTCAAAAATACCAACTCCTAAATTAGGAATTTACACAGAGGGAAGTGACTGTAAAAAATTAAGTAAAAAATTGTAAAATTAATTTTTGATTCTAATTAAACGGCTTTTTAGCAACTATATAAATACCAGATATTATGAATATTAAAGCTAAAAAATCTAATGTTGAGAATTTTACATTTATAAAAATGTAATCTACGAGTATAGCCAAAATTGGAACTGCCATAACTGATATGGATGTAACATTGACTGAGAATTTTTGTAGAATAGTAAAATATGCCCAATAGGTATATGCACTTGATAAGAATATGCCGTATAAAATAATAAATAAATGTATATAGTTTAAAGGTCCAAAATCGGTTAAATCAAAATATAATGCAAATGGTATAATTGGAATTATTCCAATTATTTGTTGCCAGCCTGCAACAATTAATCCATCAGATTTAATACCGCCATACTTTACAATCATAGTTCCTACCGCCCAACTTAATCCGGCAGACAACGTAATAAGAAAGCCAACAAAATTTTCAAAAATATTTATTTCCATTGAAAGAAAAAAAATACCCAACATTCCAAAAATTAATGAAATTATTATTGATATATTAATTTTTTCGTAACCAAAAATAGCCGCAAAAATTGTTGCCCACACAGGCATAGTATAAGTCAAAACAGCAGCTCTACCTCCACCAAGCATACTTATTCCATACAACATTAATACCTGCCATAAGGTGACATTAAAAAAACTTATCAACATTAGAGATTTCCACTCATTTTTAGGAATATTAATTGTTTTAACTTTTTTAAATCCAAGAACTAACAACAAAACAAAAGCTGGTATTCCTATAATAACTCTAAAACTTAAAGGTGGTATGACTTCTATGACAATTCTAAATAGGGACCAAACTGAAGCCCAAACCAGAATCAAAATTATTAATAATAATAAAGGTAAAGTTTTTCTTGAATAGATTAATTCCATTAATCGACCAAAGTTAAGAAAAGGTAATTAAAATTTTAGATATTTAAACATAATTATAGATTGTGGTTAAATTTTTATTATGTCTAAATTAAATATTTAGACTTTTTTGAGATGCGAGCTAATCCTACTTTTTAGATAACTGAGAAGAATGTGCTACTGTTGATCAAAATATATTAACAAAAAAAAACATAAAATTAATATTCCAAAATAAAAAATGAAGCTTAAAAAATTTATGGTATAGTTTTGAATTACTTTCTTTTCTGCCAATTGTATTGTTTTGTTGATATGGTATATCTTTTGTTTCGCGTTAAATATAGAGCGTATTGATAATAACTGATTTAAAAATAAAAAATACTTTATAAATTTGAGATAAATTTATTATATTCTTTGAGAAATTTATTTCTATCATATTTTCTAATTGTTTTAAGACTATTATTAACATATTTTTCATAATCTATTTTATTATTAATAAAATTGCTTATTACTCTAATAAATTTTTTAGAGTCATTATTATTAATCAAAACACCATTATAATTATTTTTAACTATGTTATTTATACCAGGTATATTGTTAGCAATAATAAAGTTCTTATTTAACATCGCCTCTAGTATGCTATATGGTAACCCCTCATGATTGCTTGGAAGAAGGAATATGTCACTCTCAGCTAATATCTCATTAACGTTGTCAATGAAACCCAAACATTCTAAATTTTTAAATTTTCTTTTAGTAAACTTATAAAATTCGTCGTTTGAAAAGCCACAAAAAATAAATTTTATCATTCTAGTTTTTTCAAAAAAATCCAAAATTTCTGTTAATTGTCTTATTCCTTTTCTTAATTTCAATCTACCAACAAAAGTTACTACAAAAGTTTTGCTTTTGTGCAATTGCTTTTGGGAAGATTTTTTAGGTAATATTATTCCACAAGCAGACCCATTATAAATTAAGTATGTATTAGGCTTTATATTATCTAAATATTTTTTCATATCAGGTGAAACTGTTATAGTTTTATGTGATAAAGTAGAATTTAAATATTCTATAAAGTACAATATTTTTCTTAATACTCCTTTATAACCTAAATAGGGCACCCCATGATTAAAGTAAATTATGGTTTGAATTCTTATTAATTTTGAAAAGAAAAGTGGAATAGTAGCTTGAGTTGAATTATGGCAGAAAATTATATCAGGCTTATAATTTCGTAAAAACACTGTAAATCTAATAATTTCTATTAGTAAATTTAAATTATTTACTCGAAGATCAAAGCATAATTGTGATTGATTTTCTTTTTCACTTTTAAAAACAATTAATTGTGATTGATAGCCTAGGGATCTTTCATAATCTATCAAAGGTGCAACGAACTTTAATGCCATAGAAAGACTTGGATGAATATGAATAATTTTCATGAACTACATTCTATATAAATAATATCAATAAAAATAAACATTAAACAAGTTAGACGCTAAAAAATGTTCTAATTTAAATTAATATATATATATATATATATAAATTTATAAAAAAAATAATGTATTTTGTATTGTTAGAATACTAAGAAACTCTAATTATTTGTGTTTTAGATTTGTAAAATAAGTAAATCTAGTATTTTTATAATTAATATTAGAACAAAATTTTGAAACGAGAACTAAATAATTTATGAGTTTTAAAATATTTAATTATTTAATGAGCTATATTTTTAAAATTAAAAACAATAGTGACAGTTTTCAGTAGAATTTTAATGTCTAAATTTATTGACTTGTTATCTAAGTAAAATTTTTCGTGTTCAATTTTTTTTTGGGGAGAATTGTTATCTCTACCATTTACTTGAGCCCATCCTGTAATTCCTGGATTAAGATTGTTGCCATTAAACTTTTCTCTTTCTGATAAAAGTTTTTTTTCAGTGTATAATAATGGC
>MDTB01205462.1_pt1 | contig 12276 bp, 11 predicted proteins | sample 811161 | NCBI WGS metagenome assembly MDTB01 (sample SAMN05326650, study PRJNA326480) | marine metagenome | isolation source: seawater | place: Mediterranean Sea | collected 2009 | reverse complement strand
GTTTTCATAAGGCATTAGGGTAAGCCTTAATTCATTATTAAAAAATGGTTTGATTTTTTCAAGTACATGTATTGAAAAAAAACTTGGTTGAGAAAAAAAACTACTATCTATAAAAAAATTGAATTTAAATTTTTTTTTTAAACTAATTGATAGAAAATTATAAATTTTTTTTAATATAGATATTTTTTTTTCAAAAAAAAAAACTGTATTTTTGGTATTTTCAATGTTTGATTTGTAATTATTCATAATTATAATCCAAAGAGTATTTTGAGTTTCTGAACTTGATACATTAAAATATTTATCTCGAAATTGATTATCATTTAAATTTGAACTTTCTCCCCAAGTTATTATGACTTTATCATACTTATCAATTTTATTTTTATCATAAGATATCTCATATTCATTCATCGATATAGATGCATAAATATCTGAAAAAAATTTTTTTATTAGAGATACATAGTTTTTTTTTATAAGTTGGAATTTTATAATTTCAAATCCAATACAATTTGTAAATGTGCAAAAAAACAAAGCACTAAATTTTTTTTTAGTTTTGTAATTATAGTTATCAATGTAATTTATTAATTTTTCAAATGAATTACTAAAATCCACAATACTATTCTCCCCCTGAAATATTAAGTCTTTGATCAGTTATATAACTATTTTCTTCTGATGATAAAAAATATATGTATCTAGCTATTTCAACTGTTTCTGCAAATCTTTGTATTGGAATTAATTTTTTTCTTTTATTTATATCCTTAAACTTAATTTTTTTGTGAATTTTTGTGTTTGTAACACCTATAACTAAAGTGTTCATTAATATATTTTTACTGGCTAAATTTTTAATATTTGATGGAATAAATTCGTTTATTTTTTTAGATAATGAATAATTAAAAGTATTTTTACCGCCACCAAATTTTACACCTATACTTGAAGTTTGCAAAATCCTACCAAACTCTTCTTTGATCATATTTGGCAAAATTTTCTTAATGATAAAATATGGAACAACACTATTTACTTTAATAGATTTCAGTAACTGATCTATTTTAAAATTTTTGAAACTTATATTATCAATATAACCTACTAAATTAATTATACTATTAATTTTAATTTTCGAGAGTATTTTCAATTTATTATTAATTTTTTTTTCTGTATCTAAGAAATTTAATTTCAAATATTTTAGGTTTTTATTATTTTTAATTTTAAATTTTTTAGACGAATTATAATGACAATAGACTACCCAACCATTTTTCAAGAATATTTCAATAGTTGCTAAACCAATATCAGAACTAGCTCCTAGAATTAGTACTGTTTTCATTTTCTTTTACTGTTTTGTTTCTTCCCATGCATTAGCATGTTTTTTACCTATTAAAGTACCAGTAACATCACAAACATCACATGGTTTAAATTTTCTATCTGACTTATTTAATCTATTTCTAGCTAATATAGAATTTTCTGATAACCATATATTTTTAAAACTATCGTTATTTAAATTACCAAGAATATTTTTTTTACCCCAATCATGTGGGCACATTAAAACATCTCCATTATAATCCAGAAAAAAAGTATAACTAGGATAATAACAGGGTTTATTAAGTATCTTATCAAGTGGTGAAATTTTAAATTCAGCTTTATTCATCATACCAGCCCTATTGCTTAAGGTAATTCCAAAATCATCTTCGGGTGGTAAATATCTATGTCTTATAAAATATTGGTCATGCAATAAATTAGCTTTTTCACAAAGTTTTTGAAATTTTACAGTATCTTCGTAACTGTCATAAACGCTTATAAGTAATTTATTTAATCCAGACTCAAAAATTTTTTTTAATCTTTTAAGGTTAAGTACATCACCATTGGTTACCATTTCAATATTAGAGCTTGGCAATGAGTCTTTACAAATTTTAATTAAGTTATAAATGTTCTTATCTAATAATGGTTCAACAAAACCAGAAAATCTTATTGTTCCCTTAAAATTGTAATGTTTTAACTCAGAAATTAGTTTTTCTATTAAACTGGTAGGAATAAACTCTTTTACATCTTTAAAATCCTCAGCACTTCTAGGACAAAACGAACACTTCCTATTGCAAGTTCCTGACTCACTTATTTCAATTTCAGAAGGTAATGGAAAGTTTGTTCCAGGAAAAAATTGAAAAACTTCATTACTTTTCTTAGACTTATTTTTTATGTAGGGATCTATAAATTTTTTTTTCACTATTTTTTTTTTTTAATAATACTCTTTCTACTTTTTTTTTGTCTTTAATTTCGTCAACTGCAATTGAGTTTGAATTTAGTTTAACCATTTTAATCTTTATATTTAAATCAAAAAATCTTAAGATTTCAATATCTTCTTGTTTCTCCACATCACTTTTTTTATTAAAACTTAAATATTTTTTAAGTTGGTTTTTATTGAAAGCATAAATACATACTTGCTTATAATATTTACCTTTTATTTGATTTTTTTTTGATCCTGGTATTTTTGATCTAGATATATAAATGAGTTCATTTTTTTTATTTACGACTACTTTTGGTAAATTTGTATTGTCTGGATTTTCTGAGTCATGGATTTTGTCATAACCACATATAACATGATCTGGGTATAATTTTTTAAAATTTATGATTTTTTTTATATCATTAGGTCTTATTAAAGGCTCATCCCCTTGGACATTTATAATAATTTTTGAATTAATTTTTTTAGATGCTTCTGCTACTCTATCTGTTCCTGTTAGGCAAGTCTTTGATGTCATTATAAAATTGTAATTATAATATTTTGATACTGTAGCAATTTTTTTATCGTCTGTTGCTATGAAAAGATTTTTACTACCGACTACTTTTTCACATATATCAGCAACTCTTATTACTAGCTCTCTACCAAGTATTTTTACCAATGGCTTTCCTTCATACCTGGTTGACCCGTATCTAGCTGGGATTACTATAGATGTTTTCATTTTTAAAGTTTATACGATTCTATTTCTAACCCTTTTTTTTTTCAAAAATAGTAAAACATTCTCCGATGCCTTTTTTCTCATGGATATATACGATTCTTGTGAATAATAAGCTGTATGGGGATTTATGATAATTCTTCCCTCAAATTTTTTAGATTTCCATCTTTTTATCAAGGGATCTTTGAGAGATGGAGGTTCCTCTGGCAAAACATCAAGGCCTAAATAAAAATTTTTATTTCTACTCATATGCTTATAAAGAATTTTAAGATTATCTATAACTTGTCCTCTTGATGTGTTTACCAATATGCAATTTTTTTTTATTTTTTTTAAAAAGGACGTGTTGACCATACCTTTAGATGAATTTGTTAAGGTACAATTGATACTTATAACATCGCTAATATTGAGCAATTTATTTAAGTTATTTATCTTACTTGCATATTTTATATTTTTATTATGTTTTAAGAATGGGTCAAAATAATAACAATTGAAACCAATAAAATTTAATTTTTTTGAAAGAATTTTACCTATTCTTCCAAATCCAATTATACCTATATTCAGAGTTTCTGATCTTTTAATGTATTTTATAGTTTCTAATTGCCATCCACCAAAACTTTTTTGAATTCTTGAATTATAATCTCCAATTCTTCTAATAAAATACATAATCATTGCTAAAGAAGTATCGCTAACCTCACTAATTCCATAATCAGGTGTATTTGCAACTTTAATTTTTTTTTTTTTGCAATAATTTAGATCAATATTATCAACTCCAACACCATACCTTACAATTAGTTTCAGTTTTTTAAAGTTCTTTAAATATTCTCTGTCACAATTTTTATGCCAAACTAATAAAACAGTAGCTTTAAACTTATTTTTTTCACTTAGCAATTTTTTTTTTATTATCTCTTTTTCAATATCAGGATTTTTTATGTAGTCAGTTATATAGATATTATTTATAATCATTTCAAATTTTTTTTAATTTTTTTTTAAAAACAATTTTAGCAATTTCAAAATCAATTTCATTATCTATATCAATTGAGGTATAATCAGAACATAAATACTTTTCTGGTTTCTTTCCAATTAAATAATTTAATTCAAGGATTGTAGAAACACTTGCTATAAATAGTGCTCCGTTCACATTAAAATATTTTGGTAAATTTTGAGAGTAAGTGTGCCATTTACCCCAATTGTAATTCACTGGATAAAGGTTTTCATTTAAAAGGAAACCGTTGAATTTATTTACAGTTACTAAACTATCAAAACCTTTTTTTTTTGATTTTTTAAACTTAATTATTGCTTTTTTATATTCATCAAATAATGGAGATGTAACATGACACCAAGATACAATATCATTATTTTTTAAGTTTGCATTCGCAACAACATTTGTAATAACTTCTGACCATGAGGTTACATTATTTGAATATTTATCCTCTCTAAGTATAAATTTGCATCCATATTCTTTTGATAATTTCTCTGCAAGTTTAGAATTACTTGAGACGATTATTTTATCGAAAATTTTATTTGATAATAACTGTTTAATTTTAATCTCTAAAAGTGAAAGATTTTCATAAAATGGTCGAAAATTTTTATTTTTTACTCTCTCACTTTTATGTTTTACAGGTATAATTGCTACATTCATTAAATTGTATAATTTTTATTTTTATATGATAAATCAAAAAATAATAAATATTAATTAAATATTTTTTTTAAATTACTTGAGTGATTTATATAATAAATTTTTGATATCTTTTTTTTATTAATTCTATAATTTAATTTAGATAAATGTTTATAAATGTCGTTTCTATCATAAAGAATGATATCTTTTCCAAAAAATAATGCTTCTTCAATTACTGTAGACGAATAGCTAGATAAATAATCACACCTTTGTAGAAGATCTTTTAAAGGACTAGTAGTGTCTATTTCATAATTATTTGTTTTTGGCATTAAATATTTAAAATCATTTAATCTTAAAAAGTCATATTCCCTGAATTTAATTATAATAAAAATATCCTGCCTATCTTTTAGTGCTAAAATTTGTTGTTTGATATTCTCAATATAATCATAAGTAGTTTCATAATTAATTGCCCTAAAATTTGAAATATTTTTTGGAGTTGAAGCTTGCAATATAATTTTTACGCTATTTTTTTTTTTATTTAGATAATTTTTTTCTGGAGTTGATAAAATGATAGGACCAGTATTAATTATTTTTGATTTTGTATTAATTTTTTTTAAAAATTCATTTGAAAACTTAGATTGTGAAGCAATAAATTTGAACTCTGAATTTATTGTACTCTTTGCATTTAATTTCCAATCAAACATGGATAGTTGGTTTTTATTTAAAATATGTGAAGCATGAGATACTATATAACTATCTATATTTAATTTCTTCGAAATTTCAGCAATTGAATAACCTATATCACTTGATAATCTTGAGAGAATAACTTTTGGTTTTTTTTTTAAAAAAAACTCAAATAATTTTTCTGAACTAAGAATTAAATTTTTTATAAAATTAAAAATATAATTATTAATATAATTTTTTATTAAAAATTTAAATATATCGTCAGTTTTAAATAAATAATTAAAATTTTTATTATAATTATGAAAATATTTTTTTAATTCTTTGAACTCTTTATTATTGTAAAAATTTTTCTCATTTACAGAAAGAGTCAAAGTTTTATATTTTAGATATTTTTTTAGGAAATTAATTTTTAAATTTGAGAAAAAAATTATTTTTTTAAAATTATATTTTTTTTTTAAAAAATTCACATAGTTTTGTAATCCAACATCATCATTGTACAATAGTAGGTATTTATTTGTTAGAAATAAACAAGTAATTTTAAATATGATATATTCTAAAAAATTCTGTGATTTTTTTTCTTCTAAAAAAGTAATATTTTTTTGCTTTTGATTAGAGACAAAAAAAGAAAAAAAATTATTTTGACTATTAATATCTTTAAAGGTATTAAATTTATCAGTTAAATTGTTCACAATCTTGAAATTTTTATTATATTTCGTGAATATTTTTTGGAAAATATATTTTAAAAAAAAATAATTTGTTAAAAAAAAATAGACTTTTCTCTCAAAATTAATCGAATATGATTTAGATAATCCATTTTTATCAACAAAGTTAAAAGTTTCTAATTTATCTAAAATTTTCTTTGTATTTTTGGCAATATAGTAATGACCTTTTTTATCAAGATATGAGACAAAATACTGAACATTTTTATTTTTTTTTTTTAGGTTTACATAACTTTCAATATCAAATGATATCCAAATATCTTTTTTACTAAATTTTATTTTGGATAGATTAGTTTTACTATCAATAAAAAAAATTTTTTTCATATTATAATTTTGTCATCTCCATATTCTTCTTTAAATAATTTATTTGTATTTATTATTGCATCTTCTTTAAAGCCACTTTGCAAATTGATAAATAAATTCTCTATATAAAATGAGACTCTTGAAGTTCCTTTATTATCATTATATGGATCTATGTCTTTTATAATATTTCTCCATAAGTTGAAATTTATATTATTCTTGGATAAATCCTCATCAATTTTTTTTAACATTGTATCAATTGATTTAAAAAAAATCTTATTTTTCATGATTTCATAAATTTTTTTCTCCTTAAACTCTAAGTTTGAATAATCATAATGATAAGAATTAACATAATTATTTTTTAATATTGATTCATACAAAACTGTTGGAAAAAAAACGCTTGTAGTTATAACAGTGTCTACTTTGGAAATTATACTATCGAGCGGTAATTGAAAAGATTCATTTATTACATAACATTTTTTTTCGCTGACTAATTGATCAAAATCATTTCTTAAATCTTTTGCTCTATCAATTAAATAATTTTTTTTAGGTTTAACAACTAATGAAATTTTTTTATTGTTTTTAACAAAATTAAGTATTTTTTTATAAAATAATATATAATCTTCTTTAAAAATTAATTGTATTTTTCCATTTTGAATATCCTCGAAATTGTTTTCTGACCATGAGTTATCTAACAATAAAAACTTTTTATTAGGAGTGTCTAAAAAAATATTTAAATCTTCCGAGAATTTTGGAGTTTTAATACCTGAGTAATGTCCAGTTATTACTTTAGTATTTGGATAATTAATTGTATTATTGAGTCGTTTTGATAAATCTTTACCCCAAACTAATACCACATCTTCATTATGCCAACCTGTTAAAGATCTCGGTTCATCGGTTCCTACATATGATCTAACCTTTTTGATTGTACAGCCATTAAGGAAATTTAGCGCAATTTTTTTTGCAATAATATCTGTACCTATTTCTAAATTAGTAATATCAATTTTTACATTATGATGTTTAAAAAATGAGTACCATTTTTCAATTTGTATTAAAAATTCATTAAAAATTTCTTTTGTATATAAGCTGATAGGCTTAGTTTCATTATTTTGATGTGATTTATCAAACAATGTCTCAATTTTTGCATTGTAGTATAACTTATTAAAATTACTTATTTTTATGTTTTTAATGCCCTTTTTTTTAAAAAAATCTACAGCGGTTTGTTTATCTGTATCAAATTTATATTTATAATCATCACTTTCATAATAAATCAAAATATTATTTGGCTTTATTGTAGAATTATAAAACCAGAACAAGTCATTTTTTTTATTTTGATCATAACCTTCAATATAACTAACAGAAATTTTACTTGAATTTTCGTATTTAATTTTTTTTTGATGATTTTTAATTAAAAATTTTTTTAAAATAATTTTAATTTTTTTTTTTAATAACGCAAATTTATTTTTTTTTAAGGTAAATTTAAAATCTTCTTTATAAATACTTTTAAGAATCTGTAGAATATTTTCATTTTTGATAATCAGATTACTGTTTTTGTTGTCAATATATTTACTTAAATATATGTAAGAGAAATAATACTTAAAATCCTCAAATATTTTTTTATAAATAAAGACTTTTATATCATTGTGATTGAAAGTTTTAATAAATTCTTTTGCAATATTTGTATTTAAAATATCTTCTGAAATATTTTTACATTGTTCTTTACAATATTCATCGGAGGAAAATCTTAATAATTGATCTTTATCATCTCTTAAATTTCCAAAACCTTTATTTAAATTCCCATTTTTTTTCATTAAATTATTAATTTTTCGCAAACTTTTTTCGATTTTAGAATTAAATCAATATTTTCATATATTTCTAATGTAATTACTTTCACATTTTTTAAAATTTTAATTGCTTCCTTAATTTTATAATCATTACATATTGATTTGTTCGAATCTCTCAAAGAATTATTTCCACTTACATGAATATATTCAACATGCTTTTTAAATTTTTTTACTTCAGTTAAAAAATCAACTCCTAAAGTTTTTGTACTTACTTTTAAATGAGCAAGATCTAATAATACTTTAAATTTTAATTTTTTTTTTAATGAAAGATAATCTGAATAACAAGTAAACAGCAAAGGGTTAACACCATACTGAAGTAAATTATTTTTTGTAATAACGTTATTTTCTAAAAAAATATTTACTTTTCCATGAGAATATTTTTTTAAATGTAAGTATCCATTTATTAACCTTTTAATTGACATAGATTTTGAATATAATTTTCTTTTTTTAATTTTTTTTCCTAATTCTGAACTCTTAATATCAATTAAAAAGCCTGAATGAATTCCATACCGATCGATACCCATATCCATACATAAATCTATAGCTTTTTCATAAAATTTTATTGTTTTTTTATAGATCACATCATTGCATGATCCTATATTGAGTACAAAATTTGCTTTAGGAGGAGGGAAATAATTATGAATTAAATAGTTTAAATCGTATTTTTTTTTTAATTTAAATAGTTTATTTTTTAAATTTATTTCATACTTACAACCACCAGATAATTCTATATTTTTAATTCCTTTTTTAGCAAGATAAGAAATATTTTTTTCTATCTTATTATAATTCACACCACTTGAAGAAATATAAATTTTATTATTCATTTTTTAAGTTTTATATGTGTTTTACTTAATAGAGAGTTAACTTTAATATTTTTTTTTGCTGTTTTACCAATGAATTTATCAAATTGACTAGCTGGAATACCATTGAGAGGTCTTTTGAAAGAAATATTTTTAATTGTAATTTTTTGACCCTTCTTAATATTTCTTACTGTAACAAGCGATCTTTTTACAATTTTTTCATTAATTTTTTCATTTTCCGTCTTAATTTTTCTTTGTGACCCTAATACTAATTCTGTTTCTCTAATATTTTTTACAAACTGTTTGAAGTCATCAGGATTTAAAGAGGCTATATGGTCTGGACCTTTTAATTTATTTGATAATGTAAAATGTTTTTCAATTATTTTAGCACCTCTAACAATTGATGCACATGCTGCTAAAGATCCTTTGGTATGATCAGAAAAACCAATTATATAATTTTTAAAAATCTTTCTGTAATTTAATAATACATTAATATTTGCCTCTGATAAACTAGTTGGATAATTAGTAGTACACTGCATAATACAAACGTTTTTATTCCTAGACTTTTTAAGAACTGTCTTAATTTTAATGATGTCTTTTTGATTACACATTCCTGTTGGTAATAATACAGGTTTATTCAATTTTAATGCTTCATTTATAAAAAAATATTCACTTGAATGCATTGAAGAAAGTTTAATTGCATTAACATTTATTTTATTTAAAAATTTTAAGTCATCAAAACTATAAGGTGTACACAAGAAATCTATTTTCTTTTTTTTGGTATACTTAAATAGAACAAGTAAGTTTTTTTGGTTCAACTCTAATTTTTTTAACATATCATTTTGAGTAATTTTTTTTGATATGTTTTGTTTTTGATATCCAGCAAGTGGTGTTGATTTTTGAACTAAATTTTCTGATTTAAATAATTGGAACTTAATACAGTCTGCTCCACTCTCTTTTGCTTTATCAATTAATTTTTTTGCTAACTTAGTGCTTCCGTTGTGATTAACGCCTGCTTCCGCAATTATATAAGCTTTCTGACTTTTATTTTTGAAGTTTTTTAAAATATTCATAAAATTAAAATATACCAAAAATCATATCTTTAAAGACATTGAAATTTGTCTATTTCTTTCTCTCTCTAACGGGGTTTCCATATACATAGGAATTTGCAGGGATATTTTTTGTTATATTTGAGGCAGACCCAATAACAGAGTTTTTTTTAATAGTTAATTTGTCTTGAACTATTGTTCCGGCGCCAATAAAACAATTTTCTTCAATCACTGTACTTCCACAAATTACTACTGCAGGCGAAATATTACTATTTTTTCCAATTTGAACATCATGTTCAATAATACAGCCAGTATTAATTAAGCAGTTATCAGAAATATTAGAGTCAAAATTAATTATGCACCCATCTAAAATAATTGTTCCATCTCCAATCTTAACATTATTTCTTATTATTGATTTACTAGAAACATAATTAGGAAATAAAAAATTATTTTTTAAAGAACTAAATATTTTTCCTCTTAAAATATTATCACCTATACCTAAAAAAATTTTGGATTTTTTAGGTATTTGATTAATTTTATAAACATGTAATGAGCAAAATTTTTTAGGTACTCTAAATTTATAAAATTTATCTGGAACAAACACAAATCCACTTACTTTATATTTAGATTTTTTATCGTATCTTATAAAATTATAAAGCAGTTTTGCTTGACTACCTATTCCTAAAATATAAGTTTTATTTTTCAATTTTTTAACTAAATAATTTTTTCTACTTCTTTAATAACAATATCACTAACATATTTAAGTTCTTTTTTTGATAAAAATGGAGAAGATGGTAGAGAAATGGATTTGTATGATACTTCTTCTGAAGAAGGATAATTTCCAATACAAAATTCTTTATAAGGTTTCATTTTATGTAGTGGAAAGAATACTGGTCTAGCTTCAATCCCATTATTTTTTAGTTGATTAATTAATTTGTTTCTTTTAATCAAATCAAATGAATTTAATTTAATTGTATAAAGCCATCCCGAATTTTCTGTATTCTTTGAATTTGGCATTAATTCTATGTCTTTATACTTTTTGAAAACTTTGTCATAAAATTTAAAAATATTTTTTCTTAAACTAAGAAATTTTTTTATCTTAAACATTTGAGCATAGCCTATTGCTGCCTGAATATTGGACATTCTATAATTAAAACCTCTTTCCTGATGTATAAAAAATATATCAGAGATTTCTCTACCTTGATTTCTTAAAATTAAAGACCTGTTAAATGCTTTTTTACTTTTAAATACAGCCATACCACCTTCACCTGTTGTAATTGTTTTATTAGGATAAAAACTAAAAGTAGAGCAATCACCGTGATTACCAATGTATTTTTTACCATATTTTGAACCTAAAGCCTCTGCACAATCCTCAATTAAAAATAATTTTTTTTTTTTAACAAGTTTGCTTATTTCACTTAAATTACAAACTAATCCATATATATGAACAATTATTAATGCTTTGGTTTTTTTTGTAATTTTTTTTTTTATTGCTTTTAAACTAATCGTCCAGGAATCTTTATCAATATCAACCACTACCGGTTTTGCTCCAACATTAATAACTGCATTGATGGTTGCGCCAAATGTAAAATTTGGCAAAATAACTTCATCTCCTTTTTTTATGCCTAGTGTAGCTAAAGCAAGCTCAATTGCAGCTGTGCCATTTGTTACAGAAACAGCGTGCCCACCACCTAAAAACTTACTAAACGCATTCTCAAACTTTTTTACATAAATTCCCTTTGAAGAAAGCCATCCAGTTTGTAAGCAATTTAACACATTATTGATTTCGTTTTTGTCTATGAAAGGTTCTAGAAGAGGAATAGAGTTAAGTTTATCGAAAAAGCATATATCAACAATCTGCTTTTTTTTATTTAATAATGGTAAACATTTTATTTTAGGTTTTTGAATTGAAAATAATTCCAATAGTTTTTCCTTACTATCACTAATTTTACCAAAAATTGTTTTTTTATTAATTAAATCAAATCTGCTTGTAATTATATCTACATTCTTTTTTCTTTGAAGAATTTTTCTTCTAATATCTCCGTCACTTATAGAGCCAATTAATTTTTTGTTTTTATTTACTACAAATACAACACCGTTCAAATTTAGGTTTATTTTTTTTAAAATTTGATCAAATTTACAGGGTAATTGAATGTAAAAATTTTCGATAACTTTATTTTTCATATTAACCAAGATAATAAAATTTTTTTCCATGAAATTGGAAATACAATTTATGTTTTTTAGTATTGCATGATCTTACTAGCAAATCTAATTTTTGTTTACTAACATTTTTTTTTATCAAATATAAATTTTCCATATCTTTTTTCAT
>MDTB01173355.1_pt1 | contig 12276 bp, 18 predicted proteins | sample 811161 | NCBI WGS metagenome assembly MDTB01 (sample SAMN05326650, study PRJNA326480) | marine metagenome | isolation source: seawater | place: Mediterranean Sea | collected 2009 | reverse complement strand
TTGATTCCACTTTGTGTAACTGTGTAACTACTTCCACCACCAGTAATATCTAAATTAATAGTGTGTCCTGTACTACCGTCTCCGTCTACATCAATGTCAACTACATTACCTGAACCACTTGAACTTAGTAGTCCACTTGTAGCACCGCCTGTAGCTGTACTCGCACTATTATTCATAGTTACTGTGATGTCAGCATTCTTTCCGTCAACATCAGATTCAATTACGTTACCGTCGCCTGTAATGGTGAATGTTATGTCTGCACTATCAGCATCAGCTGTATCACCTACATTAAAGTCAAATGTGTTTGAATCACCTGTTGTAGTAATATTAAGTGTTACGTTTTCACAGTTTGTTCCGCTTGTGCTATCACAACTTAGGTCTACAGCGTTTGAATCACCTGTAAATACCCAAGTACCTGTGTAGGTATTACCTTGTATATCTGCCGCTATAGTGTTTAAATCACCTGTTTGTGTAATAGCAAATGTCATTGTGTCGCCGTCTAGGTTTACATCTGTTGTTGATGTACCGATTACGTTATCAGTACCATCTTGTGTTATATCTAAATCTAGTGTATCCCCTACTTGCTCGATATAAATGTCGTTAGCCAAAGCAGGAGCTACGGTGATTAAAGATGCCAGTACTAAAGCGTAAAGGCTATTGGTGTACTTTTTTCTCATTATTATTTTCCCTCTTAGTTTTGTCTTCTGTTGCTGGATAACACAAATCTACCTTATCGCAGTATAGTCCACTATCTGGCCACTTCTTCAATGCTTCTTCCATTGGCAGTGGTCTTACTTTAGGTAGTTTACCTTTATATGTGTTGTCCTTAAACTTCCAAAGACCTTTCTTTTCACCTTCATATACCATTTGAACTACACCCGCTTCGATTGCCGCTCTCACAGCGTAGTTAACTGGTTCGTTGACAGAATAACCTGTCTCCGATTCTATTAATTTAGTTCCCATATCTAAGAACTTAAATATGTCCGCTCCGGACCTTGAACTAGCGATTGTTTTTTCGGTCGCTATGCTCAAAAGCACCTTCCCTGTGCTTACACTTACTATACGCATCACAACTGTGACTGTATCTACTCTATACTCTGTTTGTGCCCCGATTCCTAAGTATCTAGCTCCCACTCCACCTACAGCTACGTTACTATCGTATCCGATAATACCGCCCTCTAGAATGATTCCAGCAAAAACCATCGGCTTTAATTCCCTAGGACCGTTTGGTAAGTTTTTTTCGTATGCCTGTCGTGTGTTTCGGATAAGCTGTCTCTCTTTGATAAGATTGTCCATTCCTACACGTTCAACTGGTTCAAACCATGTTTCATTGCCTACTTCTGATAATGCCTTAATAACCCATACTTCTGAGCCTTGTGTTACAGCACTAGATAGGTTGGCAATATTGTCAGCTGGTTTTCTTTGTCCGGTTTTATCCATAAAACTATAAACAGCTATTGTCATCTTCTTTCCATCTAGTTCTGGCACCTCAAGCATTCTATCAGCTAATGGTGCCGGTTGTATTCTTGCTGGCCCGGCTTCTTCATAGACGTCCAGCGATTTTTCCATAGTTGCCGAACATGCTGTCAAGAACCCGAGTGTAATGGGTATTAATAAAAATTTAAGCATTAGAAATTAAACTCACCTGTCCCTGGAATTTCAATAGTAGTAGTGCTTCCATCTGCTTCAATAACAGTTAGCGTAATTGCTCCTGTTGTTGTGTCTTTGACCCACGATATTTGTGAGCCTTCGATTTCTGCGGATCCACTAGTTGCACAAGTTGGTGCGCAATCAGCGAACATACTATCTACCATTTGTTTACTCAACGTTGCGTAAATTCTTGACTCAACGTTTTTAACAAATTTATTTAGGGTGGTATTTTCTAGTTCTCTTTCTAATCTTTTTGCCTCTGCTTCTGCCTTGTCTTTTAAGTCTTGCTTTCTATTATGTTGTAGCTGTTCTACACTCAAAACGTGTGATGAATAACCATTGCCATAATGAAACGCAGGTGACTTAAACCCCCAAACTAAATCAGCCTGGGCATTGGTTGCTATTAACATTACAAATACAAATATAGATAGGATTTTCATACTACTACCTCCCTTTCACTTGTATTTATCGAGTCCTTAGTTTAATGTTAAATACAGTATACAGTACTATTTACTGTAAAAGATTTTACATTTATATAGGTGTTTTATAATGAGCGAACAATCAGATGTATGGGATATGATGACCATTGCGTTTCCAAGTAATGTAGTTAGTGACGATAATACTCTTCCTATGGAAATTACAAGATTAGAAAAAGATATGATTGAAAGGGCAATGCTTTATCATGATCAAAATCGCACAAGGGCCGCGAAAGATTTAGGGATTTCAAGAGAAAACTTAATTTACAAAATTAAGAAATATAAATTAAACTGTTAATTTATTTTTGGAAAAAGCATATCAGTACAGAACTTATCAACGTCATCTTCGTTGAGTCCTAAACTTTTCATTACTCGTGGGGTATGCGGATTTTGTTGCTGGTTATGACAATAATAATTTTGAGAAGCTGTCACCAATTCTCTATCACCAAAGCCATTAAATTCACCTACTTGATCAAAGTATTCATACAAATTATCAAGAGCTATGTTTATAATAGCACCAGATTCTTCTTCTTTTACATTACCTGCGGCTATCATACTTGTAGTAAAAATATTTGTTGCCCATTCGGGTAATTCACGTTTCTTTTCTGGAATAAACTCAGCAACAGCATCATGATACCATTGTACCATAGGATGATCTAGTGTTGCGCTAGGACTGAAATCATGAAAGGCTCCAGTCATCTTATTTTTACCTGCTATTACATCAAAGCCGTATATAGGAGCATCATTGTTTAGGTTTGGAAAAATACAAACGTGCATCATCCAAAGCCCTTTTGAATCTCTAGCATCAACTACATCAATATGTGCACGCCTAACATCTTCGTTTGACCACACTCTGTTAATCCAACTACCATCGGGTTGATTAAAATGTTCCATTCCTGGTTCATTTACCTCAACACCGTGGTGGTCGAATGCTTGAATGATTTGATTTTTACAATCTATTAACTGATCCCAGATCATGTTTCCTACTATACTTTAGTATGTCAAGTCGTTTAGTTGCTCGAAAATTTTTGTTGAAAAATTAAAAGCAATAATTGCTTCATCTGCCATACCGTCGTTTGTACGAGCACGAATTAGTTCTTTCATTTCTTCAACTGAATGTGTCATATCTTCAAACGCATACATTTTTCCTGATCCAGGAACTTTACTTGCGATCATTTGTCCGCCGCTAAGATCTCCCATATGGCGAACATAAATGTGTGCCATTAGCTTTTCTTTATCGTGTTGACAATTTCTAATAATATGGTTTCTGTATGCTTCAGCGGCATCAACAGTAGTAGGTGGATTTTCTTCGGTTCCACCTAATTCAGTATAATCTGCCCAAATATCATCTGCTTGGATAAGACCATCTAGTGGTAAATCGTTATCTGGCATGGATGGATCCATTGGTCCAAAGCACCCCATGCTTAGTGCTACATCCTCTAGTACATCGTAGACTAGCCACATGTTCCATAGGTATGTTTTATATTCTGCTTCACTCATATTGCCTGACATCATTCTTCTTGCGAACTCTTGTCTTTCAGCGTTCTGATGAGCGGCTTGTGTTAAACTTGCTAAACTCATTTGTTATGCTCCTTGTAAAAGTTATCATTCATGCAGTGTATTTATACTATTCTTTTTCTATTACTGTCTGTAAAGGAAATCCGTTAGCTCTTGAAAGTTTGGTAGTTTCAACGGCTTTTTGTTCAGCAATTTCAAAATTATAAATTCCTACGACCGCACTACCTTTTTTGTGAATTTCCATAGTAATAGCTTCAGCTACCTCTGCTGAATGCTTAAAAATTCCTACCAATACTTCAACTACAAAATCCATAGGTGTAGCATCATCATTAATCATGACAACTTTGTACTTACCTGGATCGATAACTAGTTGTTCGATCTTTTCATCAATATTAATTTCTGTTTCTAATTCTACACTCATTTTAATTCCTTAAATGGGGGAGTTATTACACTCCCCCTAGACTGTTTACTTCTCCGAAACTGTTCCGTCGATAGTTGTGCCTGCGTTGATTTCGATCTTCTTAGGCTTTAATGCTTCTGGTACTTCTCTCTTTAGGTGTACATTTAGCATGCCTAATTCAAGCCCAGCACTTACTACCTCAACATGATCAGCAAGTGTAAACTCTCTACGGAAATTGCGTCCGCCAATACCTTTGTGTAGATAATTGACATCTTCATCTCCTTTAGGAGCTGTTCCTTCAATCTTTAATTGATTTCCGTCTTTCTCAACTGAAAGATTGTCCATACCAAAGCCAGCGACTGCTAATGAGATCATATACTCATCGTCGTTGATCTGTGCTATGTTGTATGGTGGATAACCATTTCCATTTGGGCTATTTGCAAAACGTGCTTCCATTTCATCAAATAGTCTATCAAAGCCAATTGTAGCTCTGTGGAAGTGTGGTAGGTCTAGAGTTGTTAGTCTTGTCATTGTTTTTTCTCCTTATAATAAGCAAGATTTATATTTTACAGTCCCTAATGGGCACTGTATGTACATCGAGCTCTTCTCTTTGTACACATTTATTTATCATCTTCCAATAGTAGATGACTCATAAATTTGGTTGTGAGTTTGAGTACATCTTACAAAAGTTGTACATCTACTCAAATGCTTTAGTCTTATTGCGCCAGCATAAGTGCAAGTAGAACGCAACCCACCAAGGATATCTTGAATAGTACGACCCACTGCTCCTCTGTAAGGCACAAGAACTTCTCGTCCTTCACTGCTTCTATACTCCTTAAGGCCTCCAAAGTGTTTGTCGTTCGCGGCCTCCGAACTCATTCCGTAGAATGATACAAATTTCTTTCTTTCAATTCCATCTTCCCAAGTAATTGATTGGGTCTGGCCATCAAGAGATTGTTCATTACGAACCCACTCACCAGTTTTATAATATTTGGTAATTACCTCACCACCGCCTTCAGTGTGTCCGGCAAGCATGCCTCCAAGCATAACAAAGTCTGCTCCTGCGGCAAAAGCCTTAGCAACATCTCCTGGCGTAGTGCATCCTCCATCGGCAATAACGTGTCCTCCCAAACCATGGGCGGCATCGGCACACTCAATAACTGCTGAGAGTTGTGGGTATCCAACCCCAGTTTGAATCCTAGTAGTACACACGCTCCCGGGACCAATACCCACCTTAACAATATCTGCTCCACTTAGTATTAACTCCTCTGTCATTTCGCCTGTTACTACATTTCCAGCGATAATTACAATATTTGGATACAAACGTCTAAAGTCTGCCACAAAGTCGCGGAACCTGTTGCTGTATCCATTTGCTACGTCAATACAAATGTATTTTAATTTACTGCCTGTTTGCTCATAAACATCACGGAACTTTTGATGATCACGTTCTGTAATGCCAATACTCATCGCTACATAATTTGTACGTTCTAGCATTTCGTTATCAAAATAATTTACAAGTTCATTTACACTGTATGTTTTAACAAGACAAGTAAAGATTTCCGCAGTAGCAAGTTGGTCAGCCATTTCAAATGTTCCAACGCCGTCCATGTTACTTGCCATAATAGGAATACCACGCCAACAGTCTCTCTGTGGGCGTATTTTTTCCATGGTCATGTCTTCTGGTGCCCAATTACGCCAAGTATAACCTCTTTCAAGATCTACCTCTTTACGACTGCCTAGTGTACTACGCTTGGGACGTATCAAAACATCTTTATAATCTAGCTTCATGTCTTCTTCGATACGCATCTACTTTACCTCTTGTTTTGGTTTCATTCCATAGTTAAACGAAATACTTATTCTATCTTCCTTGGTTAGATTAGGCTGTACACTGTGTTTTAACCATCCTGGAAAAATATAAACTGCGTCGGTCATCGCTTTGTATGTTGTTGCTGTACTTGTAAAGTAATTAGGATTTTCTATTGGTGGAAGAAAATATTCTGCGTTGTCTCCACGTTCAAAAAAGATATTACCTTGTTCAGGGTCACTTTTTACATAGTAGACTCCGCTTAGTATAGCACCAGCATGATTGTGTAAGTGATTGTAAGCACCAGGTTGGTTAATATTAATCCAAATGTTTTGAATTTGTAACTCTGGTAATCCTGATTGAACAGCACAATTCTGTATCTCTGTGTCAAGTATTTGAACAAATTTATCAAACTCTTCACTATCCATTTGCTTAATACTATTGCTTTGCCAACCTAAATAATTAGAAACTGTTACGCCAGGATCTGTCAGCTTCCTATCATATGCGAATGTTTCTATAGCGTTGTTATCAATACCAGATAGTAGTCCAGACCAAATAACACTAGGAAACCATTGTTCAGCTGTAAGTGCCATTTTTAATACTGCCGTTGATCTAAATTTTTCTTCTCGACAGTCTTAAGCCAACGCTTACGTCCTGCCGCTTTTGCTTTTCTGCGTTTTTCACTTGGCTTAACGTACTCTTGACGCTCTTTATATGTTTGTAAGACACCGTCTTCTTGAACTTTCTTTTTAAAAATTCGCAGAGCCTTATTAAAATCGTCTCCACGAACTGTTACAGTTAGTCCTCTTTTCTCGTTGTCATCTCTATTATGCCTAAAAGGCTTATTGCCTCTATTATTTCTATTATTTCTGTTCTGATACAAAGTAATTTACTCCTTCTAAAAATTGACTTATTTCGTATATCTTATTAACGTTAACTGTATTATATACTGAATTAGTGGTGTTTGTCAAGTAAAAAGTTTTGTCTTTGGACAACAAATATCCAATAATCCAATGATTTTCTTTGACATTATCTAAATCTAATATAATATAATCAACACTCTGAACAACATCTAATAGCCAACCTAACTCCGCTTCTTCGTAAAGATACAAGTTAAGAGGAACTTCTAGTTTCAACGCATTCAAGTTGAAATCTTCTTTAAGAGCATCACTGGGATTTACTAAGAGTAAACTTGCTGTTTCGTTAAACAGTTTGTCAGGTGATGTGATAAGGTTGATAGTTGCTTCCGACATTCATATTACTTATTGCTGTTGTCTTGTATTTTTTTCCAAACTGAACTTTCGTTCTGTTCAGCATTTTGTACATAACCTAATTCATTATCTTCAACTAAAGAAGCCCAAGGAAGTTGTTCAATTCTTCCTGTGATGTAAGCATGTTTCCAATCTTTTATATTTTGAGTAGGATTGTTTACTTTCCATTTGCGTTTTGCTTCATTCCATCTAGGATCATCTTCTTGAATTGTTAATTCTTCTGCTCTAGTTTCAATAGTAGAACTTGCCGCCGCTTCATTTGCCGCGTTTACCCAAGCGTTCCATTTTTCAACATCAGTAATATCATCATCTTCTTGGTTTAACTCTTCCGACGATTCTGACTCTTTTTTTTCGACCGCAATTTCTACTGGTCTTTCTTGAATCTCTTCTTCAGCCACAACTGGATCATCTCCAGTCTCTGGCGGAACGCTTTCTTGTTCTTGCCATTCGCGAAGTTCTTCAGCATCTTGCTGTTCTTCTCTTGGATCTTCTTGTTCAATTTCATTCTTCTCTTCCTTAGGATCATCAATATTATAGCCAGGGTTGTCAACTATACGTTGTGCCCTTGCTTGCTCGTATTGCCGAAGCCAATCACCGCTGTCATCTTTAGAGCGTCTCCACTCAAAGGTATATTGACTTGCTATAAGTAACAAGACTGCTAACGGGTCAAATACAAATATAATAATAAGGATTACCCAACGCACTGCTTCTTCAAGCATATTATTATCTGCGTTTTCACCATAAACAAATTCAGCAATATATTTAATAGGTCCTACTTCTGCTTCTAGTTTACGATACTCCGATTCAATTTCAAACTTATTTTTAGTAAGTGTGTCTAGTTCTGCGTTTGCTGTTTTAATTCTAGCTGTCTGTTCATCAATTTCAGCTTGGATATCTGTGCCAGTATCTTGACCGAGTTGCTTTCTTAGTCTTTCTATTAGTGTGTTACTGTCATCAATTTCTTTTTCAGCTCTTGATCTAAGACGTTTGATTTCTTCATTGGCGGTGTTTTTTAGTTGTTCTATCTTAGCATACAACTCTTGTTTGTCAGCTTCTAAACCTTCTTTGTATGCTTTTACTGCTTTTGCTGTACCTCCGCCGTATGCTCCATCTGGGCGAGCTCCTACAAGTTGCTGTAATAGTTTGACAGCATCTCTGTCTTTGGTGTCTATACTACTAAGAGTTGAAAGTTGTTCTAGTTTATCTTCAATAGAATTGATTTGATTTGTGTAAAGTTTAGTATCTTCTGCTAGTTGACTTTGTGTTTCATCAATAGCAGGTTGTACTCTATCATATGCTGTGTCGATTCTTTCATTTTCTTTATCGATCTGCGCCTGAATATTTTGATCAGCACCTGTACCACTATTTTGTATCTTATCAATCGCTGACTCAGCTCTAACAATGATAGCATTTTGTGTTGCTATCTGTTTATCTAGCTGTTCAACCTGTGCTACATTTTCTGTGCTTTGCGCTGTCTGTTCGATGTGTGCTTTGGACAAGAATCCAAAGATACCCATGCTAGTAATAAACATAAGCACAACAACTGCTATACTTAAATAACTTTTAAGCCACCAAGTTGCTTGCTTCCAATACTTATGAAGCCATACTGCTGTAACAAGTTTACCAATTTCAAGTATACCTCCCATAATCATAATAGGGACAGCCGCCGCGGCGAAAATTGCCACAAGCCCTGCTACACTGTAATATATTGCTACCGCTGAAATACATAAAGCGGTAATTAAAACTAAAATTCCTAATGCCATCTAATACCTCGTAGTATATTTACCGGAGGAATAGCCATGTATTATCTACTGCATTAATACAAGCCGTCTCCGAAAAGTCTCTTTGCTTACCTTTATAAACAATTTGACTAAAAATAGTTTTACAATACCCGCTTCCTTGTGGGTAACTCATTGCTACCATTACTTTACCATGTGCTCCTGTATTGCCATTATACCAGTCTGTAATCTCACCTGGCTTTAGTGTATTTAACGCAAAAAATACTGCTTGTTCTTGTTGCTTTCTGTCTACGGCAGACATACGGTTAGTGCTCCACTTAAAGTAGTTTGTAGCTACATTTATAGTACTTCCTGTATTACCGTAATCAGCATTAGTACTAGCCACGGTACTATAAGAATTATGTGTCAAGGTGTTAGCACCACAACCAACTAGTAGAAAACTAGTTGTAAGGATGATTAAGTACTTCCCAACTGCCATCAAGTTTTTGACAGACGAAGCCACGTTGTTTTTGTTGTTTACCATGATACCATACATTATAATAGTGCTCTCTACATTTCTTAGCCATACCGCTGTATGCTAAAAAGTGTTTATCATTGGGATCATCAGTACAATTTACATCGATCCGGCTTGATGCTGTATTCCCATTATCTAAAGTATAATTACTTTTTGTGTGACAATACTGCGGTTGAAACTGCGCCATCACAGGCGTTTGGTTGTGACTAGAGCAAGCTGACAATGCCAGCACTGCCCCAACGACAACTGTTGTGTTAATTAGAGTGTTGTAAGGAAGAAATTTTAGCATTCTTAGCCTCCGCTACAAGAGCATCAAAGATCTGTTTGTTCATTTTAAGTTTTACAAACGTAAATTGCTTACCTTGGTATTTAAAAGTTCCAGTTTCTTTCGAAATATGCTCTCTAATAGTTGTATTCTTAACAACATAACTAATAACAGTTTTAGTAGTTCTAGATTCAGAACCATTGTTGTCTGTAAACTCCAGCTTTGTTTCAGAATTCACTTCACTATTGATACGTTTCGCAAAATTGTTCATTGCGATAGCATACATTTGCTCTTCGGCCGCTTGTTGGAAAATACTTTCACCTGCTCCGCAAGCATAAGCCATTTCTTCTTTCCACCAAAACCAACCTTCGTGGCCTGATTCGACACAGTTCGCATACCACTTAGGTTGAGCATAAGTGTCTCTTTCTGCGATTTCTACATACTTGCCTGAACAAGCACCTAACATTGTCAACGCACCAAGAATGATGCCTGCTTTAATTACGCCTTTATACATTTTAAGCCTCCATAAGCCTGTTGGTTCATTATGTTTATACTATACTACAAGTTAATCTAAAAGTCAACCTATTTTGGTTAACCTTATGGCCAACGATAAAAGATATGTGTTGAGATACTACCAACAAGCTGAATCTTACTTGCCCACTTAGGTGAAACATAGTCAGCATGATAGTGTGTAGCACCTTCTGTAATGCCTCGCATCTTGTCAGTATGTAGAATCTTATATGCTACAACTTGCGCCATACGCCAAGCATCGTTATCGCGGATAGTATCTGCCTTGCCATCACAGTACCAACTGAATTGGCAACGATTTTTAATAGGATAATATACACGTTCTTTTGGTGCTAGATCTTCGTGTTGACGAGTTTTCCAACTTTCTTTAATTGGACCTTCTCTAACAACTTCACATATTGTGTTAGGATAGCGAGTGTCTTTTACTCTGTTAAGAACTACATCAGCCACAGCGTATTGTCCTGCTAACGGTTCTGACTTAGCTTCAAAGTAAACGTTTTGTGCCAAACAATAAAGTTCTGGTTGACTGTCTTGAGTGTACAGTTCTTCAATTTGTGGATTTTGAAATGTTGATGCGGCTGCCATCGCTTGCGGCATCATCATTGCTACAACTAGAGTTGCGATTGTTGTAATGTTCATTTTTTGCCTCATGTTTTATTTAAAATTGTTTAGTAGATACTTTTGTACGCACTTTAGTTTCTACGCATCTGTGCTATTTCAGTTGCCTGTTTTTGTCCTGTCTTGTCATCGTCGTCTGCGAATACAGGAACTAGATTACTTTTATGCATCATAGCAATACCAACTAGCTTGCGTTCGCCGGTATATTCCATAGCCGCCTTTTTAGTCGCAGGAGCAAAACTGTGTTTGCTGTCAGCACTAGGAACATGTTCAGTTTCTCTACGATAACTGCCACTGGCGTTCCATTCAAAGTTAGTTGCTGTTGGTTTCGTTTTTGGTGTGTACCGTCCATGGACATAATCAACATACTCGTCAAAGGACATCACATTGCTGTGACAGCCTATCTTTTTCATATGTTTATTATGTTCGCGGTGTTCTTTTTGTAGGCGTTCTAGTTTACCTACTGTCATCTTAGAAGACTTGCGCTTCTTTGTATTAAGCGTGGTCATTCCACGTACTAAGCTCATTGTCATGTTTTGCGCCTTATGTTGCCTATCATTGTTTTAATACAATAGCACCACTAGGCGCAAAAGTCAAGTTATTTTGGTAAAAGATCTCTAAAGATTAAGCAACTGCTCTTCTTTTCATGATCTTGTATGTAGCTTGTGGTCTACCAGGCATGTCGTTTGAGTTAGATTCTATAACTCTTACATCAAAACCAGCTTCTCTTAGCTCAGTTAATCTAGCACCTGGTGACATAATGTCCAAGTTGTCAGTTAGATCTTCTGTAGTAAAAGATTTACCATTACCCCAGTAATTAGCTAGGATTTGTTGATTTTGAGTTCCTTCTTTAAAGAACTTTACGCCTTTTGATTTGGTATTTGTCATGTTTTTACTCCTTATTATTTTTATTATTAAGTTTAACATTAATAATATAATACTATAATAAGGATTAAAAGTCAACCTATTTTGGTAAAGAAGCAATATTCCGCGTATTTTAGCGGATTATTCAGCCATTTCTGCTACAGCGGCATCATAAACTGCTTTACTCATAGTACCATTTTCTAGCAATTTAGTTCTATTTGCGATGTGCTGTGCGTCTACTGCCTCTTTATCTCCACCGTGGTATTCTACAGCATGTCCTTCTTCAACAAGTATGTCAGTACATCTTGTTCCGTCTTGTGTGAGAAAATCTCCAAGGATTCTGCCAAACTTTCCTTTTGCGTCTTCTCCGCTTCTATCAATTTCTGTCTTAAGAACTGCCATCGATCCAACTGGTAAGAGTTCTTTAAGTCTTTCTTTGCTTGCGAGTCCAAAGGCCTTCTCCACTCTGTCGCGTGTTCTTGATTCCGGTGTGTCTATGCCCATCATGCGAACACGTTCTTTGTGCATCCACATTCCGAAGCCTAGGTCAATATCTACATCAACGGTGTCTCCGTCAACGACCCTTAGGATTTTACATTTGTATTCGTACATTTACCTGCCCCCTATGT
>MDTB01114230.1_pt1 | contig 12276 bp, 9 predicted proteins | sample 811161 | NCBI WGS metagenome assembly MDTB01 (sample SAMN05326650, study PRJNA326480) | marine metagenome | isolation source: seawater | place: Mediterranean Sea | collected 2009 | reverse complement strand
TTTTTTGGACCTGTAAGCATCTTGCTAAGCTTTGTTTTGTTAGATGGCCCATTTGAGGCGCGTTTATCGATGGTGAAGCTGACACAGGATTCCTTTACGCTGGCGATATCAGTGGGAATTGGGGTGATGACCTTAAGTATTCTGGTTGGATTGCTGGCCACTTACCGTTCTGGTCAGCTTGGCCAAATTCTGGCTGGCATGGCGGCATCAGGTTATGCTTTTCCGGGAACGATCCTGGCAATTGGTGTGTTGAGTTTTACCGGATTTCTTGACCAACTATTAGTGCTTTTTACATTCGATATTTTTCTAACGGGTAGTTTATTTGTGTTGCTTTTTGGTTTAATGGTCAGGTTTCATGCGGTTGGCTATGGAGCCATTACGTCTGGTTTGAAGCGAATGCCGCCCAATATGATGGAATCAGGCCGTATATTGGGGCATAGTTTTGGTGGCACCGTGCAGCGAGTTATTATGCCTATTCTACATAAATCAATAATTGCCGGAGGATTGCTGGTATTTGTTGATGTAATGAAAGAATTGCCTCTGACACTACTTTTGCGTCCTTTTTCTTTTGAGACCTATGCAACCTTTACCTATCAATATGCTAAGGATGAAATGTTAGAGGCAGCAGCAGCACCGGCTTTGATGATCGTCTGTGCAGGTCTAATTCCTGTGTTCATTGCCAATCGGGCTCTAAAAACCTAGGCTGTTGGCATAAAGCAGACAGGATAAGGTGAAGAACGAACACATGGCAGGTAAAGACAAGCCGAAAGGCATGCGAAAGGGGCTGACGCGCTATGGGGATGATGCGTTTGCTTTATTTTTGCGTAAATCCTTTATTAAAGGAGCTGGCTATGGGGATGATGCGCTGGATCGACTTGTTATAGGCATTGCCGATACTAGCAGCGATTTTAACCCCTGCCATGGGAATTCTCAAGAGCTGATTGCGCAGGTTCGCGCCGGTGTTCTGGCAGCGGGGGGATTGCCGATGGCATTTCCGACGATCAGTTTGCATGAAAGTTTTGCGCATCCAACTTCTATGTATCTGCGCAATTTGATGGCGATGGATACAGAAGAAATGCTAAAATCCCTTCCTGTTGACGCGGTGGTCCTGGTTGGGGGGTGTGATAAAACTGTGCCTGCCCAGGTGATGGGCGCGCTGAGCGCCAATATACCCTTTGTCCAGCTGGTAACCGGGCCCATGAGCACAGGCAGTTTCCGTGGCGAGCGGGTGGGAGCCTGTACAGACTGCCGGCGACTTTGGGGTGATTTCAGAGCGGGCAGATTGACTGAGGATAAAATATCTGAAGCTAATGATGCGCTTGTGCCGACAGTTGGCACATGCGGGGTGATGGGAACGGCTAGCACGATGGCTCTGCTGGTTGAGGCGTTAGGGCTTGCCCCTCTGGGTAGTGCGACTGCGCCGGCCGTTTCAGCAGACAGGCGGCGCATTGCAGAGCAGGCCGGCCATCTGGCCGTTGATATTGCAAGGCGTCATTGTCATCCTGCAGATATTCTGACGCTGGCCTCATTCGAAAATGCGTTGCGTGTTCTGCTGGCGGTAGGTGGTTCAACGAATGCAATTATTCACCTGACGGCTGTGGCTGGACGGCTGGGCATAAAACTCTCGTTGGACAGGCTTGATGAGTTATCCAAACTGACGCCTGTCATTGTTGATCTGAAGCCCTCAGGAACAGGCTATATGGAAGATTTACATGCCGCAGGAGGCAGTGTTCGCATTTTATCGGCATTGTCTGGTTCTTTAGATATGCAAGCTATGACTGTAACTGGACAGACATTAGGACAAGAATTGAGCAACATCGATATTCCTGACTGGCCACAGGATATCATAAGATCGTTAAAGCAGCCGATCTATCAAGAAGGAGGGCTTGCTGTTCTGTATGGCAATCTTGCCCCGCAGGGTGCTATTATTAAGCAATCGGCTGCGAGCCAACATCTATTGTCGTACACCGGTCGGGCTGTAGTATTTGCAAATATGGCGGATTTGGCGGCCCGAATTGATTCCCCTGACCTTGACGTATCACAGGATGATATTTTGGTGTTGAGGCAAATTGGCCCAAAAGGCGCTCCAGGGATGCCAGAGGCTGGTCTGATCCCCATTCCAAAGAAATTGGCAAAGCAGGGGGTGAAGGATATGGTCCGTATTTCAGATGGCAGAATGAGCGGCACTGCTGCAGGTACAATTATTCTTCATGTTGCTCCTGAATCAGCTGTTGGCGGCCCATTATCACTGGTGCGCACAGGAGATCAGATTCAGCTTGATGTTGTTACACGTCAGTTGAATATGCTGGTTTCAGATCAGGAATTGGAACGGCGCAGAGCAGAACAGCCCGCCGCTTCGTCAGCAGAACTGCGCGGTTATGAAAAACTGTTTTATGATCACGTTTTACAGGCACCAGACGGAGTTGATTTTGATTTTCTTAAAGCCAAGAAAGATGGCCATTGAGGCGGATTTTTCGTTGATTTGCTTAAATAACAGATATTAGACTGTAAGTTGCAAACTGTGAAGATGTGAATGCAAGAGAGAGTTCTTTAAATGTTTAATCGTCAATCTATCGAGCAGACTGTTGCGGTTTTAAAGCAGAAATTTGGCGATCGTCTCTCGCAAAATGATTCTGTCCGCAGTCAACACAGTCACACCACATCACGTATTCCCCAGCAATTACCAGATGCGGTAATTTTCGCGCAATCTGCAGAGGAAGTGGCAGAGGTCATCACCGTTTGTCACGAACACGAATGCCCGGTTATTGCCTTTGGCGTAGGGTCATCTCTTGAGGGTCATGTAAATGCACCTTACGGTGGAATATGCATAGATATGAATGGGATGGACAAGATACTTAAGATAAACCAAGAAGATATGGATGTGGTCATTCAGCCAGGAGTAACGCGTGAGGCATTAAATGACTATCTCCGGGATACGGGCCTATTCTTTCCGATTGATCCTGGAGCAAATGCATCATTAGGGGGTATGGCTGCAACCCGCGCTTCCGGGACAAATGCTGTGCGTTATGGTACAATGAAGGATAACATTCTGGCACTGCAGGCTGTGTTGCCCGACGGGCGTTTAATCCGGACTGGGGGACGCGCCCGCAAATCATCTGCCGGATATGATTTAACAAGGTTGATGATCGGCTCTGAAGGAACTCTAGGCGTGATAACTGAAATCACCCTGAAATTGCAAGGCATTCCGGAAATGATTGCCGGGGGTATCTGTTCATTTCCCTCAATCAAGGCAGCCTGTCAGGCTGTTATCCAAACTATTCAATATGGCATTCCTGTTGCCCGTATTGAATTGCTCGATGAATTGCAGATAAAAGCCAGTAACGCTTATTCGGGCTTGTCTCTTCCGATGACGCCTTTATTGCTCCTTGAGTTTCACGGCTCAGAAAAGAGTGTAGCAGAGCAGGCTGAACAGTTCACAATGATCGCCGAGGAACATACAGACGAAGAGTTTGTTTGGACGACAGATCCGGCCGAACGCAAGAAGCTGTGGAAGGCACGCCATGATGCCTATTATGCCACAATGGCCCTAATCCCCGGGGCGGTTGGTGTGTCAACCGATGTTTGCGTGCCGATCTCACAACTAGCTGATTGCGTTGAGGAAACCCGCATCGACCTAGAAGAAAACGGATTAATCTCAACCCTGATTGGTCACGTTGGTGATGGCAATTTTCATTGCCTGCCAATATGCATGCCAGATGACCAGGAAGCCCAGGACAAAATTACTGCTTTTACCAAACGCTTGTCAGAGCGGGCCCTGAAATTTGGCGGCACCTGTACAGGTGAGCATGGTATTGGGCAGGGCAAGCAGAGTTACTTGCGAGCAGAACTGGGCGAGGCGGTGAGTGTAATGGAGTCAATAAAAAGCACGATTGACCCCAAGGGCATAATGAATCCCGGAAAGATTTTTTCCACTTGAGAAAAACAGCGATCAGTATAGTGCGTTCAGCATCTGGAACAGGTCTGTTTGCAAATCTGGTCCATGCTCAATCCCTGCATAAACGCGGATAAGATGCCCGGAGCTGTGTTCTGGGGTGAACTCCCGCAGCTTGCTATCAAGGTGGGCTTGCTTTATCAGGCTTTCATAGCCGCCCCAGCTGTCGCCAATCGCAAAGATATTCATGCCTTCAACCGCTTTATCCAGCCTTTCCTGAGGAATTGTCTCAGGCAGAACAAAGCCAAACAGGCCGCAGGAGCCAGAAAAATCACGCTTGTAAAGTTCATGGTCCGTTGAGCTATCAAGGGCAGGATGCAGCACGTCTATAACAAGAGGGTGCTTTGTCAGTGACTGGGCGAGCATTAGCCCATTTGCTGCTGACTGCTCCAGACGGAGGCGCATTGTGCGCAAGCCCCGCAGGCCGAGGTACAGGTCTTCTGGGCCCGCACAAATGCCAAAATTGCGCGCTGTTTTTTTTAATTTTATCCCTTGTGACCCATTTGCAGCCGCAATCCCTAGATTAACATCAGAATGACCAGCGATATATTTTGTCGCTGCTTCAACAACAATATCGGCGCCAAGTTCTAGGACAGGATAATGCAGAGCTGTTCCCCAGGTGTTATCGCAGATTGTTATGATATTATGCTTTTTGGCTAGTATTGTCATAGCGGGGAGATCTTGAAGCTCAAATGTAAGTGAGCCAGGAGATTCGAGATATAAAAGACGGGTATTTTCCATGAAATATTCTGTAATGCCGCTATTGCATCGGGGGGGATAAAATGTGACTTCCACTCCCAAATCAAATAACAGCGTGGTCACGAAACGGCGCGATGATCCGTAAATTGAGTCTGGAAACAGGGCATGTTCGCCAGAGCGAATTACAGACAATATCGCAGTTGAGATGGCTGACAGCCCAGAACATGTCGAAATACAAGTCTCTGCCTGATAAATAGAGGCGACTGCGTCCTCAAAGCTAGCGGACGTTGGGGTTCCAGTGCGCCCGTATGTGTAAGTTTTTGGCAAGTCACCTCGATGCTGTGCCATCGATGAAGAGAGAATCGTTGATGTGCGGTAGATAGGCGGGTTCGGTATACCGAAATTCGTCTCTGCAGATAGTCCAAGATGCCCAAGTTTTGTGTCTATATGGTGTTTTTTTGTAGTCATTCGAGTTCAAACTCCAACTCCAAATTGTAAATAGTAAAACTTGATTAATCTGAAAATAAATTTCTAGCACACTCCGAGAAAACAAGATACAAAGGGGGGCTAATTAATAAAGAAGGGTGCCAAACAAGCTTGGCCCGATAAGGAGAAGATGATGAGTAATAACTTAGTGATTGGGATCGGTGCTTTAGTCGTTGGTGGCGTTGTAGGCTACTTTGCAGGTGCTGGGAACGAAAAAATTGTAGAAGTGGAGAAAGTTGTTGAAGTTGAAAAACAGCAAACGGCAACTCTAGACGCAGTAAAATCTAAAGGTTTCGTGCAGTGTGGCGTCAGCCAGGGTTTACCTGGTTTCTCAAACTCTGACGATTCTGGAAAGTGGACAGGTATCGACGTAGATGTGTGCCGCGCCGTAGCTGCTGCAGTGTTTGGAGACTCCTCCAAGGTAAAGTACACACCGTTATCAGCAAAACAGCGGTTTACAGCACTGGCGTCTGGTGAGATTGATGTTCTCTCAAGAAACACTACCTGGACGATGACGCGTGACACGCAGCTAGGTCTGAATTTTGCTGGTGTTAACTACTACGATGGCCAGGGTATGATGGTTCCCAAATCTTTGGGCGCAAAGTCAGCCATGGAACTTGATGGAGCAAACATTTGCACAAATACGGGAACTACAACCGAGCTTAATGTCACTGACTTTTTCCGGTCTAATGGAATGAAGTTTAATTTGGTGGCATTTGAAAAGGCGGACGAAGTTGTTGCTGCTTACGACGCTGGCCGTTGTGACGTTTACACAACAGACCGCTCAGGTCTTGCCGCACAGCGCACCAAATTAACTAATCCAGACGACCACATGGTCCTGCCAGAAATCATTTCTAAAGAGCCTCTCGGGCCAGTTGTGCGTCAGGGTGACGACCAATGGTTTAACATTGTTCGGTGGTCTCTGCGCGCAATGATAAATGCGGAGGAGATGGGCATTACATCTGCGAACGCTAAGTCAAAGGTGAATGATAACAATCCTGCAATCAAACGTTTGCTGGGTTCTGAAGGTAACTTTGGCGCGGAGCTTGGTTTGTCAAATGATTGGGCTTTAAACATCTTATCACAGGTCGGTAATTATGGCGAAAGCTATGAAGCTCATGTTGGACCTAACACACCTCTAAAATTAGACCGTGGTGTAAACGAGTTGTGGAGCAAAGGCGGAATTCTCTACGCTGCTCCAATTCGATAAATCAAAAAAATAATCCAACCTGACCCTCAAAAGAGGGTCAGGTTTTTATATGAATTTATGAAGTTAGGTAGGAAAATGTCTTTTTCCGCTTTCTTTTACGACAAACGACTACGCAGTGTATTATTTCAAGCACTTCTTGTCTTCTCGATTGCGTTTGGTTTTTATTGGCTAATTGAAAACACCGTCTCAAACTTATTTGAGCAAGGTAAATCGGTTGGCTTTAGCTTTCTTTCCCAAACTGCGGGGTTTCAAATAAGCTCAACATTGGGCACGTGGTTAATGCAGTACGAGGTTGGTCGCTCCACATACCTTGATGTATATTTTATTGGCATCATAAATACATTTGTGGTGGCCTTTATAGGTATCTTGGCAGCTGCATTTTTAGGATTTTCTATCGGAATAATGAGGTTGTCCAACAATCTTGTGATAAGAGGATTTGCTACATTATATATTGAGATGCTTCGGAATATACCTCTTCTCCTGCAGTTATTTTTCTGGTACTTTGCTGTTTTACGCTCATTACCCAGTAGGCGCGAGCAAACAGAGCTTTTTTCAAGTGTTGCGGGGATAAACATCACAGGTCTGTATCTTCCAGCACCCATAGCCCAAAGCGATTTTATGATAGTTATTCTTGTGTTCATAATGGCCATTATTGGTGCTGTGATACTGTCCAAATGGGCTTCGAAGCGACAGTATAAGACGGGGCAAACTTTTCCTGCTTTTTGGGCAGGTTTGGGATTAATCTTGGGAACAACCCTTGTTGCCTTTTTAGCGCTAGGAAGCCCTCTGGATTGGAGCTTTCCTGAATTTAAAGATACAGGCCCTCTTTTGCGGCGTGGTTTTCAGTCGGGTACTGGTATGGTGATTGTACCAGAATTGATAGCGGTATGGCTGGCGTTGTCTTTATATACAGCAGCGTTTATTGCTGAAATAGTGCGTGCTGGGATTCTCGCTGTGGCAAAGGGGCAGACAGAGGCATCTTACTCTCTGGGGTTGCGGCCAGGAATTACATTGCGCCTAATTGTGATACCTCAGGCTTTACGAGTTATCATCCCGCCACTGACCTCACAGTTTCTGAATTTAACGAAGAATTCATCTCTGGCTGTTGCGATTGCTTATCCGGAACTGGTGTCTATTTTCGCGGGTACAGCACTTAATCAGGTGGGAAAGGAAATTGAGATGATTGCGATGATGATGACTGTCTATCTTACATTCTCGTTGCTGACGGCTGCGTTTATGAATTGGTTTAATGCACGCGTAAAATTGGTGGAGCGTTAGAATGGCTGACCATAAACACTCTGCAAACCGAAATTCTGAACATGTGTTTGTCCGCACGGAAGATGCTCCCTTATTGCCACCTCCGGCAACTGAGGCCGGTATAACAGGGTGGCTTTGGCAGAATATTTTTGTCAGCATGGCTGACTTCAGTTCAGCAGGGGCCACCATACGTTCAGCTTGTGTGGCAGCCTTAACTGTTTTTCTACTGTATTTTGGCTTTGAGCAAATCTACAAGCTTCTCGACTTTGGTGTTTTCTCCGCTGTCTGGTCTGATCCTGATGGGCTGAAGCGTGAGGCCTGTTGGACAGCTGATCAAGGGGGAGGGCTGCCGTCTGGATGGCATGCTGCCTGCTGGCCGTTTATATATGCGAAACATAAATTCATCATGTATGGCGCCTACCCATCAGAGGAGTTGTGGCGCGTTAATCTTAGTGTGTTACTGGGTATCGCTGGCCTCGCTTATGTTTTGATCGAACGGCTCCCGCGCCGGCAGGAAGTCGGCGCGATGATGCTGACGGTCTATCCTTTGCTTTGTTTTATTTTACTCACTGGTGGAAATTTGGCCATTCCATTTGGGTCAATCGGCTTGTGGCTCATAATTGGACTTGCCGTGATTTCGCTCGGGCGTCTGGCCAAACTTGGTTTTCTTGGGGCAACGCTGAGTGAATTTCATGTGCTTATCGGACTAACTGGATGGGCATTTGTCATTTACAATGCAGTCAGAGGTTTAGGTGCCGTTGACTTTGGCTTGGAACCCATTGATACCCGAGACTGGGGCGGTCTGCTCATAACACTCGTGGTAGCTGTGACGGGTATCGTTGTATCATTACCTTTAGGTATAATTCTGGCTCTCGGGCGTCGGTCTGAAATGCCGGCTGCCAGACTAATATGCACGGTATTCATAGAATTCTGGCGCGGCGTTCCGTTGATTACTGTGCTTTTCATGGCTTCCGTGATGTTACCTTTGTTCTTACCTGAAGGCGTAAATTTTGATAATCTACTGCGTGCACTTATTGGAGTGATGTTATTTTCGGCTGCTTATATGGCGGAAGTGATACGCGGTGGCTTACAGGCAATTGACAAGGGGCAATATGAGGGTGCGCAGGCAATTGGCTTGTCCTATTGGCAAACTATGCGTCTGATTATTTTGCCTCAGGCATTAACACATGTAATACCTGGCATCGTAAACACCTTTATAGGACTTTTTAAAGATACAACATTGGTCTCTATTGTGGGCATTTTCGATCTGCTAGGTGCAGGTCAATCTGCAATTGCTGATGCAGCTTGGTCGACACCGGTTCAGGCAACAACAATGTATCTATACATCGCAATAATCTTTTTTGTGTTTTGCTTTGGCATGTCACGATATTCAATCTACATGGAAAACAAATTGTCTAAATCGCGCCAACATTAAGATGATGATGCAGTTAAAATCAAGTAAATAGGAGCTGAATATGGCTGGAAAAGCTGCGGCGACAAAAATGAATATTAGTGATGAAGTGATGATTTCAATGCAGGCAGTCAATAAATGGTATGGTAATTTTCACGTTCTGCGAGATATCAATTTAACCGTGCATAAAGGTGAGCGGATTGTAATTTGTGGACCATCCGGTTCTGGAAAATCAACGCTTATCCGCTGCCTAAACAGGCTGGAAGAACATCAAGATGGTGAGATTACTGTGCAGGGCATTACGATTAATAATGACCTAAAAAACATCGATGAGATCCGCCGAGACGTTGGCATGGTCTTTCAGCACTTCAATCTGTTCCCCCATCTTACGATTCTTGAAAACTGCACTCTGGCTCCGATATGGGTACGAAAAATGCCAAAAGCTGAGGCTGAGGCCATTGCAATGAAGTACCTGGAAAGAGTGAAAATCCCTGAGCAAGCTCTAAAATATCCTGGTCAGCTCTCTGGCGGACAGCAACAGCGTGTGGCTATTGCCCGTTCACTTTGTATGGAACCAAAGTTAATGCTATTTGACGAACCTACTTCTGCTCTTGATCCAGAGATGATTAAAGAAGTTTTGGACACGATGGTGTCGTTGGCCGAAGATGGGATGTCCATGATCTGTGTAACCCATGAAATGGGATTTGCGCGGAAAGTTGCTAACCGTGTAATCTTTATGGATGAAGGACAGATTGTTGAACAAAACGAACCAGAAGCGTTCTTTAATAATCCTAAATCAGACAGAACAAAGCTGTTTCTTAGCCAGATTTTGGATCATTAACTTGAGTTTCTGAAAACTGTTTTGCCTTATTTAGCTGAGGTTCGATAGGGGCGTCAGTGGCACCCCATTCTGACCAAGATCCGTCATAAAGCCGGATATCAGTTTTTCCTAAAACAGCTAACGCCAAAGTCAGTCCAGCTGCGGTTACACCTGAACCACATGTTGTTACTGCAGGCTGCTCCATCACCAGTCCAGCCTCTGCGAATAATTGAGATAACTCATCAGCTGGTTTCAACTTGCCTGTTACATTATCCAGAATGTTACTGATAGGCAGATTCAGGGATCCAGGTATATGACCTGCACGCAATCCCGGCCGAGGTTCAGGCGCAATGCCAGTAAAGCGGTCTGCGGCACGAGCATCAACAATTTGGTCTGCTAGACCGGCCCGCACAGCCTGTTCAAGTTCGTCAAAAGTGATCATGTCAGCTTTAGCTGACGCACCGGCTTGAAATGTGCCTTTGGGTAGGTCAAAGACCTTATCTGTGAGCGTCCCACCAGCAGCTTTCCAGGACCTCCCCCCACCATCCAACACAGCAACAGCTTGATGCCCAAAAAAGCGAAGCATCCACCAGGCCCGCGCTGAGGAAAGAAAAGGCGAATTATCATAGACAACGACCTGCTGACCAGCCTTCAGCCCTAAGTTTTGCATTACATCCTGAAAATGTTGAGCCGATGGGATCATATGGGGCAGGTCAGAAGCTTCATCTTTTATCCCGTCAATATCAAAAAATACCGCGCCTGGAATATGGGCCTTATTATATTCTGAGCGCCCGTCACGCCCCATTGTAGGCAGAAAGTAAGTAGCATCAAAAATCATGATCTCTTCGGCGGATTGCACTTTCAGCCATTCAGCCGTAACTAGTGTTGTTTGCATCACTTTTCTCCTTCAAGCCATGCTGGAACAGGCAGTTTCTTTTCCCGCAGAAATGCTGGATTCCAAATCTTAGACTGATAGCGCTGTCCTGAATCACATAAAATTGTGCAAATTACATGACCTGGTCCCATTTCCCTTGCCATATGATACGCGCCAGCTACATTAATGGCGCTAGATCCGCCAAGATAAAGACCTTCTTTTTCCATCAGCTCAAACATTAAGGGAAGGGCTTCTTGATCAGTAATCTGGTAAGCTCTGTCAACAGGGGCTTTGTCTAGATTGCCAGTAACCCGGCCTTGACCAATGCCTTCCGAAACTGATCCGCCCTCAGCTTTTAGGCTGCCATGCGCATAATGATGGTAGAGCGCCGACCCCATCGGATCAGCAAGACCGATGATTATATTTTTATTTCTGTATTTCAGATACATACCTGTTCCAGCTAACGTTCCACCAGAGCCAACCGCACAGATAAAGCCGTTAATGTGACCATCTGTTTGTTCCCAAAATTCAGGGCCTGTAGTTGTATAATGACCGTCGCGGTTTGCCACATTGTCGAATTGATTTGCCCAAATCACCCCTTCAGGTATGGACTGAGACAATTCATTTGCGAGCCGTTCAGAATAGCGAACATAGTTATTTGGGTCACGATAAGGCACAGCCGGAACAAGGCGCAAATCTGCGCCGCAAATCCTTAATAGATCCTTCTTTTCTTGGCTCTGAGTTTCTGGCATGACGATGACTGTTTTATAACCTCGTGCCTGGCCAAACAGGGTGAGACTAATGCCTGTATTTCCAGCTGTCCCCTCAACGATTGTGCCGCCGGGTTTCAATTGCCCAGTTTTTTCAGCGTGTTCAATAATTGCTTTCGCAGCGCGGTCCTTTACAGACCCACCTGGATTCATAAATTCAGCCTTTCCAAAAATTTCACATCCTGTCAGATCAGAAACGCTGTTCAGGCGGATGAGAGGTGTATTGCCAATAAGTGCGCTGAAATCAGGAGCTGGCTGCATGGTTGAGGCTCTTTTTTCTGTTAGGGGCTTTTTAAAAGACGCTGAACGTCATCATACGAATTTTGTATTATATCCTTCAAGTTAAATTAAAGGTGCATTGTGGATGATTACTTGCTTTTTCCACAGTAATGATGACACTTGACTCTGCATTCTAAGGCTATAAGCGGAGCTATATGCCGGGCCTAATTCTGCTTTGTCATATTAAATGTGACTGTCCTGCCTACAGGATAGACTTCAGCAATAAGCTCTACAGCATGTTGAATTGGAGTGCAACAACAGGCCGTAAAGGTAATGTATGACTGTAAGGAGCGGCTCGCAGACAATAAATAGGCAAAGAACGTGATGCGTTGGAATAGGGAGGCAGATGTATGTTGACGCCGTTTTCTGGTCAAACAGCACATTTGGTGAAACGATTTAAAGAACAATCGCGTTTAACTCCAAAAAAGCCGCTTTTCTTCGAAAAGCTAGATGATAAATGGTCTGGCTTGACCTATGCGCAGACTGAAACACGGATTACTCAGCTTGCCTTTTATATG
>MDTB01103327.1_pt1 | contig 12276 bp, 12 predicted proteins | sample 811161 | NCBI WGS metagenome assembly MDTB01 (sample SAMN05326650, study PRJNA326480) | marine metagenome | isolation source: seawater | place: Mediterranean Sea | collected 2009 | reverse complement strand
ACCTTACAAGGAAGAAGTCACAGGTTCAAATCCTGTAGCGCCCACAAGGGTTTTTCAGAAATTTTTTTTACACATGGGAATCTAAGTCAAATTTTAATACAATAATGTAATGGAGAGACTATTATAAAAAAACTTTTAATTATCGTATTGGTTTTCTTTATTTCTTGCTCGGATAATCCTGAAGTTATCGAATCTTTGGAAGATGAACCAGCATTTATTTTTAATTGCAATTTAGTAAATGATTCAAATGAATCATTAGTTTATATAAATCTACAGGTTTTATCAAAAGAAGATAAGCTTTTTAATGGCTCAATAAAAGGACAGGGTTTAGCAAATGATTTCTATAAAGATCTGGAGGATGTAAACAAAAATACTTCATATGAAGCTGAATATATCTTTAAATCAAGTAAAAATGGTGATTACACATTTTTATTGTTTTTTGAAAACTCTAATAATATTTATACAGAACAATGCAATGGTTCTATAACATCTATAACAACTACAACTACGACCAAGCCAACGACTACGACAACTACTACGACTACGACAACTACTACGACTACGACAAAAGCGAAAATTTTACCGCCAAGTGTTTCTATCGTCGAATGTCCAAAAGAAGTAAGCCTACCAAGTGATTTTAAAATTGTATTTACCGTTACTGCCAAATCCTATTCTGTAGCTGCAGTTATAAGTTATGTTGAGGACAGTACTTTCGAATATGATCCTACAATTTGGGATACGTTTCCCTCGGTAAATGAAAAGATAACATATACTCAGAACTGGTCGTTTAATAAAGACACATATTCTAAAGATACAACATTCTTATATCGTATAGAAGTAGTTGATAAAAATGGATTAAAGGCTTCTCAAGAGTGTCTGATTCAGACTATTGGGCCTTACGAAACAACTACTACTACACAAATGTACAACTATGACGAAGATAAATTTAGATTAACTAATTTTATTGATGATTATGGAGAAGTTATCGAGGGTAGCCCATTTATATGTGAAAAAACTACAGATGGAGCTTGGGGAAGATGTGTATCCTATGAAAAATGGAAATTAGATCCCGGGATGGAAAAAGCTGATTCTCAGTGGATTCTTCACTGTTCAAATGGAAAATCATTTACAACTGCAACGTGGCTTTGTAATGGTTGAATTAATAAAACTTATCTTACAAATATAGAGCAACTCTCAGGTTCAAATCCTGTAGCGCCCACAAAAATACTGATATAAAAATTTATAAATGAAGTTATCGATAATTTTTTTTCTCAATAAAAATTGCTAATAAACTTATCGCATAAAGTGAAAGATTGTTTTCAAATATATTGTAAGGGACATTATCAAAAACGAGTACATTTACATTGCAACAACTAGGGTTCATATAAAAAGTATTCAAAAAAATCAGAAAAAAGATTACAAATTTTCCCTTAATCTTGTTGGTTTCTGAAGAAAATAAAAATATTAATACATTAACAATGAATATTAAAGATATCCATCTTCCCCAATCTTTACCTAAATAAAATAGTGGTAAAAAATTAAATAAAACTATATATGGAAATATTTTCAAAATATTATCTTTTACCAGCCAAAAAAATGAAAGGACTCCAAATAAAAAAGGAATAATGTATGAAAAATAACTAAAGTGGTCTCTTTCGAAAATATTGAAAGAAAAATTTTTCAGATAAAAATTTTCAATAGTTTCATCATATTTTAAGAATTTTATGGCTCCATCACATATATTTTCTCTAATGTTTAATTGCAGAATATCATTACATATTTTTTCAGAGATAATATTTTCTGAATCAGAAAAATTCTGATACATTCCTAAGAAAACTAGACTACTCAAAATTAACAAGGCAATCAATAAGTAGCTTTGACTTTTTTTAAGTTTAAATATTATAAAAAGTGGAATTAGAAAAAAAAGATTTACTTCATGTGTATAAATGGCAATATTAAAAAAAATTAATATAGCTATATATTTCCTATTTTTTTTACTTTCAAAACTAAAGTTTGCCAAAGCAAGGGTTGTAAAAATACCAAGTAATTCTGGCCTACCAATCATCCCTTCATCCCAGAACGGATAAAATAAGAAAAATGGTGTTGTAATTAAAAATAATGATATGAAATTATTTTGTTTGGCTATTAGTTTCAAAGTTAAGAAAATAATCGATGCATGAATAATAAAAACAAAGGTATTAATTGAAAAAGTAATAACATTAGGTGAAAACGGGAGATTTATAAATAAAGTTCCAATTAGTCCACGCCTGACAAATCCATGATTATAATTTGTTAGCCAGTAGCCAATAAGATACTGACTGCTAAAAATTTTAAAAATAATGGGAGAAAAAATTATTAAAACTACAAATAAGAATTTAAAAATATTTGATCTAAACCTTGTATATAAATTATTTGTGAAATTAATTAATTTAGATTCATTTGTGGATACTAAAAAAAATAGTGAAACTGGTGCAAAAAAGAATGGAATAATTTTTGTCTTGAAAAAATTGCTAAAAAAATCCATCAAATTAATATCTTGTAAGTTGACTAAATTTAAAAATTTATATTCAATTAATATAAAAGAAATGCACAAGTTAATAATAAAAAATTTATTTGGCACACTAAATATATATGAAAATATAAAAATAAAATTAATTATTATAAATACAATCAATCTTTTCTGACCTATTTCTGATAAGTTTGAAAAACTAATTGCAATGTTGCTTGTAAAAAAGAATATGAAAAAAGTCGATAGCAAAATTGAAGATAAGTTTTTGACCTGAATTTTGTTCACATAAACAAGATACTATTTTTTTTAAAATTTGAGGTATGTTGTTAAATTAACTGTTTGAGAAATTACTTTACTCTATACTTTAAAGTGTTAAATAAATACATAACTCCATCAATAGCTTTTATTTTTTTACCTTCAGCATAAGACCTTCCCTCATAGCTTATAGGGTGCTCAATCAAAGAGGTGCTAGATTTTAACCATTTACTCAAAATTTCAATTTCTATAGAAAAACCTTTTTCATTGAGTTCTAACTCCTTGAAAAATTTAACTGGTAAAACTTTATAGCATGTTGCAATATCAGAAATTTTTTTAAAAAAAACTAAAGAGAAAAATAATGAAAGAAATTTATTAGCCATGTAGGTTCTTGAATATCTGTTACTTCTTTTCTTATTGCCAATAAATCTGGAGCCAAGAATTAGTGAATCTGGATAGTTTTTAATTAATTTAAACATTTCTGAAAGATCCTCAGGGTTATACTCTAAATCTCCATCGTGGATTGCAACGTGTGTTGTTTTAATTGATTTGTTTATTGATGAAAGAGCTGCACCTTTACCTTGGTTTTCTTTTAATCGAAAATAATTTATATTTCTGTTTGTTGTTAAAAAATTTTTAGCTACATTTGGAGAATCATCGGTCGAACAATCATCGACTAAAAATATTTGATCTGCAACTTTTGTTTCAATAAGTCTACTTACTGATTTTTTTAAAAACTTTTCTTCATTATAAAAAGGTACGATAACGGTTAATGTATGCACACATACATTCTAAATGTTTTAAAATCTGATTCGGGGTTACCAATTTATATTTTTGCTATTATTTTATAGATGCTTTATTACTTTTATGAATTATAAAATTTTAAATAGGATTGAATCTTTTACATTTATTGTTGTTACATCTTCAATTTTATATGTTTTAATTTATAACCTGTTCTACTATAACCCAATTCAAGGATATGACGGTGATGCACATCACGCATATGTTCAAAACTTTTTAAACTTATATATACCTGGAAGACTTAATGGTCCTTCTTCAGATCTAACATATGAGTTTTTCAGCCCGCCTTTACCTTACTTATTTCCTGCTTTTGTAAACGAAATTTGTAAAAGTTATTTTTCCTTTGAAAATATTTATGAAACTTGTCAACAAATTTATGGATTCATAAATATAATTTTACAAAGCTTTATGTATTTAGCTTTACTTTACATATACATGAAAATAATTAAAATTTTTTTCAATTCCAATAAAACATTAAATCTATCTGTCTTACTTATTTTAGGATTATTTACTGCAAACTACAGAACAATTGGAATGATTCGAGCGGAAACCTATATCTTATTTTTAAATTCATTTTTATTGTATAGATTTTTAATACTTTTAAAAAGTTCGTTTCAATACAGTAAATTAGATATATTCTATTTTGGATTAACAATTGGATTATTAGCTTTAAGTAGACAATGGGCATTCTTACTTTTTCCAGCTTATTTTCTTTTATATTTATTTATTAATAAGAAATATAGAGTTCAATATTTTAAATTTATAACATATTCTTTTATTATTGGATTTTTCGTTTCTTCATGGTTTTATATAAATTTATTCATAGAATATGGATCATTTACAAAGTTCAATCAAGAACCCACACCATTTAGTTTTAGCAATCAACCTTTAAGTTTTTACTTGCCTATAGGAAATGAGGTGTCTATGGTCTTTACAAAACCAATTAGGCCATATTTTGAAAATCAATTCTTACCAATTCTATATTCAGATCTTTGGGGTGATTATTGGGGTTATTTTACATTCACAAGTAGAGATCTTGAAGCTGGAAGAAACCAGTTAATTATTGGCGACTATCTTGCAAGGGTAAATTTGGTATCTTTATTACCAACTTTGATTCTTTTTTCAGGTTTCAGGAATAGTTTTAAATATTTAAAAAAGATAGAAAGATCATTTAAAGAGTATTTTAATTATTACTTGATTGTGACTGTCCTGGTAAGTTTATTTGGATATTTATGGTTTTTGATTAGTTACCCACAAACTCAAGGAGATACAAATAAAGCAACTTACATTATTCATTTGTTTCATTTATTAGGGCTAATGGCAGTTTTTAAATTAGAGGAAATAAAACAAAAAGATTATCATAACTATTTCTCCATTATGTTAATTTTATTTTTTGTTTTTCTACACAACATATCAGCAATGATGAGTCACTTTCCTTTAAATAATATGTTTGGTGAATTATGAAAAAGGAGAATTTGAATTTTTTGATAATTTTTCTGACACAAGAAGAAAAGTTGACATTGTAAATAAATAAATTAATAGATTAAATCTTGAATAACCAACAATTCTTAGAATTATAAAAATACTTGATATTGAAACTAGATTTATAAAAAAGTAATAAGAAATTTTAAAATAATAAATTAAGTACATTTCAGAAAAAGGTCGAAAAAAATAAATTAGAAATAGGCTTAAAAGTGCAACTAAGAAAGATATAAAAATATATAAGCTTTCGTAAGAAAAGTTGCTATTAATGTTAAATATTTCAAAATCTTTTAACAGCTGATCAACATCTACATCTTTACTAAAAAACAAAGTTAAAAAATTAGCAATTATTAAGATAAAAAATCGTGTGGAAATTCTTAGCATATATTATTAATTTTAAGAAGAATTGAGTTTCCTGTAAGCTGTTTTAAAAAAAGAATCTTCAATAATTACATCCGCTTTTGCCATGCTACATTTAAGATTTGCCCAACATTGGTCACCTTCATTTGGTATTACCCAATCATCATTAAAATTTCTAAATCCAATTTCTGTATATATTTCCTCATTTGTTCTTGGATCAAAGAGTCGAAAAGTCTCAAAATCTAAAAATGAATAATATGAATTTACTCTTACAACGAAGGCTATAGAAAAGATTGTTAGAAAATATATCAGTTTCTTATCAATATTAATTTTTGAACTATCGACAAAGAAACCAAATATGGAAACTGTCAATATACAAAATCCAATTGCATATCTGGGAATTGGACCATAAAACAAAAGATAAAGAAAATTTATAGTTAAATAACTGAATATAAAGATGTTGAAGCTCAATGGATTTTTCTTTTTATTGAAAAAAATACTTTTTATAATATAAATCATAAAAAGAGAAATAATAAAATTTAAAAAGACTGTTCGTCTGTATTCAAAGGAACTAGTAACCTCTAGCCATTTAGCAAACGAGGTACCAAGTTCATAATTGTAACTCGCAAATTTTGTTATACCTTCATAATCAGCTGTCGAATTCTTTACGTACCAATCAAAATTTTCAATACATGTAATATTTACAGGAAAAATTATGCATCCTGTTGTTAATATACTTTTGAGAAACCATAAAGAACCAAAAAACAACGATGGTGATAAATAATTTAAAGTTTTGCTTAAAGTAAGTTTATTTACATTGATCATCGTAAACATGTAGGCGCTAAAAAGTGGAAATATCATTAAACTACTTACTTTTATTTCATATATAAACAAAACTAATAACGAACATATCATAAAATCTAAAGAATTAATTTCTTTATTTTTTATTGCTGTAATCATATAAATTGACAAGAGAAAAAATAATACTCCAACAGCTATATCTTGTTTGCCAACACCTTGTATATACAAAAACCCATTCCTGCCCCCTCCAAAGCCAAAATTGTCAAAAATTGAATAAATTAAAATAAATATGGAAATAAATTTAAAACTGTCGAATTTTGATTTCAAAGATTGAAAAAACAAAAATTGATAAAATATTTGTATAAAAATTAAATTCAAAAAATGAAGTAAAACAAAAGTTTTATCAAACCATAATAGTGCTGACAAATATTCATAAATAGAGGACATACCAAATGGCCAGAAAATATTTACCATTCCAAAGATGAGATTACTGTCTCTTAGCCAGGCTTGATGAAGTAGGTGATAATATCCTGCATCATAATTAAATGGTATATCAAATGTGGAAAATAGTAATATAGATGGGAATAAAATATAGCTTACTAAATTTTCAATGTTGATAATCAATTTTTTTGGAGTTTTAAAAAATTTGATGATAATAAAAGTATAAGTATGGATGTAACAACTAAACTATTTAAGCTAAAAAAATAATTTAAAACAATTAGTACATTTCCAACTACTGCCATACCTAAAGCTGGAAAAATAATGGAAGATTTAGTAAACAACAAATATTGAGGAATTTTTTTCAATTTAAAAAATATACTATTGACTATTAGGACTGTGCCTCTTCCTACTAAATAAAAGTAAAGATAAATAAGCAAATATTTAACAAATAGTGATCCGTAAAGTACCATGAGTGTTCAAATTCTAATAGACTAAAATAAAAATTTATATTTTTTTATACTTAATATCATAAAATGAATTTAGCCAAATTAAAAAAGATAAAAACGACCCTTGTTTATTTTATAAGCGTAGTTTCTGATGTAATAAAAGTTTTTTGGTATTGCATAAAAAACATAGTTAAAAACAGAAAATTATTTGAAGACGACTTAACAATAGTTACAGGCTCAGATTTTACACATTTTCAAAGTGTAAAAAACTTACTAAATTCAATATTAGAACATGAATTTAACTCAAAAATTATTGTGTATGATCTTGGCTTCACAAAGGAACAAGCTGAATTTTTAAATAGAAAATATAAAAATATCCAATTTCATAAATTTAAGTTTGAAAAATATCCAAAATTTTTCTCAGAACGTTCAAGCGAGGATAACAAATTAGGATCTTACGCATGGAAAAGTGCGATAGTACAAGAGGTTATATCTCAAAGTGAGGGTTTAGTTTTGTGGCTTGATGCAGGTGACAAAATAACTAAGAAACTTAGACTGCTTAAAGTTGTACTTACCTCTCAAGGTATTTATTTACCTAGAAGTGCTGGAAAAATAAAAGATTGGACACACCCTAAAACTATTAAATTATTTAATTATGAAAAATTGAATGAAAATAAAAGAAATTTAGCGTCAGGTATGATCGGATTTAATAGTAGAAATAATCTTGCAAAAGATATTGTAAATGAATGGTTTGAGGCCTCTCAAAATAAGGATTTAATAGCTCCTCCAGGAAGTAATAGATCTAATCACAGACAGGATCAATCTTTACTAACCATAATATTTTATAAATTTGAATCAGTAAATTTATCTCCAAGCACACATAAAATATTCGGAATCATAGTGCATCAAGATCCAAATAAAATTTATCTATCTCCAATAAGTCAAAGTAATGAATTCAAAGAAATTAGAAATAAATGGTATAAATTGCATCAAGATATTTCAACAAACACTCTAATTAATGCGGATATAGTATGGATGCTGGACTTCAGCTCAATAAAAAAATTTCCTGAAAAATATTTAAAAAAAGTATATCTGGTTGTGAATCTAGATAAAAAAGATAAGTTTCTTACAGAAAAAGTCTTTGATAAATATTCGGAGTTCTTTGATTTTGCATTTTTATATAATGATTATGGTCCTGTGAAAAAAGACCTTTCTCATAAATCCCAAATTTCTAAATCAAATTATCAAAAAATTTTTGATGACATTAATAGCTTAATTTCCAAACAGATAGATAGAGAATAATTTAGTTGTTTTTAAAAATTCCATACTCCCTATTTGTATCTCTGTCTTCATTTAAGAAATGATTTTCATATTTATTAAAATCATTAACCACGTTTTCTTTCGTAAAGATGTTTTTTGGATTTTTATTTGTAAATAAATTTTTAAATTTTTTCATCTAATAGATTTTTTAAACTGGGATTATTATTTATATACATATAACATTCATAATAATGAAATTTCAAAAAATTATTTGGCTATAAGTTGAAATACTTTAATCCATTAAGATATTTTCTATTTTTCAAGAGAAAAATAGCTGAATCTAAAAAGAATTATCGTCATTTTTTATTTAACAAAAACCTTAATAATTTAAAAAATGTCGATGAACTAGTTGACTTGCACTTCAATTTCTATTCAAGCATAGAACATGTTAACTACGAAATGTTTAAGTTTTTATTGTCAAATTTTGAAAATAACCCTTTAAAAATTTTGGAAACAGGTAGCTCAGCATATGGAACAAAAAGTTCCCACTTATTTGTAAATTATATAAAAAAATTTGGAGGAGAGTTCACTACAGTAGACATGAATCCAGACATTAGAAATCAATTTTTACCTTATTTAAAAGATAATATAAAATTCGTTGTTTCTGATAGCGTAGAATATCTATCAAATATGAAGAGAACTAATTTAAAAGAACTAGATATAGTTTATCTTGATAGTTATGATGTAGACTTAAATAATCCTGAGCCTTCTGAAAATCATGGATACAATGAGTTTTATTCAATTGAAAAATATCTAAAAAGTGGATGTATTGTTGCTATTGATGATACCCCCAAAAACTTTTCCATGTTTTCAAACTTTACAGAAAGTTCAATAAAAATATATAAGGACAGAAAAAAACAATTGGGAGATAATTACGTACCAGGCAAAGGATCAAAAATAATTTTAAATCTCAAAACTTTTAATAATTTTAAAATTATTTATCATGAGTATTCATTAGTCTTACAAAAGGTATAAAAATATGGAAAAACCATTTTTTAAATCACAAACATTTTATTTGAATTTATTAATTTCGCAGCTGCTTATTCATATTGTATATAAATTGACTTATATAGATTACATTGAAAATCACCTGGAAATTAGTAAAAATCTTTTTGATTCAAACTTTGAAAAAAATCAGTTTTTTATAGAGTCACCATTTTATATTCTTTTATCAAACATATTAAAAATTACAAATATTGACATATTTTTAATATTGATATATTTAACTACTCAGATTTTCTTATTATTTATTCTGATAAAAATAAACTTTTTAGGTAATTATTCCACAATTTTTTTATTTTCAGGATGGTTAGTAACAGTGTCATGGTTTATGGGATATGTTGACATTATAAGTGTTTTTCTAATTATTATTCTTTCAAAGCAAATTTTTCAGGAAAATAAACAGATAGATTTAAAGATTACACTTTATTTTGCTTTATTGAGTCTTAACCATTATGGCATAGCAATTTTTATTTTTATTAATCTTCTTTTGTTATCAAACAAAAAAAGAATTATGGAATTATTTAAATATTCTTTAATTGGAATTGCAATCGGTTATTTATTTATAAATATTTATTTAAATTTTATTAGTTTTAGTGGAAGATCAAGAATTAGATTTATATTTAACGATGGGATTTTAAGAAATTCTATAGATTTTGTATCAAGTAATCTACTAGAGCTATTCTGGTCTGGTTTGCTGGGAACGATTTTTATACTTTTGTATTTTGTATTTACGTCAGAAAGGCAACAAATAATCAAATATTTATCGGTTGTAATAGTTAGTGTTTTTGCTACAAGTCTTGGTTTAGACACAAGTCGTATTTTTAGCATAATCATATTGCCACTAGTAATAAAAATGATCATTGATTTTAAAAAACAAAAAATTCAAAATACAACACTTGAAAGAGTAATAATTTTATTGGTTGTTGGAGTTACATTTTTATTTCAAGAACAATATATATACGGAAAAGTTAATTTGGTATCACCCAATCAAATAGCTCCAAATTTATATGATTTGATAACGAAATTAGTAAATTCTTTATTTTCAAACATATGGGTGTAAATTTTATTGTTGTTTGATGAATACACTTATTTCTTTATAAGGATCATAGTAAAAATTAAGATTTTCATCATTTTTATACGATAAAGTATCAAGCTTTATATAGTTTTTCTTATAGTCGCTAACTTCACAATTAAATTTTTTCGATCTTAGGTCGATTGGCTCTCCTCTAATAATTAATCTTGGATTGCAAATAATCACATCTGGCTCTTCATTTATTAATGATTCAATATAATTTTCTTCTACTTTATCCAGGTCAGAAAGAACATCTATTATAAAATCTTCAAAATGATTGGATGGATGAACAATATAGGCAAAGTTTGGTTTATCTAAATAGAAAAGAATGAGATTGTAATCTAATGCAAGTATTGTGTAATCATTATCAAAATTACTATCAATCACTTTAGACAAGTTGTATAAAGGGTATTCATTTTGGATAGATTCAAAATTTCTTAAGTTATTATATGACTTTTCGAAAGAGGTTTGAAATACTGTAAAAAACAGATAGGAGAATAAAGAAACAAAAAATTTGTTTTTGCTTATCGTAAAATATATTACCAACTGAAATAGAGATATAAAAAATAAAAAAGATTAAATGGTGATAATAATTATGAGAACCAACAAAATAAAAAATTAAGCCGCATAAAACATTTAAAATATCTATATTTGTTAATGAAGTTTTAGATCTAAAACTATGATTTTCAAAAAATTTTTTAAATATGAAAAAAAATAAGGTTAAAAATGAAATGTATAAATATAAATTATATTCAAATAATTCTCTCGAAAATACTATAAGCTCATAAAATGTCGAGTAATTTGCACCTATATATCCAAGGGGAATTGTTACAAATGTTGCAAAGTAAATATCTATTAACCCTGACATAAAATAGATAATAAGAAAAATTATGTGTGGAATTAAGAAACCAAATAAAATTCTTAAACTGTTGTTAAGAAATTTTTTCTGATTATTACGATAATATTCAGATACTAAAAATGGTAATAAAAAAATTACCGTTCCTTGATTAATTAATGTAGTAATAGAAAATAACATTCCAATATAAACAAAAACATTTTTTGAGTATCTGAATTTTAAAAGTAGTAAGTATGAGTAACTTAAAAAGAGTAGAGAGTAAATTTCAGAATAACCACTTATCGCCCATGGCTGGCTCATAAATAAGATAAAGAATAAAGAGCTTGATACTGCAAGATATTTCTGATTTGTCTTAAAGTGAATTATCTTATAAAGAATTATAGAAATTGTAAAAAGTAGTAAATCATTTATAATTTTAAAAATTACGAAGCTTTTACCGGAAATAATTGAAGTCAAATAGTAAAGATAAATAAAAATTGGTCCTTTTGACTCCCACTGATTTTGATTTGGTATATGAAAGTTTTTTATATCTTGTGATGCAACTAAATAAGAAGGAATGTCCCACTCTATTGTTTCATAATTCAGAAGCTCGTTTTGAGTGACTATAAGAATAATTAAAAGGAAAAGATAATTTACATATCTAATAACGATATTTTGAATGTTTGTACTCATAATCAAACTGAAAAGTATAATTTATCAAAGACTATTAATAATAAGATAAAAAGAGCAGTGCTAAAAGTAAGTTTATTAGAAAAAGTTAGTAGTAAATAACTTAATTGAAAAATACTTACAAAAAGTAGTCCAATAGTCAAAATTTTTAATTGAGCAGTTTTCATATTTGAATTTTCAAATTAATTTAGTCATTTATATTTGATATATTGCTTTTCTTCCATGATTTCTGAACCAAATGTTTTATTAATTAACTTTTTTT
>MDTB01004100.1_pt1 | contig 12276 bp, 8 predicted proteins | sample 811161 | NCBI WGS metagenome assembly MDTB01 (sample SAMN05326650, study PRJNA326480) | marine metagenome | isolation source: seawater | place: Mediterranean Sea | collected 2009 | reverse complement strand
TTACCATTTGATAGGGATGGAAAACATATGACCTAATTTGGCTACCCCAACCAATATCCATTTTTTTATCCTCGAGGTCCTTGTTCTTTTCCTTTTCTTTTTCTAATTCTAATTGATATATCCTTGCTTTTAAAATTTTCATTGCCTGATTTTTATTCTTATGCTGAGAACGCTGATTTTGGCACTGCGCAACAATACCAGTTGGGATATGGGTGATTCTTACGGCAGAATCAGTTTTATTGACATGTTGACCTCCAGCACCACTTGCTCTATATGTGTCTATTCTTAGGTCCGTCTGATTAATGTCGACCTCTATATTATCTTTTGCTGCAGGGTACACAAAAACTGATGCAAAACTTGTATGCCTTTTACTATTTGCATCAAAGGGTGAAATCCTTACCATTCTATGAACTCCGGCTTCGCCTTTTAATAGGCCAAAAGCATAATCACCTTTTAATTCAATAGTTACATCTTTTATACCCGCTTCATCACCAGGCTGGAAATCAATAACCTCTAGTTTATATTCCTCTTTTTCAGCCCAGCGCGAGTACATACGGTATAACATTTGCGCCCAATCCTGACTTTCCGTACCTCCTGCGCCAGGATGGATTGAAACAATTGCATTTTGCAAATCTTCAGGCTTCCCAAGAGTAAGTTTTAATTCTACTTTATCAATAATTTGTTTGTATGCATCTAGTTCCGTTTCAATCTCTTTTAACTCAGTTTCTCCAGAATCTGCAAATTCAAATAAAACTTCCATATCATCATGACGTCGTGTAAGGTCTTTCCAAAGTGCAATTTCTTTCTCAATAAGTGAAATATTTTTTAAAATATTAGATGCCTCCTGACTATCATTCCAAAAGTCAGGGACAGATGATTGTTCCCTTAGTTGTTCTAAATTGCTTGAACGCTTTTCTAGGTCAAAGGTGCCTCCGTATTTCTAAATCTTTTTTCTTAGCAAGATTAAACTGTTCTTTTAAATCACTTAATTCCACACAAAAATTTACAGTAGGGACATTTAAGGAATAAGGATAATTCTTTTCTAATCAATCACCGGAAGATACGAAAAGCCGTTCATTCAGATAACGTCTAAGTTTCATTTCATCCATTTCTAAATTGGTAAACCGTCCATTCTCAGCCGTAGAGATAGTTCCCCGTTCTTCAGAGATAACAACGACTATAGCGTCAGATTCTTCTGTTATGCCTAATGCAGCACGGTGTCTTGTTCCCATTTCTGGTAATACCATTTGACTCTCCGTTAAGGGTAAGATGCAGCTCGAAGCCTCGAGAAGTGTATTCTGTAAAATAACTGCCCCATCGTGCATTGGAGATTCTGGATTAAATATTGACATCAGCAGGGGAGTAGAAACCTCCGCTTTCAATTGTATACCGGCTTCTTTATAGGAACGCAGACCTGTTTCTCTTTGAATCACAATGAGACCGCCCCACTTTTTGGCTGAAAGTTGAAGCGATGCTTCAACAATTGCCTCCAAGGATCTCGATGTACCCATTCTAAAAATTCTTTGGAAAAATCGAGTTTGTCCAATATATATTAATAAGCGACGTATCTCTGGTTGGAATAAAATGACAAATGCTACTACCCAAACAGTTTGAAATTGATTAACTAGCCACGACATGGCACTTAAACCAATTGAATTAAATATGAACGATGATATTAATAGAATCACAAGTCCTACCAACATTTGACCTGCTCTAGTATCTTTAAAATATTGATATACTTTAAAGAACACCCACGTAACTAGTATGATGTCAATTAAATCAACAAGAGTTACTGTTAAAAATCCTAGTTTAAAAAATGTCATGCTGCTGTCCTAATTTTTTCAACTATAGATACCACCCTCTTCATTTCTTTTACATCATGAACGCGCACAATTCGGGCACCATTCAGAATACCTGCTGCTACCGTAGCAGCAGTACCCTCTAACCTATCATCAACTGGTAAATCAAGAGTAGTCCCAATAAATGATTTTCTACTTGGTCCAATCATGACTGGTAATCCTAGTTTACAAAATTCATTTAATTGATTTATAATTTGAAAATTATTATCAACTGTTTTCCCAAAACCAATCCCCGGATCAAGAATAATTTGTTTCTTATCTATTCCAACGCTCGAAACAAACTTTATTTTGCTCTTGAAAAAGGAAGATATGTCTTCAATGAGGTTATTGTAGGTTGGATTATTTTGCATATTTGAGGGAATTCCCTGCATGTGCATGATAATTACAGGTACTCTTAAATCCTTGGCGATATCTGCCATTTTAGGATCAAAAGATAGACCACTAATATCATTAATAATATCAGCACCAGATTGAATTGCCTCCAAGGCGACTCTGGATTTAGTGGTATCAATTGAAATTAGAATATCTGATGAAATAGATCGTATTTTTTGAATTACAGGTATTGTTCTATTTAATTCTTCTTTTTCAGATACTTCATCTGCTCCTGGCCTAGATGATTCACCTCCAACATCTATAATATCCACACGATTATTAATTAATTGAGTCGCATGCCGAATAGCTTGCTTTTGACTATAAAACTCACCTCCATCGCTAAATGAGTCTGGGGTAACATTTAATACTCCCATAACTAGTGTTTCTCGTTTTGTATTTTGACACCAATTACGAAATGATTTTAACCGGGAAGACTGACTCAAGTCAGGATTTAGCTCCTACTTGTTTTCTCTTACTAGATGTTTTTGGCTTTACATCTTTTTGATTTGATTCATTTTTACCATTCACAGAACTACCACCATTTGCACCATTCCTAGTACTTGTTTTACGCTGATAACGACGTCTTGGTCTTCTCTGTTTTTTAGCCCCTGATTTATCATTGAGTGGCCTGGTCAACTTTTCACCTTTAATGATTTTACCCAAATCATTTGCATCGACTGTTTCATACTTTAGTAGTTCTTTTGCAATACGGTGTAATATTTCAATATCCTTGCGAAGAATTTCATCAGCCAACCTCTGTGAATCTCTGACAATTCTAGATATTTCTTCATCAATCATTCTAGCTGTAACCTCACTGTAATCTCGGCTAGACTGTATCTCACGGCCTAAGAAGACCTCTTCATTTTTCTTGCCAAACGTCATAGGACCCAATAAATCACTCATCCCCCATTCTGTTACCATTTTTCTTGCTATTTGGGTTGCCTGTTCTATATCATTACCCGCACCTGTCGTCATTTGGTCAAAAATGAGCATTTCTGCACTTCTTCCGCCCATTAGAATCGCTAATCTACCTTCAACATAATTTCTTGTATAGCCATGTTTTTCACCCATTGGCAATTGCATGGTGACACCCAGAGCACGTCCACGAGGGATAATTGTGATTTTATGAACGGGGTCAGCACCTTTAGTCTTTATAGCTACCAAGGCATGTCCTGCTTCATGGTAGGCAGTGACTTCTTTCTCTTCATCCGAAAGAATCATACTTTTTCTCTGGACGCCCATCATGACCTTATCTTTTGCTTCTTCAAAATCATCCATATCTATGGATCTTTTTCGTTTCCTAGCTGCAAGTAAAGCAGCTTCATTTACAATATTAGCAATGTCAGCACCAACCATTCCCGGTGTTCCTTTTGCAATTAATTCTAAATCTACTTTTCTGTGATTAATTACAACTTTTTTGGTATGAACCTTAAGGATTCCTAAACGACCCTTTATATCGGGTACATCAACTACAATTTGTCTATCAAATCTGCCTGGTCTCAATAATGCAGGATCAAGAACATCTGGACGATTAGTAGCTGCTATCACTATAACGTTCTGAGTATTATCAAACCCATCCATTTCAACTAAGAGGGCATTTAATGTTTGTTCTCTTTCATCATGTCCTCCACCTATTCCTGCTCCTCTTTGGCGACCGACTGCATCCATCTCATCAATAAATACTATACAAGGTGAGCTCTTCTTTGCTTGATCAAAAAGATCTCTTACACGAGAAGCCCCAACACCAACGAACATTTCGACAAAATCAGCACCACTTAGACTATAGAATGGAACTGCAGCTTCACCTGCGATAGCCCTTGCAAGCAATGTTTTTCCTGTGCCTGGGGGTCCTACTAACAGAGCTCCTTTGGGTACAGTAGCACCTAACTTTTGAAAGCGTTTTGGATTTTTTAAAAAGTCTATCACCTCTTTTAATTCTTCTTTTGCTTCTTCACAACCGGCTACATCTTTGAAAGTAACACGCGGCTGATCTGATGTCCATAGTGCAGCTCTGCTTTTTCCAAATTTAAAAATACCGCCAACACCGCCAGCTCCTCCCTGCATTCTTCTAATCATAAAGAACCAAAACCCAAGTAGTAATATCCAAGGGAGCATGTTTAAAAGATATCCTGTCCAGTCAATTGTTCTTTCTTTAAATGTATATTCTAAACCAGCAGCATCCCACTCATTTGTATTTTCTCTATCAATAAACGGTAATGTTAGCTTAAAATTTGTGATATCATTTAATTCCGTTCCAATAGGTAACTGAATTGACTGCGGAGTCTTAAATTCTCCATGAAATACATCACCCATAATTACAGCTTTCTGGATATCCCCATTGTCTAGATATTTTCTGTACTGGGTGTATTCTATCTCTATCTCTTTTTTTCCAGCGTCTGTAAGGAGACCTGAAATATAAATTGCGCTGAAGATAATGATTAACCAGATAAAGCTAGTTTTCCCTGCTCTTTGCCAATCAAAATTATCATTTTGTTTATTTTGAGTTGGCTTACCTTTCTCTTTTTGTTGTTTTTTATTATTTGACATATCTCTTTTTAATTAATCAATTTTATTTTATAAAATACAGACCGTCCAAGTGTCTTAATTTTTGTTCGTAATCTAACCCATATCCTACAACATATTCTTGGGGAATTTCAAACCCTATATAATCTATTTCAAAATCAATTTCTGCCGCACTTGGCTTGAATAATAGTGTTGCAATTGCAATAGATTTTGGTGATGATCCGAACAACCTCTTACGTAGGAATTTGATTGTGAGGCCTGTATCTATTATATCCTCAACAAGAATTATATCTCTATCCTTTACATCAGCTGAGATATCTTTTAATAATTGGATTGAACCAGAGGATTTTTGACCTGAGTAACTACGAACTTTAATAAAATCCATTTCGCATTCAATTGATATAGATCTTAAGAGGTCTGCCATAAAAATAAAACTACCATTTAAGACACCAATAAAAATGGGTTCTTTTTTATCATAATTTTTTGATATTAAAGTACCCAACACTTTTACCCTTTCCCTTATCTGGGATGCGGAGTAAAGCAATTTCAAATTATCAGTGATGTCTCTCATTAGTAAATGGAATCTCTTTTGAGGAAGGCAGTATGCATAGTATCTTTTGTCAGCTTAACTGAATCAGAGATTCTTTTTCCACAAACCCAAACAATCTTCCCATCTGCAGTCAATACACTTTGTGATTCTTTTGATATTAGGTCTACTTTTTCATTAATAAGAAAATCACTGATTTTTTGATGTCCTTTCATGCCCAATGGTTGAAATGAATCTCCTTTTTTCCATGTGCGAAGTTTGAGTTTCTTATTCTTTAACTTTGACCAATCGACTGACTCAGCATTTTTTAAATGTTTTTCATTAATGTTATTAACTACTAATTCATACTTATAGTCCCCGTAAAATACAGGATTATTTGGATTAAGATTAACTGAGTCAATAACATTTTTTTTAGGCTTTCTGTTTAAAATGAGGTTTCCTCTATCATGAAGGATCCTCCATCCATTGTGCAAAGTATGTAACCCTCCAGTAGTTTTATTTCTGATAAATTGATCTAACATTTGTATTTGATGTTTTGACCAGAGAACATTTTGATAATCAGTCAATAATTGAATTAATCTGACTATTACCATTTTTGGTGACTTAGAAATAATTTTTGAGTGAATAATTATATTATTTTTTTCCTCAACTACCCTAGGCTTGAGATGGGTATTAATCATGAAATCAAGGGCAATTTTCCATTCACTGAAATGTTCAATAGAAACTCTTATACCTGGGATAATGCTTGGCGCTTTATCTTCCCATTGTTTTATTATTTTGTGACGTAGGAAGTTTCTTGGAATAGTTGTATCCATATTTGAGGGGTCCTCACGATATTCATATCCAATCCTCTTTGAAAATTTGATTATCTCGTTTTTTGAAAAATCTAACATAGGACGTAATATTTTATCGCGCTCCTTAGCAATCCCTCCTAGTCCAGCTACGCCAGTTTGACGCTCTAGGTTAATTAATAAGGTTTCAACTTGGTCATTCGCATGATGAGCTGTCATTATCCATTTACTTTTGGTCTTATTTAAAATACTATTGAAAAATGAATAACGTTCTAACCTTCCCCACTCTTCAATACTAAGTTTTTTATCACGTTTCTTTGGATCTAATGTTTTTGAAAAAAATGGAAAATTTAAATCAGCACTTAATTTTCTAACAAAAATTTGATCGATTATGCTATCTTTTCTTAGCTGATGGTCCACATGAGCAACAACAATATTAAAATCATCAATGACACTTAAAAGTATCATTAAGGTAACTGAATCAAGACCACCTGATACTGCTACTACCAGCTTATCTCCTTTAGATAAAGAATTAAACTGGATTAATTTATCTTGAAAATCATTAAAAAAGGGGTCTCTTTGAATCGATAGTTTTTTCAATTTTTGTGGTTATTCAGGTTTAGAGAAATTTAGGCGAGTATATAGCTTAAACAAAAATAGGAATTCTAAGAAAAATTCTACAGTCAGTATGAGTTTCAAATATATACTTAAGATTACTGTCTGCTGTTTTTTGATTATATAATATTAAAAAATAAATGTGATAAACATTGGATTTTATCTTCATAAGAGTGAGGATAAAGCATCCACTCTGCTGCAGCGATAGAACTAAAAATTGAATTTCCGTCCTGTGGAGTAAAACAAAATCCAGATATCTCATGCTCATTGCGTATATGCAATGATTGCTCTACAACTACCGTCTGATTCATTATTCTTCCGTAATGGCCATGGTCTCGTCCGAAAGAAAAAACAGTACTGGTTAAATCCTTATTTGTTACAGCTACATGCTTATTATTATGCAATTTTTCCTTAACATCATTTAGAGATATAGGCTCCTTTACTTTAAGGTTGAACCATAATACGTGCATATACTGACTATTAATTTTCATGGCAGAAGAAAACAGGTTAAGATCCATCCCCAATGTTGAAAAAAGGCCAGCCGCATCTGCTGCATGGTGAGAACCATAGTTTTCATGATTATGTGTACCAACTTGTGGCGATGGAATGAAGCCATCTTTCTGACTTAAATCATTAGCCCTACGAACACACACATATTTCCCCTCCAATAAATTATCAGGATTATTATCTAGTGCTAATGTCTTTGTTATGCATGCCATATTATGGGTATTACATGAGACGACCTGAATAAACTGATCATTTGTATCTAGTGCACTGTCATTAATACCACGAGCATATTTTTTACCAAACCCATCTTCACTCCCTTGAGCTAAAAACCCTTTGACATTATCGGTAAATTTTTCATAATAATTCAATTTGTTTGATTGGCCTATTCCTCTGGGGGTACAATCAATAACAACTGATGCACGTTTAATTGATTCCTCTGCTTCAAAATCTGGATCCATTCCAAGTTTCTTAAATTCGTGCTCCTTGCCTTTATCTACCGCAAGACGAGCTCCTCTCTTTAAAAGATCGTGAATCTTGGACCTATCATTTTTTAATGCTGAATTTTTGTGGAAAGTAATTTCATCAATTCCCAACTGATTATCATAATCACATAAGAGGCCTATAAGGGGCTCACCAATTGTACCGGTCCCAATTACATGCACTATTTTTCGTTCCACTATTTTATCTCCTAAAAAATGTAGAGGCTTTTATTCAATTTCATTGAAAATGATGAATTAAAATTAATCAGAATATCAAATCTTATAAGAATTATTATCAGAGAAATTAGAAAACTGCTGATTCCTGCCATTCTCCAAATTCACCCTTCAGAGCATGAACGATTTCACCGAGGGTAACATATTTTTTAGCTGCATCAATAATAGGATACATCAGGTTAGTCTCCTCTTTGCAGGCTTTCCTAATTTTTAAAATTGCATCTTCAACATTTTTATTATTTCTATTCTTTTTTAACTCTGATAGCTTTTTAAGTTGATCTTGTCCAGCTTCCGAACCAATCTCTAATATTGGAATATCTATTTCCTCATTTTCTTTAACAAACTTATTTATCCCAACTACAATTCTTTTTCCTTCATCTACTTTATTTTGGTAGTCAGAGGCCGATTTAGCGATTTCCCTCTGGAAAAACCCTTGTTCAATAGCAGGAACAACGCCACCAAGCGCCTCTATTTCTGAAAAATATTCTTCTGCTTTCTGCTCGATATCATCTGTCAATTTTTCAATATACCACGAACCGCCTAGCGGATCAACCACATTTGAAACACCAGTTTCGTAAGCAATCAACTGTTGTGTACGCAATGCTATTTCAGCAGCTTTTTCTGTTGGTAATGCTAATGTTTCATCCATTGAGTTTGTATGTAAACTTTGGGTGCCCCCAAGAACACCTGCTAGCGCTTGGAACCCTGTCCTTGCAATATTATTTTCTGGTTGCTGAGCTGTCAAACTACATCCTGCAGTTTGTGTATGAAAACGTAATTTCCAAGACTTTTGATCTTTAGCACCATATTTAAACCTTAGATGCTTTGCCCATATCCGACGAGCAGCTCTAAATTTTGCTATCTCTTCAAAAAAGTCTAAATGTGAATTAAAAAAGAATGAAAGTCTTGGAGCAAAATCATCAATATTTAATCCAGCCTCTATACCATGTTCTATATAGCAAAACCCATCTGCTAATGTAAAGGCTAATTCTTGAGCAGCTGTTGACCCCGCTTCGCGAATATGATAACCACTTATAGAGATTGTATTATAATTTGGCATGGACCTTGTACAATATTTTAACATATCTGTAATTATGCGCATTGATGACTTTGGTGGAAATATCCACTCCTTTTGAGCTGTGAATTCTTTTAGGATATCGTTTTGTAGCGTTCCTTTTAGTTGTTCTACTCGCACCCCTTGTTTTTCTGCAGCAGCAATATAAAAGGCCAGTAAAATAATTGCAGGACCATTTATAGTTTGGGATACAGAGATCTCTCCCAGGTTTATTCCTTGGAACAACTTTTCCATTTCAGATAATGAAAAAACACTAACTCCACATTTTCCAACCTCACCATGAGAAAAAATATGGTCTGGGTCGTAGCCCATTAGTGTTGGCATATCGTAAGCTACAGAAAGACCGGTCTGCCCTTTTTTTAATAGGTTTTTAAATCTCTCATTTGTCTCTTCGGGTGTCCCAAATCCAGCAAATTGGCGCATGGTCCAAAGTCTACCACGATATAAATTAGAATGAATACCCCTTGTAAAAGGGAATTGACCTGGGAATCCTATATTATCAATATAATTATTATCCGGATGCTCTGGGAAATAGCATGGTTCTTGTTTTACACCAGATAGAGTATCAAAATCAGCCTCTCTGGTATTATTGGATTTTATTTCCTCATCCCATAATTCCAGTGATTCATTAAATAAGTCTAATTGATCATCCATTGTTAGGTTTTTTATGATTTAATTAAATTAACCATTAAAATATTTTAATTAATAGAAATGTTTTATTAAAAATTGTGGACTTCCTTTTTATCATCAACCATATCTTGTATAGTTTTTAATAATCCATCGCCATCAAGGCCAAGTATACTCAGTATTTGATCTCTAGATCCATGTTCAACAAATGTATCAGGTAACCCAAGACGTTTTAATCGACCAGAAAAACCAGCCTCTAATAACCAACCAGATACACCATCTCCAAAACCGCCATTTATGATTCCTTCTTCTATAGTAACAATCCTAGAGAATCTTGATCTAATATTTTCAAGACAGGCAATATCCATGGGTTTAATAAATCTGCAATTCACAACCTCAACACTAACGCCAAGATCATTCATCTTTTTTGCTACATCAAGTGCGGTGTAGACCATAGGTCCAACCGCTAAAATTGCAATATCTGAACCTTGTTTGCATGTTTCCCATGAACCTATGGGTAAAAGCTCCATCTGCCCGGTTTCATCAAATAATACAGCGCTTGCTTTAGGATATCGTATTGAGAATGGCTTATCTTTAATGTTCAATGCAGTATAAAGCAAATGCCTGAACTCATTACCATTTTTAGGTGCAGTTACAATCATATCTTGCACACAACGTAAATAGGCTATATCTAGGGAGCCATGATGGGTGGGGCCATCCTCTCCTGCTATACCAGAACGATCCATGCAAAAGATAACCGGAAGGTGCTGAATAGCACAATCGTGAATAATATGATCATATGCTCTTTGAAGAAATGTAGAATATATTGCAGCAATAGGACGAACTCCTTGAGCAGCTAGACCGGAGGCAAAAGTGACTCCATGCCCCTCAGCAATACCTACATCATAATACCTACCTGGGAATTCCTTAGAGTATGGTACAAGGCCTGTTCCTTCACGCATTGCAGCTGTAATACATACTGTATCATTTCTATTTCTTGCTATTTCACAAGATAATTTTCCAAAAACATCTTGAAAGCTAGGTACTGGTGTTTCTTTTATTACTTTACTTTTAATCTTTCCAGGAGCGGCTGCCTTACCATTAGGTTTTACCGCATGGAATTTTATAGCATCTTCATGGTATTCACGATTTTTCATATTTAAAGAGACCATCCCTTTACCTTTTTTGGTCAAAATATGTAATAGCACAGGGTTCTGTATGTCTTTAATATTTTCCAATGTGTTAATAACCATATTAAGATCATGTCCATCTATTGGACCGAAATAGCGAAAACCCAATTCGTCAAATAAAATCCCTGGAACTATCAACCCTTTGAGACTCTCTTCAACTTTTTTAATAAGTGTTCTGGTTTGACTTTTTGCTATTGGCAATCTTCCAGTTAAATCCCAAAATTCATTCCGAACCCTATTGTAAAGCGGATTAGATATCAATCTAGTGAAGTAGGATGAAAGGGCGCCAACATTTGGGCTGATCGACATTTCATTATCATTTAGTATGACGAGAAACTGTTTTCCTAAATGGCCTGCATTATTTATTCCTTCAAAAGCTAACCCACCAGTCATAGATCCATCCCCAATAATAGATGCAACTCTATAATCTTCATTCAGTTGGCGTCTTGCTTCCGCAATGCCAAGTCCCGCAGAAATGGAGGTGGAAGCATGACCTGCGCCAATGACATCATAATCACTCTCTGAACGCTTTAAAAATCCACTTAGACCTTTGAATTGTCGTATTGTAGGAAATTTTTTGAATCTACCTGTAAGTAATTTATGTGCGTAGCCTTGATGCCCTACATCCCATACCAATTTATCTTTAGGAGTATTAAATACATAGTGTAGAGCGACTGTTAATTCAATTACTCCTAAGGTTGGAGCTAAGTGTCCACCAATCTCTGTAATTGTTTCTATCGTATGAGACCTTAATTCACCACAAAGCTCTTGAAGCTCTTTACTAGAGAAATCCCGAATGTCTTCTGGACTATTAATATTTGGTAAATATTTAAGCGACATAAGAGTGTTTTATTTTTTTAAAATAGTATTGACTTTCTTTATCAAAGAGAATTTGATGGAAAATTTCTAGTCCATCCAATTCTGGATGGAAAGATAATCCTAGATGGTGGCCTTCTAAAATAGCTATTGGTGAATTATTATATTTGCCTATCACTTTTATATTATTACCTATTTTTATTATTTTGGGAGCCCTTATCAGAGTCGTAGGCAATTTAATTGTATCACTATCACTAAAATTATATTTTACTATATTTTGAGATGATTCAATTTGCCTACCATATGCATTTCTTTCTACAATAATATCCAAAAGGCCAAGTGGGTTAATTCTACTATCATTAACAGTTTTTGCCATCATTATCAAACCAGCGCAAGTTCCCATAACAGGATTCTCCTTCCCAAAGTTAACAAGCGGTTCATACATTTTAAACGTATTAATTAATAAGGATATTGTTGTTGACTCACCACCAGGGATAATTAGCCCATCAATATTATCAAGGTGACCCGGAACTTTTACTGCAGTGGATTCAAGTCCAATCTTATTAAGAGCTTGATGATGAAGGTCAAAATCGCCCTGTAGTTCAAGGACACCGACTTTAATTACCAGCCTCTCTCTTGCA
>MDTB01198547.1_pt1 | contig 12277 bp, 10 predicted proteins | sample 811161 | NCBI WGS metagenome assembly MDTB01 (sample SAMN05326650, study PRJNA326480) | marine metagenome | isolation source: seawater | place: Mediterranean Sea | collected 2009 | reverse complement strand
CATTACCTAGTTCGCCTAAATTATCTAATATCATATTTAATGCCCATAAACATAATAACGTTCCATGTAAGTCTGGAGTTTTTAAAGAATTTGTAATCTTGATACCATAGTAGTGTGACTGTGACTTGTCTTGAAAATAAGAAAATCCACCTTCGTTTTTATGTCTTAAACTTATAAGATCAAGAAGAATTTCGTTCAGAATCTTATTTATCTCTTTCTTTTTATATTCAACTTGTTTTGAACATTTATAAAGAGTGTAAACGTAATCGACTATGTCACAACCTTCGAGAATTGGACGATTCTGAATGCAGTAATCAATAAGATTTTCAGGATAGTGAATTTCTTCTTCTAACCAATCAAGACCGGTTATAACTTTCATTGCACCATTAATTATTTGTCTTTTTGTTGTAGGTTTTTTATCAAAATAAGAACCAGTATTCCTATCGACTTTTTGATTAATAAAATTTACTAGATTTTCATTTATATCAAAATTTTGTGTAACAGAGTAAACACAAAAAGAAGAGTATTGAGCACCAGCATCCCAAGGCAGTGACCAATCAAGGCTGTTTAAGTAGGATTCTAAATTTTCAAATTTTTCATAATGGTTTTCTATGAGGTTCTTATTTGGTAAATTTACCTCATAAAGAGTTGAAATTGCCTGTTTTGTTTCTGCATTTATAGTTTTCTTGAATTTTATTTCATTTGTTTCATATTTTTGTAATTTCAAAGGGATATATAAAAAATTTAAAAATGATTTAACTGATTCTTTTAAAAATTGTTTTGTATCAATATTTTCGTAACTTTTTTTAAGATAAGGATCAATATATGAATTATTAGGCAATCCTAATTCATTTGTTTGAAATGAATTCAAATAATCTGCCCAGTCATTTATTTCGTCAGAATTTTTATCAGTATTTCCTAACATAAAATTTATTTTTAAAGCATAGCAACTAAAACCTAATGATAGATTTTTACCCTCCTCAGTTAATCCTTCTAATGCTGGAAAAAAAGAGAATTTGTTATTAGGTTTTCTTAAGTTATTTAAAAAATAATTAATCCCACTATAAATATCTTCGATTTCTTTATTTAACTTCATTTGGTAACTCTTCTTTTAATTATATTTTTTAATTTTGATAAAATATCGCGCCTAGCAAACTTATTAAGTTTGTTTTTGAATAAAAATAAATAAGATATTACACCAAGGTTGTTCGATGGTATGTCTTTTTTATTTTTAATTAAATCTGTGAATATAGTAAAAAATTCCTCACACATTTTTTCTGAATTAAATGGGTAATCTTTCATTTTTTCTTTATAAATTTCAAATTCATCAATTATCAATTTTAATTTGTCTTCAAAGTTCTCATTAAACCCAACTCCAAAACCATCACAGTATTCTGGAATTCCACCACTTTCTAAATACAAAATAGGTAAACCACATTGAGCTGCTTCTATATGGTGGTTTCCTGAGGGTTCATTAATTGAAGCCGTAATGTATATGTGATGTTTTTTCAGCTCATCAGCTAATTCTTTACCTGCTAGTGGTGGAATTATTGTTGTATTATTTAATTTATAATCTTCTGAGGTATTTCCAATGTAGGTAAATTCAATTAGATCTTTCCAGGAATTCTGTGTTAGCATTTCATCTAATTTTTTATATATTTTAAATCCTTTATTTTCGTGAGAACTCCAATGATGAGTAACGATTTTTACTTTTTTATTTTTGTCAAAAATATTAGAATTTTGGTCATTAAAAATATCTACATTGCTTCCTGCAAGTACGACTGAAGTTTTGCTTTTCTTCATCCCAATCTTGAGATACAAGTCTCTTAACCAAGAACTAACGAATATTACGTGGTCTGCTGTGTCACTTGCTTCAAGATATATCTGATTAGTACCTTTTGTATTTTTTCTTTCGTCACACTCATTAATTCTTTGAACAACAGCGACATTTCTACTTATATATTTTTTATAACTTTGAATGTCTTGATGATTAAAAGTAGATGAAGATTCTTTTCTGCTCCTTGGATCAGTTAAAAGTATAAGGTCTATATCTTTATCTCCTAAATCATAAATAACTTCGTGACCATTTGATAATAGAAAGTTACTTAAATTCTTCACAAAAAGATTACCCCCTCCCCAAGGTCCATTTACAATTTTCGATCCAATACTAACTTTCATAAAGATACCTAAACATTTCTCTAAATTTTTCCATTCCTTTAGGTATTCTAAATTCTATGCTTTTTTTATATGCATAATCAACCATCGGCTTTGCATTTTCAAGATTCTCAAGTGTATAAATTGAGTCACTATGAAGAATTTCACTCGCTACTCCTACATCAGTCGAGATAATAGGCGTTCTTGTAGTTGCACATTCAATTATTGCTTGAGGACCACCCTCTATTCTTGAAGATACAATATACAAGTCTAAAATATTGTAAAACTCATTTAATGTATTAATGTTTACCATTTCATAATATTTATAACTTATTCCCAGCTTTTCGAGGTTTCTAATAATATACTGCCTTCTAGTTCCAGCAAGTAACACTTTCAAATTTTTTGACTCATTTAAATTTTTAACTACCTCTAAAAATATATCTGGACCTTTAATTAGCTTTGGACTTACTAAATCGCTTCCTTCTGTATCTCTCTGAAAGCTTCCTACAATGAAATCATTTTCTAAATAATCATACTTTTTTCGCAAAGCTGATTTTTCTTCAATATAGAATAAGTTTTCTTCATTGATCCAAAATGGAATTGAAAAAATTTCTTTGTTGGTTAATTGTTCTAATTGTTCTTTGGTTTTTATAGAAATAACATGGTAAAAATCTACATATTCGTCCATCTTTTTAAAATTTTGCTCTTCTTTTTTATCGAACTTATCAAAATCAATATGGTAAATAGATGCAACTACCTTATTTTTCTTTAAATATTTTTTAGGAATGTTTTCCCATGTCCAATTTGAAATAATCCAAATTATGTCCGATTCTTTTATTTTATGTGTCGATATATCTTTATTTTTTTCGTTCCATTCAGTAATCACTCTATCGATGATCCAAGATTCATTAATTTGATTAGTATAAATTTTCATAACAATTAAATTCAACTATAAAATAATGATATATATCCATTTAAACTAGCTTATATGGAAAATATTCTTATTACTGGAATAACTGGACAAGATGGAATTTTTTTAACAAAAAATTTATTAGAAAAAAATCAAGACTTTGTTATTCATGGAACTTCTAGAAATAAAGATGTAAGTTCTTTTCAAAAAAGTCTATCGAGCTTGGGTGTTAATAATTTTGACGATATAAAAATCTATAATTTAAATTTAGAAGAAAAACAAGAAGTTGATAATTTGATAACTAATGTAAACCCCGATAGAGTTTTTAATTTAGCAGGACCTAGTTCTGTGTATGAGTCATTTTCTAATCCTACAGAAACTATTGATCTCATTACAAATATTTTTAATAATTTAACTGGAGCACTTATATCTAACAATATATTTTGTAATTTTTTCCAAGCATCATCCTCAGAGATGTTTAACTCTAAAGGTAATGAAATAATTGATGAAGAGAGCCCTGTCAAATCTAATTCGCCATATGCAGAAGCAAAAATAATAAATCACAGTAAGGCCTTAAATTTAATAAAAACATATAACTGGAATATTACTTCTGGGATTATGTTTAATCATGAATCGGAGTTTAGAGATATTGATTATCTTACTTCAAAAATAATAAAAAATGTATATGAAATATACAACAAAAAAGAACAGAAAATAGTTATTGGAAGTTTAGATTATGTTAGAGATTGGAGCTTTGCTGGAGACATAATGAATGCCGCTCTAATACTTTCGTTGAATAATGCTAAGGGCTCTTACATTATGGGTTCAGGAATTGGTAAAAGTATAAAAGAGTTAGTTCAAATTGTTTTCAATTATTTTGATTTAAACTGGGAAAAATACACAGACGTTGATGAATCGCTTTTAAGAAAGGGTGATCCAAAAATAAAAATTTCTGATCCAACAAAAATATTTAATGAATTTGGGTGGAAAACACAATTATCATTTGAAGACTTAATTATTAGATGTATAGAAAAAAAGATAAAAATTAATCAATAATCTTATTTGGAACAATACTTTCTCTTGCACACTTAAAGTAATAATCTTGTGCTTCTTTATTTTTTTTACTTATATTATTTTCCATATTTAACTCATATAAAACTTTGTTGATAATTGAAATATTGTAGCCCGCTTCATAACAATCTTTATACAATTTATAATCTTGAGAAAAATAAAAATTTTCATCATACCCTCCTATGTTTTCAATTACTGATCTATCTAACACAAGAGTCCCATGAATGAAGGGGTTTTTATATTTCATAACAAACCTATTAGGTAGAAGATATGAATATCTTGGTATTTTCTTGTTTGAATTTTTAATGATTGCTCTAGTAGTAACAATTTTTGCTTTGGTTTTCTTAATATATTCAAGTTGGTAACTAAATCTATTTGGAAAGCTTATGTCATCTGCATCTTGCCTTCCGATAAAACTTCCTTTTGCAACTTTTAAAAGTTTATTTAAAGATCGGGTTAGTCCAATATTTTCATTATTTTTATATATTTTTATTCTGTTATCTTCAGAAGCACACTTTTCAATAATTTTGTATGTTTGATCAGTTGAACAATCATCAATAATTAACAATTCAAAATTTAAATAATTTTGTTTGAGTATGCTGTTTATACTATTTTCAATTGTTTTTTCAGAGTTATAAGAAGACAATAATATGGAGATTAAGTCTTTACTCATTTTCGTCAATAACCTTATTAAATTGCTCGATAATATTATTTTCATCCAACTTAGATAAGATAAATTCTTTGGCTTTTTTTGAATTCTTTTCTCTCAAGAGTTTATTGTTTAATAGATTAAGCTTATTAATTAAATCTTTGTAATTAAATTGTTCGAAAATTAATTCATAATCTTTAGGAAGAAATTCTGTAATCCCTCCAGAATTTGGAAAAAGTGAAGCTTTGCCGCATAACGAAGCCTCACAAAGTAAAGTTGGCTGGCCTTCATAGAGTTTTGTTGCAGATAAAACTCCTTTTGACTTTTTAATTAACTCAATTGTTTCGATGTTTGACGTTTGTCCCAAAAATTCTATATTTTTTTCGGTATATTTCTTCTTAATCTCCTTTAGTTGAGGTCCATCACCCGCTATTTTTAAAATATTACTTTTTAAATCTGAATCAAGAAAGGAATCGATTAAGGGGTAAATTCCTTTTTCTTTTGAGATCCTCCCTGCATATATAAAGTAATTTTCTTCAACTTCCTCATTAACATTTTTATTTAAAAAATTTGGGATTACGAAAACATTTTTTTTGCGATAATAATTTTCTTCAAGAAACTTTTTATGAAAATTAGTTAATACTGCCAAATAAATATTTGTATCTTTAATTATTTTCAAATATTTCTTTCCAAAAAATATGGCATAAATCGATTTAATTAAAGATTCTCCATAGTATTTGTTAAATAATTTACTTTCTGATTTCTTGAATCCACATGCGTGACAAAATTCTTTATTTTCTAAGTGAACGTTGGCTCTAAAACTTTTTGTACAATGGTACCGGAAGTTATGTAGCTTTATAAATGTTTTTATATTTTTTTTTCGGAGCTTTTTGAAAATACCTAAAGAAATTTTAAACCAATTATTTTGAAAATATACAATGTCGGGCTGAAATTCATCAACAATGTTCAATATTCTTTTATTAGAAGTTCTATTGTTAAGTGTAAAAAAAGCAATAATATCATTAAAACTTTTAATTCTATTTTCAAAAAAAATTGATTTTACGTGATATTTTTTCTCTAAAAGTTTTAATTCGTTTTTTACTGCAATATCTTCTCCCCCTTGAAGTCTGTAATTGTTATGAACTAGTAAAATTTTTTTCATTTTAAGTTTTTAAAAGAAATTTTTCTTTCTTCATTTTTTACATCAATTTGTAAAATACTGTTAGCATTTGGGAATTTTGATTGATCGTGTGTTGAGTTAATTATTGTTACATTCTTTTTGTTTAAAAGTTCAAATATTTTTTTGCTAGATGCATCATCTAAATTTGCAGTGGATTCATCAAGTAATAAGATTTCAATATCAGACAATAATGCTCTTATGAATGCAATCTTTTGCATTTGACCTGAAGATAGAGTTTTATTTGTTATTTCTCTTTTTAAATCATAACTTTTTTCCTCTTTAAAGGTATCTAAGTCTTTCAGGTACTTAATTACTAAATCTTCATCTAATTTTATATCATTTCCATATTCAATATTAGAAATGAGCGAACCATCAAAGATCAGTGGATTGGGGCCTATAAATCCAAATCTTTCAGAAAACACTTCTACTTTTCCATTTGATGGAAAATAAATACCTGAAATTAATCCAAGTAAAGTACTTTTACCAGAACCATTTGGCCCCATTATCAATGTATGAGAATTTTTAATAATTTCTACATTGACATTTTCAAAAATCGACTCTTCTGAATTAAAATAAGAAAAACTTACATTTTCTAATTTAATTTTTTCTGAATTTTCAACTAACTTAAAGTTGCTTCTGAACATTATATTTTTGTTATTTTCCAGTTCATAAAACTTTTCAATATGAACATGAGAATTAATGATTTGATTTAGTGCTGTTGAAAGAGTACTGACGGATTGAAAAAGCCTAAGAGCAACTCCTATGAAATCTATGGTTAAAAATTTTACAAATCTACTAAAACTAGCAACGACGGATAAAGAAAATAATGTAAAGAAACCAGGCAGAAAGGAATTCAGGATATTATATCTAAAGTTCTTTAAATCGTTTTCGAAAAATTTTTGTAAAGTATGGCTAAAGTTACTTATCTCTTGTTTTTCTTTTTTAAGAATTTTTATTAAAAATAAATTATCCACTACTCTTTGTATCTCTTTGTTCGAAGTTTGACCTGCTTCATATACCTCATGCATTGCGGATCTTGCTTTAAGAAGAAGTTGTTTAGCTGGATAATATAAAATTAAAACTCCAACTAATAAAACAAGAACAGAGCGTGAATCAGAAATTATGAGATAAGCCAAATAAACGGCTATCTGCAAAAAACTGTTTAAAAAATTAGCAAAACTTGAGTAAAAAAAAGAAATATGTGTAGTCAAAATATTTAAGTAGAAATAGGAGTCTGCAGTCGAGTAGTTTTTTTGTTCAAGCAACTCACCTAAAATATGAATTTTTAAATTTTTATTTACATTTATTTCTATATTTTTCAAAATCATTTTTTGTAAATACTGAAACACAAACCGAAAAATGACTAGTAAAGGAAGTAGGTAAATATTATTGACAAATAATTCAATTAGATTATTTAATAATTCAATTCCAGTATATTGATCTACTATTATCGCTGAAAATATTACTATAATTCCAATATCTGTGTAGGCAGCTACTTGAGTTAAGATTACTGATGCGAAAATGAGAAGCTTTTTGTTCTGAGTTTTCGATATCTTTGAAACGTATAAAATATCCCTGAGTATATTTCTAAAATTTGACATTCATTAGCTATTATAAATTTCATTGAATTCTTAATGGTGAATTAATTAATAAAGTAGCTTTAATTATTTTAATTTATTTTCTTAACTAGAAAATTCTTTATTACTATACATAAATAGTGTTAAGAAATAAGATCAAAAACAAAATAAAAACAACAACGATTGACAGATATCCTAGTTTATTTAGACCCTCAAGTGATCCTTATTTATCAGGAGACTCTCTTCGAAAAATATCTGATTTTGTATTTGATGAATCAGCATCATTAAATCCAGAAAAAGTTCAGAAGAATAGTATTGTATTTTTAAAAACAGATCTACTTGATATCTTCTTTACTTTTTATCATCCTTTCATAAATGAAGAATATATCCTCATTACACATAATTCTGATAGATCAATTGGCGAGACAGATCTTAAATATTTAGATAATAAAATAATTCATTGGTTTGCAACTAAGCTGAATACAAAATCAACTGATAGAATAACTGGGCTTTGTTATGGATTAGAAAATAGGAGATATTTAAAGAATGGAAGGATAGGTCTTTACAAAAAAATAATCAAAAACAAAAAAAATAATCAAAAACATGAAAGAGTACTTTGTTCATTTAATCCTTCTACAAATCCCACACAAAGAGAGCCTTTACTTGAAATTGCAAAATCTAAGAAAAATCTTATTGATATCAAAAATTTTTCAAAAAGCAATGATTACCTTCAGACTTTGTCTACGTATTTATTTAATTTATGTCCTGAAGGTAACGATTTTGAATCACATAGGATATGGGAAAGTTTACTATTTAATTGCACACCTATAGTTGAAAAAAATAATGTAAATGATAATTTTTATAACATGGGGGTTCCTCTAATTATGTTAGATAAATGGAGTGATCTTGAATCACTGAAAATTGAAGATTTAAAATTATTAAACAAAATAAATAAAGACAAGAATTATGAGCAATTCAGTACTTTAAATTTTTGGATTGAAAAAATAAATCATGCAAAAAAATAATCAGATTTGTTATGTTTTAGGAACTAAAGCTCAGTTTATAAAGTCTAAATTTATTCTTAAATATTTAATTGATGAAGGCTATGAACTAACAATTCTAGATACTGGACAGCACAGATTGATTACAAAAAAAGAGTTGGAATTATTTGATAATAAATTTTCGTATTTAAATCTTGTTAAGAATGAAAAAAATATATCTTCTATTTCATTAATGATAGTTTGGTTCTTAAAGCTTATAATATTTAAAAATGTTTCTTTAAAAAATAAAAACATAAAATTTTGTCTCGTTCATGGAGATACTGTAAGCACATTGATAGGTTTAATTATCGCAAAAAGAAACAAGTTAAAGACTGTTCATATTGAAGCTGGATATAAATCTCATAACTGGTTTAAACCTTTCCCTGAAGAAATTATTAGAGGAATTGTATCAAGATATTCAGACATTGTATCAGTAGACAATGAAGAATGTTACGCCAATATTAAGAATAAAAAAAATAAAGAATTTATTCGGCTTCAAAAAAATACTATTCATGATTCAGTTATAAACCGTTTGAAAGATATAAAGATCCAAAAAAAGAACATCTTAACTGTTACCGTCCATAGAACAGAAAATATCTATGATAAAAAAATACTTTATGATTTTATTAATCTGCTCTCTTCCATTGCAGATTTAAACATATTTGAATCAATAAATTGGTATTGCCACGATATTACAACAAATGCCCTTAAAAAATATGGTTATCAAGAAAAACTAATTAAGAAAAAAATAAATTTAAAACAATTAATACCCCACAATGAATTTATATATGAATTAGTAAATTCAAAGTGTGTAATAACCGATGGAGGTTCAATTGCTGAAGAATGTTCAATAATGAACCAAAATACGATTATATGGAGAGATGTTGTTGAAGATTATGGTTATTTAAAAGATAATGTTTTCTTATCAAAATACAATCCAAAAGAAATAGTTAATTTCCTTCAAAATTTGAATTTCACATATCCCAATGTAAATAATAATTACAGCCCTTCTAAAGATTTTGTAATTCAATTTAAGAGAATATAAAAAATTAATTCTTTGGGCAGTATATTTAAACTTTATATATATATGATTTAATATTAAGTATGAAAGTTTCTCTTTTCGACACAAAAGTTCAAAATAAAGAAAAAATTTTAAACTCCATAAGTGATTTACTTGATAATGGCCAATATGTACTTGGCAATAGTCTTACTTCTTTTGAAAAAAATCTTGCTAACTACCTTAATTGTAAATATGTAGTTGGAGTAAATTCGGGAACAGATGCTATAGAGTTATCACTTAAAGCCCTCGGAATAAAAAAGGGGGATAGTGTAATTACTTCCGGTTTTACATATTTTGCAACTATAGAGGCTATTCATAATGTTGGAGCTATTCCTTATATTGTTGATATTGATATAAATACCTTACAAATTGATTTAAATTCAATAAATAAAAATATTTTAAATAAATCAAAATTTATTATTCCTGTACATCTGTTTGGTGGATATGTGAATGTTACAGAGTTATTAAAACTGTCAAAGATTCACAATCTTAAAATCGTCGAGGATGTGGCCCAGTCCTTTGGTACAAAATACAAAAATAAGCACTTAGGTACTATTGGAGATACTGGAGCTTTTTCGTTCTATCCAACCAAGACCCTTGGATCTATTGGCGATGCTGGGGCAATTGCAACTAATAAAAAAACAGTTTATGAAGATCTTTTAATGTTGAGAAATCATGGACATATAGACAGAGACAATTTTAAATTTGCTGGTAGGAATTCAAGATTAGATGAAATTCAAGCAATTTATTTGGATCAAAGGTTAAGAAATATAGATAAGGAAATTAAAAAAAGAGTTGAAATAGCCACTATTTATATGAATTCTCTAGAAAAAATTGAAAATGTAACTTTTTACAATAATGAATTAGAAACATTTAATTATTTTCCAATAACTGTAAAAAACTTAAAAGAGAGAGATTCCCTAGTTGAATTTCTGAACTTAAATGATATTGATACAGCAGTTTATTACAGAAAGCCACTGAGTGATTTGAAATTTGATTGGATTAAAAAAGGCTCTAGTTTTGAAAATATAAATTTTATAAAAAATAGAATTTTATGTCTCCCACTTTATCCAAATCTACCAACTGAAAAGTTACAATATACAATAAACACGATCAAATCATTCTATAAAATTTAATTTTTTGATAATTTATTTTTTTCCTTTTTAAACAAATCAAATATTAAAAAGATAAAAATAACTATTAAAAATAAAATATCTAAAGTGTTTAGATTTAAACTGAATTCTTCTAGCTTATAGCGTGATAATGTATAGTTTGCTAAAGAAATCACAATTAGTATTGATATTGAATCAGAATTAATTTTATGAACAAAAAAACAGGTAAGTAAAATTAATCCAAATCCAATACTGTAATAAACAAACCTGTATGCATAAAACCCTTGAAATGAAAGAAACATGTAATTAAAAAATGTGAAACTAAATATAATAATTAAAGTTTTATCTTTAATATTTTTTCTTTTAAAACCATAAAATAAAAATAGAAGTGAACAAATCAGAAGGTAAAATCCCGATATTGAAATATAACTTCTAGTAATTTCTATATAACAAGAAAAAAAGTTTGATAATGTATGACAACTTTGGAAAGGTTCATAAGATTTATCAAAAAGTGTTTTAATTATCCAGACAAATTGCTGATATTCAGGGGCTTCGGCAGCATGAATATATCTAATACCATATTGTTTTCCCTGAAAAATACCTAATAGTATTCTTATGAGTTCAAAAGATAGGTAAGGGATAGAAAATAAAATTAAATTCTTAATGATTATTTTATAGTTTTTTCTAACCTTTAAGGAAGCACCCAATGTTTGATAAAGAAAACCTATAATTCCGTAAGCTGAAATTGTAAACAAAATTCCATAGACTAAACCATTTAATTTTTTGTTTTTGATCGAGTAAATTGAAAAAGTAAATATTAATAAATACGTTGTTGAGTTTGAAGGTAGGAATAAATATAACCTCTGTTCAAAGGTAAAGATAACAATCAGAAAAAATATTAAAAAGTAAAATCTTTCAAATCGAGTTTTTAAAGAGTAACAAATTGCTACAGCTATTAAATTAACAATTAATATTTGGAAAATTAATGTTGAAAATAAAAGTAACGAAATTGGATCAGATTGAAAACCAAATAGTAAAGTTATTATGAAAAAGAATCTATATACTAAAAAACCAAATCCCAAATACAACGGTCTATCCTGGTATACATAGCCATTTTCATAAATATGGTTTATCCATTGAAATCCATGAAAGTAAAATTGCTCATCACACATTTCAGGGTATTGAATGGTAAAAAAGTTGTTAAACAAAATAAAGTTTCGAGGAACAACATTTGTGCAGCCCTCATAATTAAATAAGTTCTTATAACTCAAATATATTGCGACAATTTCAACAAAAATTAAAGTAAAAATGTATGTTCTTAATTTAAAATTTTTAAAAAATTCTTGAATAAACAATTTGTTATTTTTTATAAACATGTACTTTCCCTCAGAGCAAATTTTATTATATTTTTATGATTGGTGATAGTTTTATGTTTTTTGTATTGGAGCATCTCTTCCCGTTGATGCTTCTTCATGATAATCTTCTTCGACATTAATTGTCCAAATATCATTTTTTTCATCAAGT
>MDTB01211678.1_pt1 | contig 12278 bp, 17 predicted proteins | sample 811161 | NCBI WGS metagenome assembly MDTB01 (sample SAMN05326650, study PRJNA326480) | marine metagenome | isolation source: seawater | place: Mediterranean Sea | collected 2009 | reverse complement strand
CAAATGGGTAGACGAAGAAGAGGAGAATACGACAGTGGAGTTCCTCGAATTAAAATACCTTCACCGTCACCATAAATTTAAATAGGAGAAAAAAATGGCAATAACAACAAACGCAATCTGTAATTCTTTTAAAAAAGAATTATTAGAAGCAACACACAACTTTAGTAACCCAGGTGGTAATTCATTCAAGTTATCAATGTATACCAACTCGGCTGCATTAGGAAAATCGACAACATCTTTTACAACTGGAAACCAAGTATCTTCACCTTCAGGTGGATATTCTTCAGGTGGTAAAGCATTAGTAAATGTAGGAACATCAATAGCAACAAATACAGCAATAACAGATTTTGCTGATTTGTCATTTGTTGGTGTAACATTAACTGCAAGAGGTGCATTAATTTACAATGACACTAATGGTGATAAAGCAGTAGCTGTATTAGATTTTGGCGGAGATAAAACTGCAACTGCAGGAACTTTTACAATTCAGTTTCCAGCATTTACAACAGCGGCAGCTATATTAAGAATCGCATAATTTAAAAGGAGGGGCCTGCTATGGCAAATATGATTAATTTATTTTACATAGCGGGTTCTCCGATAGGAGCTCTTCATGGCTAATACATGGGGAGCATTAACTTGGGGACAGGGTAACTGGGGAGATGCATCAAGTGTAACAGTTGCTGTCACAGGTGTTTCAGCTACAACATCAGTTCAAGATTTAGCCTTTTCAGGAGCAGGTGAAGGTTGGGGAAGACCTTCTTGGGGAACTGGATCTTGGGGTATTACAGGTGATGTTATTGGACAAGGTCAAGCGTTAACTTCAAGTATTGGAGCAGTAACCGCTGAAGGATTAGTAGAAATTGGTTGGGGCCGTGGAGGTTGGGGTAACCGAGCTTGGGGCGATACTTATTCTGCACAAGCTTCAGGCCAGACATTAACATCAGCAATAGGAACTGCTACTCAAAAAGTAGACGTAAGTGTTTCAGTATCTGGTCTAGACCTTTTAACTATTACACAAGGTTTAAATGCTATAAAAATAGATTCAAGCATCTTTGTTTTTGTTGGTGAACCTGCAATGACCCTTTCTCAAGGTAGTCAAAGTTTAGTGCAATCAACTGTTGAATCGCCAAGCACTGCTGGATTACTAACAGGCTCTGTTGGTAACACAGTAGCAGGATTAAAAATAGGTGTAGATGTAACAGGTATAGCTGCCTCTTTAAGTTTAGGTTCAATAAGTTTACAACAAAGCACAAATGAACCAGCTACAGGTCAAGCTTTAGCATCGGCTTTAGGGACAATTGCATCCATACCAACACAAATGGTAGGAGTGTCAGGTTTTACATTAACAACAAGTGTTGGTGCAATAACCTCAGTAACAGGTACTGCAACCGTTGATGTAACTGGTATAGGGTTGACAGCAAATATAGGCACACCTATAATTACGGCATGGCAAGAGGTAGATCCTGGTGTAACTAATACTTGGACCGAGGTTGATCTTGCTGCCTAATTTTGTTAAAATAAGGAAATTATGTCAAGTTATTCTACAGATCTAAAACTCGAATTAATGGTAACTGGCCAAAACGCTGGTACCTGGGGTGATAAAACTAATACAAACTTAAACCTAATACAACAAGCAATTGCAGGTTTTGAACAAGTTACACTATCAAGTGGTGGTACTTTAGCTCTTGCGATGACAAACGCAACTTTATCAAATGCAAGAAACATGATTATAAAATTTGCTACTGCATCGATTGCATCTAGCACAATTTGTACAATACCTGATAGCATAGAAAAATTTTATATCTTTGATTGCACAGGATTAACTAATCCATCTAACTTAACTATTAAAACAGCTTCAGGAACTGGTTTTACTCCTGATGCTGCAAAAATTTACGCAGCATATTCTGATGGAACAAATTTAAAAGAAGTATCTTTAGATACTCTTGGAGGAACTATTGGGACAGCACAAATTGCAGACGATGCAATTACATCTGCTAAAATTGATGACAACGCAATTGTTACTGCTGGAATCGCACAATCAAATGTGACTCAAACTAAAATGGCAACCAACTCTGTTGGAACAGTACAACTAAAACAATCAAATGTAACGATGACTAAAATGGCAGCAAATTCTGTTGGACCATCTCAACTTACATCTACTTCTGTTACAGCAGGATCATATGCTTCAGCAACAATAACTGTTGATGAAGATGGAAGATTAAACTCAGCAGCAGCAGGTTCAGCTGGAGCTACAAATTGGTTAGCAACATGGTATTACGGTAATTGTATTACTGGAACTGCTATGAGAGGAAAACCAAGTAACACTGGTACATTTACTGCTCAACCAGGTTCAACAAAAATTAAAATTGCCCTTATGGGCGCTGGAGGTGGTGGAGGAGCAGGAGCACCTATGGGTCAATCTGGGGGACCAGGGGGACCAGGAGGTTATGGATTATATTCAGTGCCTATAACTCCGCCTTATACAGCAGCTTACACAGTTGGTTATGGTGGCGCGGGAAGATACACAGGCCCACAAGCGTCTACAGCAGGAGGCGCAACTTCATTTGTTGCAAGTCCATCTTATACTTTTATTGCAACGGGCGGATCAGCAGGAGCTTCTTATACTACATCTCCAGATCCAACAGGAACAGCAGGAGCATTACCAGTAGCGCATCCAACAAAAACAGATTTATCAACACCTTCAGCAATAAGACAAGCACAACCAGCAGAGTACAGAGGACAAAATCGTGCTAGCGCTGGAATGGGAGAATTCGGTGCAAGAATTAGCGGTGGACCTTCTCCATCAACTCAGGGTGGAAAAGATGGTAACGGAGGTGGAGAAAATAGAGACGGGGCTGGAGGAGCAATTTGTGTTTGGGAGAACATTGATTTAACTTAGGATATATTATGGCATTTATTTCAATTGATACTCGTAGTAATAATATAGATAAGGCAGCATTAAACCAAGCTGATTATGATACATTTGGTTTAGACCCATCCGTTTTTAACAAGGTAACAATCTCAGATGAAGATTTTACTGGTTTAATGAACAATACGAGATTAGTTGCGTCAAATACAGCAGACTCAGTAACTTTTATGGACCAAGACCATAAAAAAATTGGCGGAGACGATGGTGCAAGAGTAGATGAATTTTGGTCACAAACTAATATTCAAAACTGGATAAATGATGATCTTCAAATTTGTAAAGAATTTATTGAACAAGCCTCAGGAAAATCACACAGAGAACACTGGATTCCAAGACACCAAGCCTACATAACAACTTTAGAAGGTTTAGATGCATCAACTTTTAGTTATCCAAGTCCAAAAGGTTTGTACGAGTTATTACATGATCAAGGTAAAGATTTTTTAAATCTTACTTATCAGAGCTTCTAAGATCTTTACATTTTTACAAAAAACATTTATAAAATTTTCATGTCTAATGTAAAAGACTTTATCCAAATTTCTGATCATGTTTTTGATCCAACATTTATATCTTACATGGTAAGGTATTTTAACACACAAGAAAATTTCCGTGACGCAAGCATTGTTTCAAATAAAGGTAATGAAGTTGATAAAAAAATAAGAGATGTTAAAGACTATCCTTTAAGTAAAAACAGATCAGAATTAACAAGTGTTTACATTAATAATATAGTAACAGATACAGTCCTTGCTGGTATAAGGCAATATTCAGGAAAACATCCTTTTGTTCAAGTTGCAAATTTAGATTTAAGTGTTTTAAAATATGGTGTAGGCGGTCATTACAAATGGCATGTTGATGCAGGAACTACATTAAATAGATCTTTAAGTGTAATTATCACTCTTAATAACGATTATGAAGGCGGAAATTTGCTTTTCTCTCCAACGCAAGAAAAAGAAGATCAAATAACTATAAAACCAGGAGTAGGTAAAATGATTATATGGCCAAGTAATTTTATGTACCCACATCAAGTGGAACCTATAACTAAAGGAAAAAGATATTCGATAGTAGGATGGTTATGGTAGAAAAATATAAACTATTAAAAGACTTTTTAACAAAAGACGAAACAGATATTTATAAAAGATATTGCATAATCCAACATCGTATTGGAACACCTAGACCCAATGATTCGCAAGTTCCTTTTGCAACTTCTACTTATGGAGATCCTGCGATGGAAGCTTTAATGTTAAATAAAAAAGTAAAATTACAAAATATTGTTAATTTGAAACTGTTACCTACCTATGCGTACTGGAGAATGTATATGTGGGATAATGATTTAAAAGTTCATCAAGATAGACCAAGTTGTGAGATATCTTTGACTGTACATTTTGGTTCAGACAATACTCATGAATGGCCTATATATATGGGAGATAAAGCTTTAGATTTAAAACCAGGAGATGCAGTTGTTTACAAAGGATGTGACATAGAACATAGAAGAGATAATTATAAAGGAGATTGGTATGCACAAGCTTTTTTACATTATGTTAACGCAGATGGTCCCAACAAAAATCTTTTTATGGACGGAAGACACCTGTGGGGAACTACTAAATGATTTTAAAACATATAGAAAAACAAGTAAAAAAAGACATATTTTTATTTGAAATTAAAGTAGAAACTGATGTTAATTATTTTATAAATTTAATTGATGAAAAAATTAAAGAAAAGAATTTAGCCCATCTAACTAATGTAAAAGGCGATATGACAGACTGGAAAGCTTTTAATGATGATAAAAAACTTCATACAGTTCTACAAGATAGTCTTGTAATATTATCCAAACATCGCCAGTTCGAACATATGTGTGTAAAGGACAGTTGGGGAATAAGAAAAAAATTTTCTGATAGCACTATAGAACACGATCATCAAACAGCTCATGTATCAGGTGTTTTATATTTAAATGATAATTCTCCAGAATTAATTTTTCCAGAACTCAATATTGCTGTCGAACCAAACGCTTGCACACTTGTAATATTTAATGCAATTTTAAACCATTTATCACCTCCTAGTAAATTCAAAGATCCTAAATATGCAATAGCCTTTAACCTAGAAAACAAGGTAATTAGAGACATTTAAAAAACTAAAAAGAGATGATATACTCCTATTATGCCGTTATCAAAAGTAACTATAGCACCAGGGTTCGATAAACAAGCTACGCCAGCTGATGCAGAAGGGCGTTGGGTTGATGGAGAAAATGTAAGATTTCGTTACGGAGAGCCTGAAAAAATTGGTGGTTGGGAAGCCTTAGTAGATAAAAAAATAGTGGGAGCCGCAAGAGGACAACATGTTTGGGCAGATACTACAGGTAAAAGGTATGCAGCTATAGGAACAGACAAAGTTTTAATAATTTACTATGAAGGTGCTTTTTATGACATTACTCCACTCGAGACAGATAATTTTCAAACGGGTGCAAACATTACAACAACAAGTTCATCGACTACAGTAACCATTACAACAACGGGCGCACACAATTTAGAAGTTGGAGAAATAACTACTTTTGCAAATGCAGGATCGTTCAATGCAGCTCAAACAGGTTACACAGCCACAAGTTTTGATGATCAATTATTTGAAGTTCAAACCGTACCTACTACAAAAACTTTTACTATTACGATGCCTTCAGCAGAGACAGGTTCTGGAACAACGAACAACGGAACACTAGATGTAAATCCTTATGAACCTGTTGGACCGTTAAATCAAACTTATGGATATGGGTGGGGCACTTATCTTTGGGGTGGTCGAACAGTTGCAACCGTTACAACTACTATGAATAATGGAGGAACGCTAGCTTCTGGAACAACAGCACAAGTCATTTTAACAGATGCTACTAGCTTTCCAGATTCAGGCACAATCAGAATTGGTTCTGAGGACATCACTTATGCATCAAAATCAAGTAATACTCTTCAAACTTTAGGAAGAGGAGCAAACGGAACAACACCTGCTGGACATTCAGATGGATCAACAGTTACTAACATTAGTGATTATATAGGTTGGGGCGATGCTTCTTCTTCAAGCTCAGTAAGTATTGAACCAGCAAATTGGTCTTTAGATAACTTTGGAAATATTTTAATAGCAACAATTTCTAATGGAAGAACTTTTACTTGGGATCCTGCACCAACTAATTCTTTACAAACAAGAGCAACTATTGGATCTGGAATGCCAACAAAATCTGTTATGACACTTGTGTCTGATAGAGATAGACATTTATTTCATCTTGGTACAGAGACAACGATTGGATCACCAAGCACACAGGATAAAATGTTTATTAGATTTTCCGATCAAGAAAGCACAAGTGTTTATGCACCTACTTCAACGAACACCGCAGGAACGTTTAGATTAGATGATGGAACAAGAATAGTAGGAGCTTTTAAAGGTAAAGATTATATTTTAGTTTTAACTGATACAGCTGCTTATGAAATGCAATTTGTAGGTCCGCCTTTTACTTTTTCAATTAGAAAGGTGGGATCTAATAATGGTTTACTTGGACAACATGCAGGAGTATTTGCAAACGGTTCTGTATTTTGGATGGGTAAAACAGGTGGGTTCTATGCTTATGACGGAACTGTAAAATCATTACCTTGTCTAGTTGAAGATTTTGTTTTTACCACTGACGGCAACAATCCTGGTTTAAATTATAATTCAGGACAGTTAGTCTTTGGTGGAATAAATGAATTGTATTCGGAAATAAATTGGTTTTATCCAACAAGTTCATCATCCGTTGTGGATAGAGTAGTAACTTATAATTTTGCTGAAAATGTTTGGACAACAGGAACATTAGATAGAACTACATGGATTGGGTCTACTGTTTATGAAAAACCTTATGCAACCGATTATAACGCTTCGGATGCTCCTACATTTCCAGTTGTAAATGGCGTATCTAATGGCGCTTCTATATACTATGCACATGAAGTAGGTACCAATCAATCCAACGGAGATGGCACAGAAACAGCTATAACTTGTTTTATTAAATCAGGCGAGTTTGATTTAAATGGTAATGCTGGAGTACCAGGAGATGGAGAATTTATAATGAGCATAAAAAGATTTTTACCTGACTTTAAAAGAATTAGTGGTAATGCAAAAATTACAATATTTTTAAACGAGTTTCCGCAGGGTTCTACAGCTGCCTCTAGTCCATTAGGACCTTTTACTGTTAGTTCATCTACAACTAAAGTAGATACTAGAGCTAGAGCGAGACTTGCTGCAGTGCAAATTGAAAGTGAAAACTTAAATGAGAATTGGAGATATGGATCATTTAGATTTGATGTCAGAGTAGATGGTAGAAGATAATGGCAAAAATTATTATACAAATACCTGAGCCTAAAGATAAATATACACAGGAAGATCAAAGACAAATTTTACAAGCATTGAGAACTCTTCAGACTCAGTTGAACTTTTCATATGAGAATGATATAAAAAATGAAGCAGATGCATTTAACTATTTTTTATCATGACAATACAATATAAAAATCAAGGCTACAAACAAGCAAGCACAGGGAAGACTACAGTTCTAACATGTCCAACCAATGCAACAATTATAATTAAAAGTATTTATGTTGCTAACAATGATGCTTCATCTGCTATTTTAGTTAATATGAACTTAGTAGATTCTTCTGACTCTAGTGCTGAATATGAATTTTTTAGAGATGATGTTGCAGCCAAAACACAAGTTAATGCAACACCACAAAGTTTAAATTTAGAAGCAGGTGATTCAGTAACGGTAACAGCAGCCACAGGTAGTAACAAAATTCAAGGTGCTATAAGTTATGCTCTATTAGACAGATCTCAAGAAAATGGGTAAGAAAAAACCACTTTACGGAGTAAGTAATTATCACAAACGAACTCCCAAAAAACGTCCTGGAAAACATGCAAAAAGTTATAGTAAAAGGATTCCAAGGCGTAAGAAATATATTGGACAAGGGCGTTAGTTTAGTATAATAAAATTAAATGACCGTTTATCAAAAAATTAAATGCGAAACCAAAACAATCTACCGAAGTATTAAAACAGGCAAAACTTATGAGACAGAACAAGATTTTCTTAAAGAACATACAAAAGAAGATTTAGCAACAGATGTTAAAGTTTTAGTTCCTGATCTTCCTATGTTTACAAAAACAAAAAAATGAAACCATTAGGTGGAACAGAAATACAATACGGTTTTTTAGAAAAATATGTTTCTAAAGAATTATTAGATCAATTTCAAATTTGCACATCAGTACCAGGCAAAGTGCCTTTAGCTAAAAATAAAATAAATATTCTTTGGCAAAAAATGGCCCCTGATCAGCCTCACTTTCAAGAGTTTTTTAAAGACCCTGAGCAAATAAAACAATATGATTATTATGTTTTTAATAGTCATTGGAACTATGAACAGTTCAGGAAGACTTTTTCTATACCCCATCAAAAATGCACTGTCATTAAGAATGGGATACCTGAATTTAAAAAAAGAGATCCCGAACCTTTAAGACAAAAGATTAAATTAATTTATCATCCTACTCCTTGGAGAGGATTATCTATTTTGCTTGGTGCAATGCAGTTAATTAAGAATCCTAATATAACTTTAGATGTGTATAGTAGTACACAAATATACGGTGATGACTTTAAAAAAGAAAATGATAAAGGATATGAAGCCTTGTATGATCAAGCAGAAAAACTACCTAATGTAAATTACATTGGATATAAGTCTCATGATTATATTTTAGAAAACTTACATACTTACGATGCTTTTGTTTATCCAAACATATGGGAGGAAACATTTTGTATATCTGCTCTCGAAGCTTTAGCTTGTGGTCTGTATGTAGCAACAACGGACAACGGAGCACTATATGAAACTTGTTCAGAGTTTCCTATATATGTGCCTATGGACGAAGACTTTAAAAATTTGGCTCATCAATTTGCTGCAATTATTGAGGGAATACCTAGCCAGTTAAATGAAAAGGGTTGCCACAATCATTTAAAGTTTCAACAAAACTTCTATAATCATTTTTACAATTGGAAAACTATAGCAAGTCATTGGAATGGTTTTTTACAGGGAGCTTTATTTAATGCAAGACCCAAGTAAACCTCTGTGGTTTGATCAACCCCAAGATAAAAAAGAACATTACAAGACTAAACCTAAAGATAAAAAGTTATCTATTTTTTTAGCTACTCCTGTTTACGGAGAAGTATCAATACATTACTTTCAAGCTTGTCTGCACTTTCAAAAATACTGTATAGCAAAAAATATTGATATTAGTATTCAAGTAATGAAATCATCTTTAGTAACTCAAGGAAGAAACTTATGTGTGTCTAGTTTTTTAGATCTTAATTATACACATTTATTATTTGTAGATTCTGATATTGAGTTTGACCCTGAATCTATAATGAAAATGATAAAAGCAGATAAAGATGTTATTGCAATACCATACCCTTTGAAAACGTTACAATGGGAAAAATGTATGGAAAGAATACAACGAGGAGAAATTAAAACAGCTGCTGAATTACAATATAAAGGTCTTTACACATATCCTATGAAAGTTCCTGATAGTAAAGACATAACAGTTAAGGATGGTGTTATAGAAGTAACACATGCCCCAACAGGATGTATGTTAATTAAAAGAAGTGTGTTCAATAAAATGATACAAGCATATCCTGAAAAAAAAGTAGAACAAAAAAGCATAATAAACGGAGAGCTTATGAAGATGCCTCATTATTACAATTTCTTTGATACAGAACATGAGCCTGAAACCAAAACGTATCTTGGAGAGGATTTTGCTTTTTGTAAGAGATGGAAAAAAATTGGCGGTAAATGCCATGCTCTTGTTACTGAAAGAATAACTCATGTCGGAGAACATCAGTATAGGGCTTGTTTTGCTGATGAGTTGATAAAGACTAAGTAAAATGGTAATATTTCCTAATTAGCTAATTTTAAGGAACACATATTATATGTTACAATTTTTACCCTATGCACTGGCAGCCTACGGAGGATACAAAGGTTATAAAGGATCTAAAGATGCTGGTGGTTCAGGAATTCAAAGATTATTGGCAGGAGCTACAGGAGCTGCAGCTGGATATTATGGTGGTAAGGGTGTTCTAGCAGGAGGTTCTGCATTAAATGCACCTGGTTTTCCTGCAGCCCAATCTGCATTCACACCTTTCACTCAATTAGATGCCGTACAAAATATAAGTTCCTCTTTACCTTTTTTAGGATCTTCACCAAATACAGCAGCACAAACAAAAGAGTTAGCTGCTTTAAATAATTCTTTTTATGTACCACAAAATACTGATCCTAATACAGGAGGTGGTCTCACAGATATTTTCAATAAATTATTAAGAAGAAAAAGATTTGAAGATGGTGTTGCTACTGGAGAGATGGAGTTTAGTCCTGGTAAAGTTGCATCAGCTATTGGTATTGGATCATACTTGTCTGGTGCTTTTGATCCTCAACCACAAGATATCTACACGCCAACTTATAATTTAGCTGTAGCAGAATTACAAAAACAAAGAGGTGGTTTTAAATATATCGATCCTGTAACAGGAGATGAAAAAGTTTTTGATCAACCGTATATACCTGAGGCTGATCCTGCAAATCAAGGAGACTTTAGACAAGGACCTTATGCAATTGAGAAGACTAGATTAAAAGATGGTGGCTTAGCAGAGGTTAAAAGATTTAATGAAGGTGGTGTAAACTATCTTCCAAGTAAAAGATCTCATGACGAAGACGATGCACATAATTATGTAAGAGCATCGGGTTATGTTGAAGACGGGTCTGGCACAGGAGACAAAGACGAAGATACAATGTTAGCTCAACTAGCAGATGGAGAATTTGTAACAAGAGCAGATGGAGTATTAGGCGCAGGAATCATAGCTGGTGCAAACCCAGGCAGTATGAAAGATATGAGAGAAAAAGGTGCACAATACTTCTACAACCAACAAAAACGATATAAAAGAGTTTTTGATTTATTAGAGGGAAGTAGAAATGCACAAGCCAAAGCCAATTAAACCTGACATATCTGTTTTATCAGTTGAACCAAAATTTATAGATAAGTTTTGGCCTTTATGTGATTTTATGATTGCAGAAGCCTTAAAGTATTCAGGTGCTTTTGCTGAACCTAAGGATATAAAAGAATTACTCAAAAAAGACGAAGCACAAATGTTTCTTGTATTTGGTAGTGACGAAGAAGAATTAAACCAAGTCTTTGCATTATTTGTAACTCGAATTGCTGCTTTACCTAACTACAATCAACTTGAAGCCATTATTTGTACGGGAAGAAAGAGGCATTTATGGGAGGACAAGCTAGTGAATACTGTTACAAAATTTGCTAAACTGAATGGATGCAAAAAATTAAGTTTTTGGGTGAGGCCTGGTTGGGCAAGAATTTCAAAAAAATGGGGTTGGAAAGCTAAACATATTCAAATGGAAAGAGAAGTTTAATGGGATCAATAATATCAAGTGTTTTTGGAGGGGGAAAAAGTTCTGCACCTGCACCATCAGGTGGAACAGGAATGCAAACTTCTATTATTAGAGAAGCTCCTGGGATAGAAGAACGTAAAATAGAATTAATGGATTTAGCCCGTGGTGTTGCGGGACAACCTGTAAAAATACCTGCTATTGGTGTTGCTCCATTTGGTGCATTAGAACAACAAGGACTTACTGCTGCAGGAACAACAGGAGTGGGTCAGCCAACAGTAACATCAGGCATTGGACAATTACTTGCAGCTCAAACTCCAAACATAAATCAATTTTTTAATCCTTATCAATCATACGTGGTTGATGAAATTAATAGACAAGCTGCACAAGCACAAAATCAACTGTCAGCAAACGCTGTAATGTCTGGAGCATTTGGTGGAGGTAGAGAAGGAATTGCACAGGCAGAATTAGAAAGAGCAAGATTAGGTCAAGTTGGATTAGCTCAACAAAAAGGTTTTGGAACAGCTTTATCAGCTGCACAAAACCAACAACAAATGCAAGGAATGATCGGGCAACAATTAGCTAACATAGGTGCAGGCCAACAACAAATGGCACAAGCTGATATTCAACAATTAATGTCAGCAGGTGGAGTACAACGACAGCTAGCTCAAAATACATTAGACGCATCTAGACAATCACAATTACAAACAGCTTACGAGCCATACCAAAGAGCTGAATTTTTATCTAATCTTTATGCTGCTGGTCCGAAATCACAATCAACTCTTGCTGCATCAACACAACCGCAAACCAGTCCATTAGCTCAATCAATAGGCACTGGTATAGGAGCATTCCAAGCATTCCAAGGTATGCAGGGAGGGAGATAATGTCTCTCGATAAAGTTTTAAACAGACCATTGTTTCGACAACAAGCTT
>MDTB01124230.1_pt1 | contig 12278 bp, 7 predicted proteins | sample 811161 | NCBI WGS metagenome assembly MDTB01 (sample SAMN05326650, study PRJNA326480) | marine metagenome | isolation source: seawater | place: Mediterranean Sea | collected 2009 | reverse complement strand
GTATTACCTGTAAAACTTTTATATTAGACGACATTTGATAAGATTATATAATAATAGACAAAACTAATAAACGTTTATGAATAATTTCAATTACTTAAAAATAACTAATTTTAAAAGAATAAGGTACCTAAAATATAGTCAAAAAAATAGTGACTACATTGTTTTTTTACATGGCTTTATGTCAGATTTAGAGGGAAAAAAGCCAAAAACTTTTTTTAATTTTGCTAAACAAAACAAATTAGGCTTTCTTGGACTAGAATATTCGGGACATGGAAAGTCCTCTGGGGAATTTACAAATGGTAATATCTCAAAGTGGAGTAAGGAAACAAGCTTATTAATAAAAAAGATTGTAAAAAAAAACAAAATTGTTTTAGTTGGTTCAAGTATGGGTGCCTGGATTTCTTTAAATCAATTTAAAGTTTTTAAAAAACAAATTATTGGTTTTTTAGGAATTGGTTCAGCACCAGAGTTTTTAGAGGGGTTAATGTGGAACAAATTCTCTAAAAAAATGAAAAATGATATAAAAAAATATGGAATAATTAAATTGAAACATGCTGATTATGAATATCCAATCACTTTGCAGCTTATTAATGATGGAAGAAAAAACAAAATTCTCAATAAAAAAATTTATCAAAATCTGAATGTGACAATGATACATGGAAGCAAAGATAAATCTGTGCCCGTTAGTTATTCTAGAAAAGTTTTAAAAATCTTTAAAAATGCAAAAAAAAAATTGGTAATAGTCAAAAACGGTGATCATAGTTTGTCTTCATCTAAATCATTAAATTTAATAAAAAAAGAATTGAAATTAATTTTTAACTAACTTCTTTTATTTGAGATTTTAATGTGATTGGATTTTTAACTTTATCAATCATTTCTTTTGGACAAACTTGAATAAAATTTTTTATCTCTTCATCAAAATTATCTAGTAATCTTGTCGATAATTCTGAATTTGTTTCTGCAGAGTGTTCTAAAACTATCTTTCTCAAAAAATTTTTCCAATATTCTGTTTCAACTTTTTGCCAAACAACGGACTCGGGGTTTACTTTATTTTCAAATTCTTTTGCTTTATCATAAATGAAAGCCATACCGCCTGTCATGCCTGCTGCAAAATTATCTCCTACTGTTCCAAGAATAACAACTGTTCCTCCAGTCATATATTCACATCCATTAGAATCGCACCCTTCAATAGCTGCTATAGCGCCTGAATTTCTCACCGCAAATCTGTCACCAGCTTGGCCAGCTGCAAAAAGTTTACCTGATGTAGCCCCATAGAGCACAGTATTTCCAATAATTGTATTTTCGCTTGAAATTAGATTACTTTCTTCTGTTAATTTTATTATAATAGTCGCTCCAGATAATCCCTTTCCTACATAGTCATTAGCATCTCCTTTAAGGTTTAGCTTTAATCCTCTGGATGAAAAAGCACCAAAAGATTGTCCAGCTGAACCTTTAAAATTTAAGGTAAGGAAATTGTCATTTAATCTTTCATAACCATACTTCTTATAAAGGTGATAAGAGATTCTCGTACCAACTGCTCTATGAGTGTTTTCTATAACAAATTCCTTTTCAATTTTTTCTGAATTATCAAGACTTTTTTCAATTTCTGGCCAGATTTCTTGGTCTAGTGTATCGGGCACCTTGTTAATTTTAGAAGTCTCACAATATCTTTTATTGTCACCTGAGTCTGCTTGAACAAAAAGTGGATTTAAGTCTAAATCATCTAAATTTGGCGAGGCCTTACTTACCTGCATCAATAAATCAGTTCTTCCAATTATTTCATTTAATGATTTAAAACCTAATTCTGCTAAGATTTCTCTTACTTCTGAAGCAATAAAATTGAACAGATTGACTACTTTTTCTGGAGTTCCTGTAAATTTTTCTCTTAGCTTTTCATCTTGAGTACAAACACCAACTGGACAAGTGTTTGAATGGCATTGTCTTACCATTATACATCCCATAGCGACCAATGCTGTTGTTGCGACTCCATACTCCTCAGCTCCCATCATGGCAGCAATAACAACATCTCTTCCAGTTTTGATACCTCCATCAGTTCTCAAAGTAACTTTATGTCTCAAGTTATTTAATGTTAAAACTTGATTTGCTTCTGTAAGACCCATTTCCCAAGGTATCCCTACATATTTAACACTTGTTTGAGGGGTTGCTCCAGTACCACCATTATGGCCTGAAATCAAAATAATGTCTGCTTTTGCTTTAGCTACTCCTGCAGCGATAGTACCAACACCAGATGATGCAACCAACTTTACTCCTACTCTAGCATTTGGATTGATTTGTTTTAAATCATAAATCAATTGGGCTAAATCCTCAATCGAGTAAATATCGTGATGTGGAGGTGGAGAGATTAAAGTTACACCCGGTGTAGAATGTCTTAGCCTAGCAATTTCTTCTGTAACCTTAAAACCTGGTAATTGACCACCTTCTCCTGGTTTAGCACCTTGAGCCATTTTAATTTCTATTTCATTACAATTGTTCAAATAATTAATTGTCACTCCAAACCTCGCAGATGCAATTTGTTTAACTCTTGAATTTGCACTATCACCACCATCTAATATTTGGAATCTTTCTGAGTCTTCACCACCTTCTCCACTGCAAGATGCTCCTTTTATTCTATTCATTCCTATTGCTAATGTTTCGTGAGCTTCTTTTGATAAAGCGCCGTGGGACATGCTCCCACTTCCAAATCTTTTTAATATTTTTTCTAATGGCTCCACTTCAGATATTTTGATTGATGGACCCAATTTTTTTTTTCTAAAATTAATTAAATCTCTTAAATTTATTGGTGGTAAATCATATATTCCTTTTACATATTTTTTATATAAAGAGTAAGAGTTTGAACCCACAGCACTTTGAAGTAAATGAATTAATCTTCCTTGATATTGATGTGTTTCTCCATTTTTTCTATATCTGTAAATACCACCAATTGGTAAAACTGTATCGGTACTTTCAAAAGCTTCTTTATGAATCTGACGTATTTTTCTCTCAATTCCTGTTAATCCGATTCCAGAAATTTTAGATGTAACACCTGGAAAATAATCATTTACTATAGTCCTGCTTAACCCTACTGTCTCAAAGTTACACCCACCTCTATATGAACTTAAGACAGATATCCCCATTTTAGACATAATTTTTAATAAACCGCTATTAACAGATCTAATATATCTCTGCACACAATCATCAAAACCATATTGACCAAATAACTTCTTTTGATGTCTTTGATACAAACTATCAAAAGCTAAATAAGGATTAACTGTGGTTGCACCAACTCCTATTAGAGTTGCAAATGAATGAGTATCTAAAGCTTCACCAGATTGAACATTGATTGAAACGTAGCCTCTTAATTTTTTTTCTATTAAAAAAGTGTTGATTGATCCAACACATAATAGCATCGGAATTGGCAACTTTTCAAATGAGAGATCTTTATCACTCAAAATTAACTGTGTTATTCCTTGTCTAACAGCAATTTCAGCGTCTTTTTGAATTCTGTTAATAGCACTTGATAAATTCTCACTTTTGTTAAATGTACAATCAATGCCTAAAGAATTTTTTCCAAAAAAATTTATAAACTTATTAAATTGTGAATTAGACAATATTGGACTATTCAATACATAAATATTTTCTTTAGTTAAATTATCAAAATCTAAAATATTTCCCAAATTTCCAAATCTAGTTTTTAAACTCATAACTTTATTTTCTCTTAAAGAATCAATTGGTGGATTGGTTACCTGACTAAAATTTTGTCTGAAAAAATGATAAAGTGGTCTATATTTATCTGATAAAACAGCCAAAGGTGTGTCGTCTCCCATAGAACCTGTGGCTTCTTTTGCATCTTCTTCCATAGGATGTAAGATCAATTCTAAATCTTCTAAACTTATTCCAAATGTATGTTGTCTTCTTCTTAGGTCCTCTCCCTCAAAATTACATTTTTCTTTAGATATATTTAACTTTTCATCTAAATCAATAATCTGAGAGTTAAAATGCTTAAACTCTTTTGCTAAGTAATCCTTAATTTGTTGATTAGAAAAAACTTTTCCTTTTTCAATTCTTACTCCTATAATCTCACCTGGTCCTAATCTTCCTTTAGACAAAATCTTTTTTTCATTTAATTTTATCATGCCTGTTTCAGATCCAGCAAAAAGAAGTTTATCTTTAGTAATTGCATATCTTAAAGGTCTTAAACCGTTTCTATCGTTTGCAGCAATAACCCACTCATTATCGGTTGCAGCTATTGCTGCAGGGCCATCCCAAGGTTCCATAGTGCTATTTAAAAAGTTGAATAATTGCTGATGATTTTTAGGAAGAGTTTTGTTTCTTTTTGACCATGCATCAGGAATTAGCATTAATTTTGCTAATGGAGCGGGCTGTCCAGATTTATTTAATAATTCAAAAACGTTATCTAATGCTGCTGAGTCTGAAATTCCTTTTCGAATTACTGGTTTCAAATTATCTAAATTTTCAAAAAGAGGGCTATTCATCTCTTGCTCATGAACCTTCATCCAGTTTTTATTGCCCTTATATGTATTTATTTCTCCATTATGAGCTACTGCTCTAAATGGTTGAGCTAAGCTCCAACTTGGGGCAGTATTAGTTGAAAATCTTTGATGAAAAATTGCATATCTCGAAATAAATCGTTTATCGTTTAGGTCCAAATAAAAATCAGAAATTGCTTCAGCTAAAAACATTCCCTTGTATATAATCGACTTAGAGCTTATTGAGCAAATGTAGAAATCATTTAAAGATAGGTCAAAAGCTTTATTTTCAATTTTTTTTCTAGTTTCATAAATTTTTCTCTCTAAATCTTTATCTAGTAGATTTTGATTATTTGACTTAAATAAAACTTGAATTATTTCTGGCATTGTTTGGAAAGCTTTTTCTCCAAGAACTTTTGGATTTACTGGAACTTGTCGCCAACCATAAATACTAAAATTATTTTTTGTTAGTTCGCTTTCAATGATAGTTTTACAACTTTCTTGTGCAGAATAATCATTTCTTGGTAAAAAGATCATACCAACGCAGATTTCAGAATGATCATAATCGTGACCCGTTACTTGTATTTTTTCAATAAAAAAATCTTTTGGTATCTCTAAATGAATCCCAGCACCGTCCCCAGTTTTTCCATCAGCATCAACTGCACCGCGATGCCATACGGCTTTTAAAGCTTCAATTCCATATTCTACTATTTTTCTTGATTTTTTACCTTCAGTCGAAGCAATCAATCCTACCCCGCACGCATCATGTTCCATTTCCTCTGAATAAACATAATTTTTGGTCAGTAATTTTAAATTCTTCTTATAGTCTATCATTACGCCACTCTTGTTTTGTTTTGTTCTTTATTTTCAAGATAAGTTTTTATTGCCGAGGCTGCATCTCTTCCGTCTTTAATAGCCCAAACAACTAATGAGGCACCTCTAACAATATCTCCTGCCGCAAAAACGCCTTTTAAATTTGTTTCCATTGTATCAAAATCAGCTTTAATTGTACCCCACTTAGTTACTTGTAATTCTTGAGCATCAAATAGTAGGGGCAAGTTTTCTGGATCAAAACCTAGAGCTTTGATGACCATATCAGTTTTAATCTCAAATTCTGAACCTTCTTGGATTTCTGGTCTTTGTCTACCAGAGTCATCTGGTTTACCTAACTTAATTTGATTGACTATTAAATTTTCAATTTTATTTTTACCTTTAAATTCTTTTGGACTTGATAACCAAACAAATTCAACGCCTTCTTCCTCTGCATTTGATACTTCTCTAGCTGATCCAGGCATATTTTCTTTGTCTCTTCTGTAAAGACATTTTACAGACTTTGCTTTTTGTCTCACAGAAGTTCTTACACAATCCATAGCAGTATCTCCTCCACCAATTACTACTACATCTTTGCCTTCAGCATTTAATATGCCTTTATCAAATAATTCTACTTCATCTCCTAGTCCTTTTTTATTAGATGCAGTTAAAAAATCCATCGCTGGAAAAATATTATCTAAATCATTTCCAGGTAATTCAATCTCTCTAGGTTTATAAACACCAGTAGCAATTAATATTGCTTCATGCTTTTTTCTTAGTTGATCTAATGTAGCATCCTTACCTACTTCAAAATTTTGAAAAAATTTTATTCCCCCGTCTTTCAAAAGTTTTGTTCTTCTCTCTACTACGTGTTTTTCTAATTTAAAGTTTGGAATTCCATAAATTAATAATCCGCCAGCTCTGTCATATCGATCATAAACTGTTATTTTATATCCACTTTTCCTTAATTGTTCAGCTGCAGCTAATCCCGCAGGTCCCGCGCCAATTATACCAATACTTTGATCTTTCTCATATTTCAACTCAATTGGTTTTACCCAGCCTTTTTCCCAAGCAGTGTCCGTGATATATTTTTCCACTGAACCAATTGTTACTGTTCCATGACCAGATTGTTCTATGACGCAGTTACCTTCGCATAATCTATCTTGAGGACATATTCTTCCACACACTTCTGGCATGTTGTTAGTACTTTGTGATAATTCATATGCTTCTTTCAATCTACCTTCAGCGGTTAATTTCAACCAATCAGGAATATTATTGCTTAATGGGCAATGAATTTGACAGAAAGGCACCCCACATTGAGAACATCTACTTGATTGATCTTGAGCCTTTTGATTAATAAACTCATCATATATCTCGTTAAAATCTTTTTTCCTTATATCAACATTCCTTTTAGGTGGAGTTTGTTGACCTATTTTTATGAATTTTAACATTTTATCGCTCATAATTTTTTGTATTTTAAACGCAAAATATACATTGTTTTTATTAGTAAAAGAATTATTTAGGTCAGTTATTATGACCTAATTTACTAAATATTTGACGTTTAATATCAAAATTTTAGTTTATGCATACCTACTATGATTAAATCGAATTGTTTAAAATCCATATTTTTTGAGTTACCACACTTATATGCTTCAAGAAATTATAGAAATCCTAATTCTCTCGGCTATCCAAGGAATATCAGAATTTTTACCAATTAGTTCCTCAGCTCACCTTATACTAGTTTCTAATTTTTATGAACTTAAAACAAGTTCATTGTTAATAGATATAAGCCTACATTTAGGGTCTCTACTTGCAATCATTATTTACTTTAAAAAAGATCTTTTAGACTTAAGAAACAATAAAAAACTCTTTCAATTAATTGTTGTTGGCTCAATTCCATTAATTTTGGTTGGATTTGTACTACATTATACAGAACTTGTTTATATTTTTAGAAATATAAAAATAATAGCATCAACAACATTATTTTTTGGAGTAATTTTATTTTTTGCTGATCAAAACAAAATTGATAAAAATATATCTAATAACTTAGATATTAAATCTGTATTATTTATAGGTTTATTTCAAATTCTTGCATTAGTACCTGGCGTTAGTAGAGCGGGAATTGCAATTACCGCTGCAAGATTTTTAAAATTTAATCGGGTTGATGCAAGTAAAATTTCTTTTTTATTATCTATTCCTGCTTTATCTGGAGCGAGTTTTTTAGGATTAAAAGATTTATTTAATCAAACTATAGAGATTAATTATTTAATCTTTGTTGCAATAGCATTATCGTTTATATTTTCATATATAACAGTAAAGTATTTTTTAATTTATATAAATAGATTTTCTCTAAATATATTTGTGTTTTATAGAGTCTTAATAGGTCTCGTTTTATTTTTAATTATGTACTATTAAAATTCTCATTTACAATACGTAATTATCCTTTTAAACTTGGTGAAATCTGTGAAGAAATCACAGCAATTAAAATTAGAAAACAACCTATCATATTATTGATATCTAAAAATTGATTTAAGATTATCCATCCAGCAACCGCTGCAAATACTCCCTCAAGAGAATAAATAATAGCAGCTGGTGCTTCTTCTATATTTTTTTGAGCAAACATTTGTAATGTAAAAGCTATTCCCCCTGAGAAAACACCTGCATAAATAATTGAAGAACTTTCCAAAATAATTTTTGAAAAAATTATTTCCTCAAATAAAAAAGAAAAAATAATTGACAAAGTTGCAACAAATAACGCTTGTAACGCAGCGTAAAAAATTGGAATATCAAATTTTTCCATAAATTTACCAGCAAAAATAATATGTAGAGCCCAAAATATAGAACATATAATCACTAAAGCATCTCCTAACATAATTTCAGAATTTGAAAAATCACTCAATAAATATACACCTACAATACATAGAGCTATTGCTGGCCAAATACTCCAATGAATTTTCTGTGAATAAATTAAAAATAACAAAATAGGAACTAATGGGACATAAAAAACTGTAAAAAATGCAGCATTTGCAATATTTGTATACTGTAATGCTGCTTGTTGCAAAAATGTTCCAAGAAAAAGAGAAATACCCATCAATGTTAAATATTTAAAAAACAAGTTTTTTTTTGAGTTTATTTCATGCTTTATTTTTTTTCTTTCAAAAAATAATGCTATTGGCAATATTGTTAAAAAACCAACAACAAATCTTGCTGAGTTAAATGTTAGTGGTCCTATGTTATCCATGCCTGTGTCTTGTGCTATAAAAGCAGTACCCCAAATAAAAGTGGTTATAATTGCACATATCATTGAAGTAGATTTGGTCATTTAAAAATTTTATAGGATTAATGGTTAAGTTATTCCATTAATTATACAAGAGCTATCAAAATCTTCTTTATTAATATAACAACCAGACATCTTTCTAATACCGTCAAATGATCCTCTGCCATGAAGAATACGCCAATTATTAAATATAAGTAACTCACCCGGTTTTAAAATATGTCTCCATTGAAATTCTTTATCATTGGCTATTAAATCAAATTTTTTTATACCCGCATAAAATTTTTTTGTAAGATCATTTTCAAATCTAAAAATAGCTCTATCATAATTATTAAAACTGACTTGTATTATCTCATTTTTTTTATTAATTCTAAAAATTGGCCTTTCAGCCTTTAAGAAAACTCCATCTCCAATGTAATTACCTGTTACATTAACACTTGACAAAAGCTCAAACATTTCATTATTTTCTTTTTTAATTTTTTCAGCAATTTTAAACCCATCAACTAAAATTGACTCTCCACCTTCAGCTGAATATTCAGTACAAAGCAGGAGCTGTAATCCAGGTGCATCGTTACTATAAGTTCCATCAGTGTGTGGTCGCAATTCATCTTGAGTATAGGAGGTATCAGCTTTATTTTGATCTGACTCGAAACTCCACAATCCTCCAAATATTGAATTTCTTATATATCCTATTTTATTTGCAATCTCTTTTATTGAAGTAAAATTTTTATCACAATTTTTTAAAACTACAAAACCGTATTCATACAAAGCTGTTAAAAAATTTTTAAATCCTTCCTTGGTTTTAGTATCATCAAAATCAAAAAATAAATTTGTACTTAAGTCTTGATTTTTCCAAGTCCTATAACATATATTTGCTTTTCTGTTTTTAATTTTATTTCCGTATAAAAATTCAAAAGAATAATTTACTGGGCTATCTAAATCAGGCCATGAAATACTTAAAAATTTACCATTTTCTATAATTTTAGCATTTTTTATTTTCAAATTTAAATCTAATCCTGCAGTAAAAGTTTTTCTTTGGTTGGTCCTTTTGTCCCAGTTTTTTTCATCTTTTGCATGATCTCTTAGCCAAATATTCGGAAAAATTTCTGCATTATTATCTGTAAAATGTATTATTAAATTATCTAAAGATATTTCAAATTTTTTAATCATAGACTTAAATTGTAAGCAAAGTTTGGCCCAAGATTTTTTTTTAAATCATTATTAAATTTAGCTGCTTCAGCGCCATCAATAATTCTATGGTCATATGATAAAGATAATGGAAGCATAGTTCGCATAACAAACTTACCATTTAGATAAATTTGTTTTTTCTCAGATTTTCCAATTCCTAGAATTGCAACCTCAGGATAATTTATAATAGGGGTAAAAAATGAACCTCCTATTCCTCCAAGACTTGTTATAGTCATAGAGCCACCAAATAATTCTTTTTTGTCAATTTTAAGATTTCTACAATCGTCACTTATCTTTTTTAATTCCTTTGCAATTAACGTGATATTCTTATCATCTACATTTCTTAACTTTGGAACCATCAAACCATGTGGAGTATCCACTGCTATACCTATGTGGTAATATTTTTTAAATGTCATTTTTCCATTATCAATTTCATCTATCGAAGAATTAAAACTAGGATATCTTTTTAATGATAATGATAAAGCTTTAATTATAAAAGCTAAAGGAGTTATTTTCATTTTTTCTTTAGTAAATATATCAGTTAAAGAATTTCTAAATTCCTCCATTCCAGTTATATCAGCCTCATCATGGTTAGTAACATGAGGTATCTGAGACCAAGAATTAATCAGATATTTTGCTGATAACTTTTTAACTCTTGGAATTTCTTTTATTTCAACGTCACCGAATTCTGAGTGAGGATATTCTAATTTATTTTTTTTTTCTATTTGATCGTCAATTTTTTTTTTTTGATTAAACTTGTTAGACACAAATAATTTGATGTCACTTTCTATTACCCTACCTTCTCTTTCACTACCTATTACTTTATTAATATCAACTCCAAGCTCTCTTGCAAATTTTCTTGCTTTTGGTGAGGCTGAAACGATAGTTTTAAAATTTTTGTTCATCATTTAAATCTTTGTTGGCATTGGTTTGTCTGGATCAATTTTATATTTCTTAATTGCTTCCGAGGCATATTTAGAGGCTAAGAGCTGTTCTTTTGCTAATATACTTAACCCATAAGTTACGATGTGCTCTTTATCAACTTCAAAAAATTTTCTTAAATTTTGTCTAGTATCACTTCTTCCAAATCCATCTGTTCCTAAAGAATAGAAGCTTTTACTTATATATGGTCTTATCTGGTCAGAATTTATTCTCATATAATCTGATGCTGCTAGTATTGGTCCTTCAACTTTTCCCAAACATTTTTCTACATATGATTTTTTTTGATTTTTTTCTGGATTCAAAAGATTATACCTTTCAACCTCTAGCCCCTCTTTTCTTAACTCATTGAAACTAGTAACACTCCAAATTTCACTATCAATCTTGTATTCTTTCTGCAATATTTCAGCACCTGCAATCATTTCTCTTAAAATTGTACCGGAACCTAAAAACTGAATTTTATTTTTTTTATATTTATTAAATTCTTTAATTTTATACATACCTTTAAGAATTCCTTCTTCACAATTTTTATCTTTTGGCATTTCTGGGTGTGAATAATTTTCATTCATAGTTGTAATATAATAAAAAATATTCTCATTTTTTTCATGCATCCTTTTAAGACCTTCTCTAAAAATTACTGCTAATTCGTAATGAAAAGTCGGGTCGTAAGAAATACAATTTGGAATTGTTGATGCTATTAAATGACTATGGCCATCTTGATGTTGTAGACCCTCACCTGCTAAAGTAGTTCTCCCAGCGGTAGCTCCAATTAAAAAACCTCTTGATTGACTGTCTGCCCCTGCCCAAGCTAAATCTCCTATTCTTTGAAACCCAAACATAGAATAAAATAAATAAATAGGGATCATTTCTATATCATGATTTGTATAAGAAGTTCCTGCTGCTATCCAAGAGGACATTGCACCAGCTTCTGTTATCCCTTCTTCTAATACTTGACCACTTTTTTCTTCTCTATAAGAACTTAATTGAGCAGAATCCTCAGGCTCATATTTTTGGCCCTCATGAGCATAGATTCCGACTTTCTGAAAAAACCCTTCCATACCAAAAGTTCTCGCCTCATCAGGAATAATTGGAACTAACCTCGGGGCTACATTCTTATCTCTTAGTAAGCTTGTTAACATCCTAACCAAAACCATTGTAGTTGACATCTCTTTTTTACCTGTTGATTCTCTCATATTTTCAAAAATATTTTTGGGAGGGGCTTTTATAGATTTAGCATATGATGTTCGCTCAGGAATATATCCACCAAGCTGTAATCTTCTTTCTTTAAGATACTTTATCTCAACTGAACTTTCAGCAGGTTTATAGTACTCTATATTTTTTACTTGATCATCTGTCAAAGGAACATCAAACCGATCTCTATAATACATTAAATCATCAACATCTAATTTCTTTGTTTGATGAGTTGTGTTAACACTTTCTCCACTTTTTCCCATTCCATAACCTTTAATAGTTTTGGCTATTACTACTGTTGGGCTTCCAATATTTTTAGAAGCTTTATCATAAGCAGCAAATACTTTGTGAGGATCATGACCACCTCTATTTAATCTCCAAATATCTTT
>MDTB01051251.1_pt1 | contig 12278 bp, 8 predicted proteins | sample 811161 | NCBI WGS metagenome assembly MDTB01 (sample SAMN05326650, study PRJNA326480) | marine metagenome | isolation source: seawater | place: Mediterranean Sea | collected 2009 | reverse complement strand
TCAAAAGCACACGACTAATTCTCTCACGTTTTCTGGATGTTGGATTATAGACATAAGAACCTGCTTTAATTTTTCCAGAATAAACTCTCATATATGTCAACTTACCGACATATGGATCTGTCATAATCTTAAATGCGAGCGCACTAAAGGGATCATCATCATCTGCCTTTCGAAGCTTATCTTTATCTGAATTTTTGGGGTCAGTTCCTTCGACAGACCCGACATCTAACGGAGAAGGTAGTAAATTAACAACTGAATCCAATAATCGCTGAACTCCTTTGTTTTTAAATGCTGAACCACAAAGTGTTGGTATAAAAGTATTATCTAAACAACCTTTTCGAATGGCTGTTTTCAAGTCTGAAACTGAAATCTCTTCATCTGCAAGATATTTTTCCATCAGGTTTTCATCATAAGTAGCAGTTTCTTCTATTAGGTGGTGCCTCCATTTTTCCGCATCGTCTCTCATATCATCAGGAATTTCTCCATACTCAAAACGGGTACCCATTGTACTTTCATTGTAAAGTATAGATTTCATTTCCATTAGATCTATAATTCCTGTAAACATTTCACCACTACCAATAGGAATAACCAAGGGTAATGGATTAGTTCCTAGCCTCTTTCTTATCATTTCAACTACATTAAAAAAATCAGCCCCAACTCTATCCATCTTATTTACGAAAGCTATTCTTGGAACATTATATTTGTCTGCTTGCCTCCAAACTGTTTCACTTTGCGGCTCTACACCTCCCACAGCACAAAATACACCAACCGCTCCATCTAAAACTCGAAGGGACCTCTCCACTTCAACAGTAAAGTCTACATGGCCCGGGGTGTCTATAATATTCACCCTATGATCTTCCCAAAAACAAGTAGTAGCAGCTGAAGTTATTGTTATACCTCGCTCCTGCTCTTGCTCCATCCAATCCATAGTGGCCGCACCATCATGGACTTCACCAATACGATGTGTTCTCCCAGTATAATAAAGAACCCGCTCTGTCAATGTTGTCTTACCAGCGTCGATATGAGCCATAATACCAATATTTCTTACGTTTTCTAGCTTAGTTTGCTTCAATTACTGCCCAATTTTTAATCTACCGAAAATGAGCAAAAGCTTTATTGGCATCAGCCATGCGGTGTGTATCATCTTTCTTTTTTATCGCACCTCCATCTCCATTAGCAGCAGCAATCAACTCAGTAGCTAGCTTTTCTGACATAGGTTTTCCCGAACGGTTTGATGCAGCATTAATAATCCATTGAGAAGCAAGATAGAATCTCCTGTTTCTGGGGACTTCAATAGGCACTTGATAAGTAGCACCCCCTATTCTTCGAGATTTTACTTCAACAGAGGGCGATGCGTTCTCAATTGCTTTTTCAAAAATCTTCAATCCTTCACTTTTGGTTCTATTTTTAACTTGCTCCATAGCTCCATAAAAAATTTTCTCAGCGACTCCTTTTTTTCCACATTCCATTATATAGTTAACAAATTTTGCAACCATATAATTTCCGTAAACAGGGTCAGGAAGTATAGTTCTTTTGTCTGGTCTTCTTCTTCTCATAATCTAAACTATTTTTTCGCTCCATATCGAGAACGACTTGTTTTCCTATCTGAAACGCCCGCAGTATCCAGGGTGCCTCTGATTACATGGTATCTAACACCCGGCAAATCTTTCACACGCCCACCTTCAATTAAAACAATACTGTGTTCCTGCAAGTTATGACCTTCTCCTGGTATATAAGCAGCTACTTCCATCCCATTTGTCAGCCTAACCCGAGCGACTTTACGCAGAGCCGAATTAGGCTTTTTAGGCGTAGTAGTGTAAACTCGAGTACACACCCCTCTTTTTTGAGGATTACTCATCAGAGCAGGCGTACTCGTTTTCTTCAAGATACGCTTACGTCCTTTCCTGACTAACTGGTTTATCGTCGGCATATACTTTCTCCCATAGCCGGCAATATTACAAAATATTTTTCAACAAAAATACAATTGATTTTGTATTTTTTTCTAAGAGACCGCAGCATCAACTTCATTCTCAGTTTCAGACTCACTAACACCAACGAGCGTGTCCGCATACTTTGGAGTACCAGTACCGGCTGGGATCAATCTGCCTACCGCAACATTCTCTTTAAGACCCCTCAGGCTATCAGTCTTTCCAGAAGTAGAGGCATCAGTAAGAACTCTTGTAGTCTCTTGAAATGATGCTGCAGAAATGAAACTTTCAGTATTGAGAGAGGCCCTTGTAATTCCCATCAATATAGGTTCAAAAGTTGCCGGTTTTGGTTTTTTATAGCTTGCCGGCTCTCCACCATCAGCTTTGACTTCTTTATTTATTTCGAGAAACTCTTCTCTTTCAATCATCATATCCTTTTCTAATTGAGAATCACCTGGCTCTTTAATAATAACCATTTTTGAGACTCTCTCATTTTCAGCAAAAAACTCTTTTTTCGCAACCTTATCCTGCTCTAAGAAGCGAGTATCTCCAGGATTTTTCACACTTACCTTTTGCATCATTTGATTAACAATTACTTCGATATGCTTATCATTAATTTTAACTCCCTGAAGACGATAAACTTCTTGAATTTCATTTACAAGATAATCGCGCACTGCAGTTGGCCCAAGAACATGTAAAATATCAGTAGGGGAAATTGCCCCCTCACATAGATTTGTTCCTGCATTAATAAAATCACCTTCATGTACTATAACATGCTTTCCATAAGGAATTGAATAGATTCTTTCTTCACCATCAAGACCTTTAACATGAATCTTACGGACACCACGTTTTGTTTCTCCAAAGCGGACTTTTCCACTTATCTCCGTCATTACAGCAGGATTTTGCGGCTTACGAGACTCGAATAATTCAGCCACTCTAGGCAATCCACCTGTGATGTCACGTGACTTTCCTATATCTTTTGGAATTTTCACTAAGGTCTGACCTTTTTGAACTTCTTGCTTATCGTTAACAACCAAAGTAGCCTTAACAGGCAATATAGTTCCTCCAGAAAGAATCTTATTATTCTTATCAATGATTTCTATGTGAGGACTGAGTTTCCGATCCCTAGCCTCAACAACAACCATCTGTTTCTTACCGCCTTCTACAGCTTCTACAGCATAAGTTTCACCCTCAATAAAATCATTCAATGAAACAAAACCAGTTTCTCTTGCTAAAATAATATCAGTGTATGGGTCCCATTTTATTAAAGTTGTCTTTGGTGATACTTTCTCTCCTTCTTTAACAAAAACTGTTGAACCATATGGAATATTAAAAGACGCATTCTCATTGTTATCCTTATCCATTATAAAAAGCTTTGCATGTCTAACCATACAGCGAGTCACATTAGTTCCAGCTTCATCCACTGTATCTGCATAATCATAATCTTCTGAGAAGGCCACAGTTCCAGCTCGCTTTGTAACCATTTCAGACTGCTCAATAATCCTCGTAGCTGTACCACCAATGTGGAATGTTCTAAGAGTCAGCTGAGTACCAGGCTCACCAATACTCTGAGCTGCTCTAATTCCTACAGCGGTTCCAATATCTACAAGTTTGTGAGTTGATAAATCCCACCCATAACATTTAGCGCATACACCTCTCTTTGCTTCACATGTTAAAATTGAACGAATTCTAATATGTTCAACTCCTATATCTCCAATCATCTCGGCTTCGTTTTCAGCAATTACAGAACCTGCCTTAACGACAGTCTCTCCCTTCACTATGAAGTCATCAAGAATCGTACGTCCAAGAATTCGATCAGCCAGTGGCTCAATAATTTCTTCACCTTCCTTGAGATCTGAAACAATCAAACCATTAATAGTTCCACAATCCTCTTCGTATACAACTACATCTTGAGCGACATCGACTAATCGACGTGTAAGATATCCTGCATCTGCAGTCTTCAAAGCAGTATCAGCAAGGCCTTTTCTAGCACCGTGAGTAGAAATAAAATATTCAAATACTGATAAACCTTCTTTAAAATTTGAAGTTATAGGCGATTCAATAATTTCTCCAACGCCACCTTTCATTGATTTTTGAGGCTTTGCCATCAATCCACGCATTCCAGCTAACTGTTTTATCTGATCTTGCGAACCTCTAGCACCAGAGTCAGCCATCATGAAAACAGGATTGAACCCTTGACGATCTTCTCTTAAGGTATCCATCATAGTCATCGCCATATCAGTTGTTGCACGCGTCCAGACATCAATAACCTTATTGTACCTCTCACCATCTGTAAGAATATGACGATCAAATTTATTTTTTATTTCATCTACTTGACCCTGAGCTTGACCTAAAATAAGGTCTTTCTCATCTGGTATAAGAACATCACTAATTGAAATAGATACTCCACTAACTGTTGCCATGCCGAAACCTAAATCTTTAAGTCGATCTAAAAACAATACAGTTTGATGATTTCCTGAGATCAAATAAGCATTATTCACAATACCTGTAAGCCTCTTCTTATCAACATTATTATTAACGAATGAGACTTCTTTTGGCAATATTGAGTTAAAAATAATTCTTCCAACAGTGGTGTTTTTTATCCACTTACCATTATGATGCAAACTTACAATCGCATGCAGACCAACCGCCTTGTTTTCATAAGCAAGAAGTCCTTCTTTAATGGAGCTAAACATCTTACCTTCTCCTAAATCACCCTTTTTTGGTAGAGTAAGATAATAGCATCCCAATACCATATCCTGGGAAGGCACCGCTATAGGCTGCCCATTAGCTGGATGCAATATATTATGACTGGAAAGCATTAGCATCCTAGCCTCCATTTGAGCCTCAAGCGATAAAGGGACGTGAACTGCCATTTGATCACCATCAAAATCTGCATTAAAAGCTGAACAGACCAATGGATGAAGCTGGATAGCTTTTCCATCCACTAAAACCGGCTGAAAAGCCTGTATACCTAATCTATGTAAGGTTGGGGCACGATTAAGTAGAACAGGGTGGTCTCTAACTACATATTCTAAAACTTTGTAAACTACCGGATCTCGATTTTCAACCATTAACTTTGAGCTCCTAGGGGTCTGTGAATACCCTCTAGCCATAAGCTCATGAATCATATGCGGCTTAAATAGCTCAAGCGCCATATTTTTTGGCATCCCACACTCGTGCAATTGCAACTGAGGCCCAACAACAATGACAGATCTTCCTGAATAATCAACACGCTTACCCAAAAGATTCTGTCTAAATCGACCAGTCTTACCCCTAAGCATATCTGATAAAGATTTTAATGGGCGCCTAGAGCCACTCCTGATTGCAGTCTTACGCCTGTTGTTATCAAATAATGCATCTACTGCTTCTTGCAACATTCTTTTTTCGTTCCTAAGGATAACATCAGGAGCCTTTATTTCCATTAACTGCTTTAGGCGATTATTTCTAATTATTATTCTTCTGTAGAGATCATTTAAATCAGAGGCAGCAAATCTACCGCCCTCAAGAGGAACTAATGGCCTTAACTCTGGAGGAATTACAGGCAATATAGAGACAATCATCCATTCAGGCTTGTTCAATCTTTTCTTGGTTGGGTCTGGGACAAAAGACTTTACGACTGTGAGTCTTTTCAGTGCATCGTTTCTTTTTTGTTTAGACTTTGATGTCTTAACAATATCAACTAATTCATTCTTAAGGTCTGAAATATTTATTTTAGACAACATTTCTTTCATTGCCTCACCACCCATTATAGCATAGAAATAATTATCATTATCTCTGTCATCATCACTAACCGCATTATAGCCAAACTGGTTATCATACTCAATATACTCATCTTCCTCCAGCAAGGCAAATTTATCCAAACCACTAGCACCTGGCTCTATAACCATAAACATTTCATAGTAGATTACTCGTTCCAATTCTTTAGTACTTTTCCCAGCTAAATAACTTAGCTTACTTGGGATTGACCTGAGATACCATATGTGAACAACAGGCACCGCAAGAGTAATGTGCCCCATCCTCTCGCGTCTAACTTTTTTTCTGGTTACCTCAACACCACAACGATCGCAAATAATACCTCTATATCTAATACCTTTATATTTTCCACAATGGCACTCGTAATCTTTTACGGGACCAAATATTTTTTCACAAAAGAGCCCATCTTTTTCCGGCTTGTATGACCTGTAATTGATAGTTTCAGGTTTTAGTACCTCACCATAAGATCGTTGAAGTATTTTCTCTGGAGAAGACAGCCCTATTGTTATTGAACTGTATTCTTTTGATGTATCTAACATATTTGATTGGATATAAGTCAAAAATATTCCTCCTTAGGATTAATCTAGCTCGACGTCAATGCAGAGACCTTGCAACTCTTTTATCATCACATTGAATGATTCAGGAGTAGAAAAATCAGGCATCTGTTCGCCTCTAACTATAGAATTGTAAACTTTTGAACGACCTTCGACGTCATCTGACTTTACTGTCAATAATTCATGTAAAGTGTGCGCGGCTCCATAGGCCTGAAGAGCCCAAACTTCCATCTCACCCAAACGCTGCCCACCAAACTGAGCTTTACCACCAAGCGGTTGTTGAGTAATCAATGAATATGGACCTGTTGAACGTGCATGCATTTTATCATCTACCATATGACTAAGCTTCATCATATATATGTTACCTATTGTCACAGGGTTATCAAAATATTCACCAGTTTTACCATCAATTAATTTTGCCTTACCAGTTTCCGGCAAACCAGCTAAATCAAGCTCTTTCTTCACCTCACTAGGAGACGCACCATCAAAAACAGGAGTTGCAAACTTTTTACCTAACACTTCTCCAGCCCATCCTAACATTGTTTCATATAGCTGCCCTAAGTTCATCCTTGAAGGGACACCCAAAGGATTAAGAACAATATCAACAGGTTTACCATCTTCCATAAAAGGCATATCCTCTTCGGGAACAATAGTTGCAACGATTCCTTTATTACCATGTCTTCCAGCCATTTTATCACCAACAGAAATACGTCTTTTTTGAGCTACAAAAACTTTTGCTAATTTCAGTATACCTGGCTGTAATTCATCACCAACACGTAATTTAAAAATCTTTCGCTCTAAATCGGTTTCAATGTTTGCCCACTCTTCTCTAAAGGAACGCCAAATCAACACTATCTTTTCCCAAACTTTTTTATTTTCAATCCAGGCAATCTCTTGCGAAAATCGCTCCATATCAAAACTATTCAATCTTTTTAGCGTCAATTTCGTCGACTTCTTAATCAAAGTTTTTCCCGTTGACAAATCTCTAATACCGTTTGATATCTGATCTTTCAATAGATGTGTTAACTTTTCATCTCTTGATTGCTTTAGCAACGATTTTTTTTCTCCAGCCTTTTTCTGAAATAAGAGTATTTTCTCTCTCTCTTCTTTCTTTGTCCTTTTTGCTTGCTTCTCAAACAACTGAGTTTTGATGACAACCCCCTTTATACCTGGTTCAGCACGCTTTGAAGCATCTTTCACCTCCCCAGCTTTTTCACCAAATATGGCCCTTAACAACTTTTCTTCTGGAGTGGGATCAGTTTCTCCTTTTGGCGTAACTTTTCCTATGAGAATATCACCTTCAGAAACACGAGCACCTAACCGAATTATTCCATTCTGATCTAGGTCTTTTGTAGCATCTTCTCCGACATTTGGTATTTCTGGAGTGAGTTCTTCCTGACCTCTCTTTGTATCTCGAACTTCAAGCTCAACTTCATTACAGTGAACAGAACTGTATACATCATCTTTTACTAATCTTTCACTTACAACAATTGCATCCTCAAAATTGTAACCTCTCCAAGGCATAAACGCTACACGGATGTTAGATCCTAATGCTAGCTCCCCTTTATCAGTTGATGCACCATCTGCAATAACCGTTCCCACTTTCAACTCATCACCCTCCGAAATAAGAGGCCTTTGATTATGGACAGTATTTTGATTTGTTCTATGAAACTTTTTAAACTCAATCTTTACAATATTTTCTCCTTCATAAAGAGCAAGCGAGTCGACAACATCTTTTCGCTTAATGTGGCAAAATTCCGAATCTACATAAACAACCTTTCCTGCCACAGGGCTCACAACAGCAGATCTGGAATCAACTGCAACTTTAGCTTCTATACCAGTTCCAACAATTGGAGACTGAGGCTTCATTAAAGGCACCGATTGTCTCTGCATATTTGACCCCATCAATGCTCTATTTGCATCATCATGCTCTAAAAATGGTATCAATGCAGCAGCAACGCTTAAAATTTGATTTGGGGAAACCTCTATGTAATCGACTTCAGTTGGATTGACTATCGGAAAATCTCCTTTAACCCTTGCCCTTATTTTTTCTTCTGATATAACCTTTTTATCATCAACCTTTGTCGAAGCCTGAGCTACTAAAACCCTATCTTCATCATCAGCAGAAAGATATTCCGTTAAATCTGTAACAATCGCACCCTTACCATTTTTATTTACCTTGCGATATGGAGATTCAATAAATCCATGATTATTAACTTCAGCGTACATAGCCAAGGAAGAAATCAACCCAATATTAGGCCCTTCAGGTGTTTCAATAGGACACAAGCGGCCGTAATGCGTATAGTGAACATCCCTAACTTCAAACCCTGCTCTCTCTCTGGTTAATCCCCCCGGCCCAAGCGCAGATATTCTTCGCTTGTGGGTAATCTCAGCCAAAGGATTTGTCTGGTCTCCGAACTGACTTAACTGAGAGGTACCAAAAAAAGTATTTATCACAGTAGTTACAACACGAGAATTTATCAGATCTTGTGGTGTAATACTTTCCGACTCTCTTAAATTCATTCTCTCATGAATAGTACGAATCATTCTACTTAATGCAACACTAAACTGATTAGTTAATTGCTCACCTATTGTTTTCACACGCCTATTACCTAAATGGTCTATATCGTCAATACCTCGATCACCTTTCCGCATATCGATTAAAAAACTAATTACTTGGATTATATCATCCATGGTCAAAACAGTATCCTCTACAGGCACATCTAGGTTGAACTGCTGATTAAGTCTATATCTGCCAACTTGACCAAGATCATACTTTTTAGGACTAAAGAAAATTCTTTCAATGAACTTTTGAGCAGTCTCTAAATTAGGTGGCTCGCTTGAACGAATTAATTGATAAACGACTGCCAGAGCCTCTTCAGTACTTCTAGTAGGATCTTTTTCAATAGTATTCAGCAACAACATAGAGTGAAAGTCTTTATTCCCATCAACAACAGTGATAGAATTAATTCCAGCGTCTATTAAAGAGTCAATGTTTTCTGAACTTAGATCAACCCCGCTCTCCAAGAAAATCTCTCCAGTTAAGGTATCGACAACATCTTCAGTGATTGTAGCGCCTACATATTTGCTAATATCTTTTTCTTTAACGTCTAACGATTTTGTAGTGCCAAAAGCATCAAAAATATCAGTATTTGAAGAGTATCCTAGCGCCCTAAGTAGCATTGTAACAGGAAACTTCCTCCTTCTATCAATTATCACAAACAAACAGTCATTAATGTCTGTAGTAAAATCAACCCAGGAACCTCTTGCAGGTATAATTCTTGCTTGAAATAATTTTGTACCATTAGGATGCATGTTTTCATCAAAAAATACTCCAGGAGAACGTTGTAATTGAGAAACAATAACCCTCTCAGCACCATTGATAATAAAAGTTCCTTTTTTTGTCATGTATGGAATATTTCCAAAGTAAACATCCTGTTCAATACTTTGAGCATAAACATTTTTATTATTCTCGTCTGTAATATGCAGAGCCAATCTAACTCTCAACGGAGCTGAGTAAGTCACACCACGATCCATACACTCGTTAGGACTGTATTTTGGTTTACCTAAAAAGTAATGCTTATACTCCAAAATATAATTTCTATGAGAATCTTCAATGGGAAAAACATTTTTAAAAACACCTTCAAGCCCTTTTGGAACTCTTGCTTCATAAGGAATCCACTCTTGTAGAAATTGCTGATAGGCCCTAGTTTGTATTGAAAGAAGATCTGGGACATCTACAAAAGTAGATATCTTTGAAAAGGTCACTCTGTCCTTTGACATATTTTTATTGGCTTCCAATTAAGCCTCCCATTAGGTTATTATTAAGTAATTGCTGGATGAAATTTCACAAAATTATGTTAATTCTACTTCAGCTCCGGCCTCTTCAAGAGCAGCCTTAATTTCATTAGCTTCAGACTCCGGAATGCCCTCTTTCAAAGCCTTAGGAGCAGAATCAACCAACTCTTTAGCTTCCTTTAATCCAAGATCTGTTATAGCTCGCACAGCTTTGATAACATTAATTTTTGCTTGACCCGCAGCTTTAAGTACTACGTTAAACTCTGTTTTTTCTTCAGCTTCCCCTGCAGCCCCAGCTACTGGAGCTGCAGCTACAGCTACTGGTGCAGCTGCAGTTACACCAAACTTCTCCTCTATTTCATTTATTAATTCCGATATCTCAACCATATTAGACTCTTCCAAGTATGTTAAAACATCTGCTCTAGTTACTGCCATTATAAATACTCTCCTTAGTAGTTTTTATTTATTTTTTTTCTTTTAAACTACCTAATACACCAACTACGTCTTGCATTGGTGTATTAAGCGTGGAAACCAGTTTTTGCAACGGACTATTAAGCATTGCAACTAATTGCGATAGAAGTTCATTTTTACTTGGCATATCTGCCAGTTTTTTGAATTCTCTTCCAGATATAAAATCACCCTCAAGCAAAATACCTTTTACATTGGGAAGCTCGCTGTCTTTCTTAAACTCTTTAATTACCTTAGCAGGTGCTATTGGTTCGTCATAGGAAATCGCCACTGCAGTCGAGCCATTTAAAACACCTTCATCCTCAGGAATCAGATCATTATTAATAGCCAACCTTATTAGCGTGTTTTTTGCTACTTTGTAATCAACATTAGCTTCGAAAAACAATTTCCTCAACCTTGTTAAATTCTGGACATCTAGTCCATGATACTCTGTAAAGTAGACCGCTTTTGCTCTAGAGAAGCAGTCGGTAAGCTCTTTAACTTTTTCTATGTTATGTTTATTTGGCATAAATATCAGTTGATTAATGTATGATCAATTATAACGCTTGGCCCCATCGTTGAAGAGATAGTCATTTTTTCTAGATACCCGCCCTTAACAGAAGCGGGCCTTGCTTTCATTATTGTATTATAAATCTGTTTTACATTTTCCACTAGGTGCTCAACAGAAAATTCAATTTTACCACACGAGACATGAACTATACCATTACTTTCGACTCTCAACTCAACCTGCCCAGCCTTTAATTCCTTAACAGCTTTTCCTACATCCATTGTAACAGTACCACTTTTGGGATTAGGCATTAAACCTTTTGGTCCAAGAATTTTTCCCAACTTTCCTAATTCCCCCATCATATCTGGAGTCGCAACAATTTTATCAATATCTGCCCAACCATTTTTTATTTTGGCGATATATTCTTTATTCCCAACAAAATCAGCACCAGCATCTTGAGCTTCTTTCTCTTTTGGACCTGAGGCAAGAACCAATATCACAACAGCTTTTCCTGTACCAAAGGGCAGAGGAGTAGTGACTCTAATGTTCTCTTCAGCATGCCTTGGGTCTACATCAAGATTGATGGCAAGGTCAACGCTCTCATTAAAATTTGAGAATTTTAGTTCTTGAAGTATATTTATTGCATCACTCAAAGAGTACGCAATTGCCTTATCGTACTTATCAAGTGCAGATCCCATATTTCTTGAAATTTTCATAAAATCATATCCTTTTACCCTTTTACTTCTATACCCATAGAGACACATGTTCCCTTGATCATTTCAACTGCTTTTTCAATAGTATTAGCATTTAAATCTTTCATTTTAACCTCAGCAATTGATCGCAAATCCTTTTCTGTAACATGACCGACTTTGTTACGATTTGGCTCACCTGAGCCTTTATTAAGACTGGCTGCCTTCAAAATCAGACGCGAGGCCGGTGGAGTTTTTGTTATAAAAGTAAAACTACGATCTGCAAAGACTGTAATTTCCACGGGAATCAAATCGCCCATTTTATCCTGCGTAGCTGCATTAAACGCCTTACAAAAATCCATTATATTTACACCCTGTTGGCCTAATGCAGGACCCACAGGGGGCGCAGGATTTGCTTGCCCAGCTTGAATCTGAAGTTTTATAAAGCCTATTACTTTTTTTGCCATTGAATAATTCTCTTTTTCTATTTTTCCATTTCTACTTGCAGATAATCAAGTTCTACAGGAGTTTGCCTACCGAAAATACTCACTAAAACCTTCAACTTTTGTTTGTCGTGATTTACCTCTTGAACAAGGCC
>MDTB01002097.1_pt1 | contig 12278 bp, 11 predicted proteins | sample 811161 | NCBI WGS metagenome assembly MDTB01 (sample SAMN05326650, study PRJNA326480) | marine metagenome | isolation source: seawater | place: Mediterranean Sea | collected 2009 | reverse complement strand
TATTTTCGCTCCAGTCAGGATATCCACTCCTTTCGACTGAGCAAAATTTGCGATTGACTCCGAAATTTTACCCATGCCTCCCTCAATAAAGCCCCAACCGCCGGCACCACTATGTTCGCCCATGACGTGATGAAGTATTACGAACGCGCTACCAGGCTCCTTTGGTCCGGTAAATGTTCCAATAGAGGCGTAATAAGCAAGCACCGCCATCACCCGATCATCCTCAAACCATTCATTTAAAAAGTCATATGCGCTCATTGTCATGATGTCTACGAACCGATACATCTTTTTACCGATTTTTCTGTATTTCCATAGGAGTGCAGCAAGATCTTTACGTGACTTCCAGTCCTTTCTCGACGGGTCAACCGGGGTATCCCAAAGGAGAGTTCGTATAATATTTGCAGCTTCACTCAGATAATTATCAAATTGTGGATATATCGCAGCATCCGCTTTGGAAAACCTCGCGAATGAGTCTTGTGTTTTTTTAATATTGTCAGAAAAAAGAATGTAGTCATCACCCCCCAGAGGAGAAACCATATCCGAACAAGGAAGTACCTTTAAGCCACGTTCTTTAAGCTGTAGATCTTTAATAATCTTCGGATGTAAAAGACTCATTAAGTATGAAAAAATCGAGGCCTTAAAACCTGGTGTAATTTCTTCCGTCACCGCTGCGCCACCAATGATTTTGCGCTGCTCTAGGATGAGGACCTTCTTACCTGCCTTAGCTAGGTAACTGGCACACACCAAACCATTGTGCCCGGCACCAATAATTATCGAGTCATAACTACTTTTGATTTGCGAAGTATTGAAGGTATTTTCATTCATCTTCTATCTTTTCTCGAAACGAAGCTGTCTTTGCCGCGACATATTAAGATCCTCTTTTTGTATAACAGTAGTCCCTCAGGACCAGCGGCATTAATAATCCACTGAAAAATAAAATTTTGGAAGGTTATTTTTTTATCGAAGCCCCTTAATTTGGTTGCAACATAGCTGTTAACAGGCGCTTTTTAATTTGGACGCCATAAAAATTTGAGCAGAGTTGCATCTTGCCTGGATCGATTTCACTGAATAGAGTCGCTGACTCTGGGAGATAATATGAGCAGACAACCAAATATTATAGTCATCGTGGCAGATGATCTTGGTTTTTCCGATCTGGGTTGCTTCGGAGGGGAGATTGATACTCCGCATCTAGATAAACTAGCCGAATCGGGAATTCGATTTTCTCAATTCTACACTAATGCAAAGTGTTCTCCTTCAAGAGCTTCGCTACTCACAGGGCTCTACGCAGAACAAGTAACAGAGAATTCAGATCTTTACACTCTCCATAAAAAAAACAATTTAACTCTCGCGGAATTGCTCCAGCAGGCGGGCTACCGGACGATGGCGGCCGGCAAATGGCATAATGGAACGGAAACGGAGCAACGACCTCTCTCAAGAGGTTTTGAGAGATATTGGGGCATTTTAAGCGGATGCAGTAATTACTTTAATCCCGGCAAACGTCGGAAAAATGAACCAGAACCAGGTCGTAAATGGAACGATGAGATGCGACCTTGGTGTGATCAGGATGAAATTATTCTGCCTTTCACGCCCTCTGATCCGAATTTTTACACAACCGATGCGATCACTGACCATGCTCTGAGGTTTTTAGAGGAATCGACTTCTATAAATAAGCCCTTTTTCTTGTACCTCTCTCACTGTGCTCCTCATTTTCCGTTACATGCGTGGCCCGATGACATAAAAAAATATCGCGGTCGATATTCAGAAAAGTGGTTAGAAATTCGCTATCGACGATATGCGCGATTAATCGAAATGGGCTTAATCGATGAGGAGTGGGGATTACCCGAACCAGATCATCGGTCTGACATATCTTATGAAGCTTTAGGTGACTATGCGAATGAAGCAATGTGTGTTTATGCTGCTATGGTTGATCGGCTAGACCAGTGCATCGGAAAGATTTTAGATAAGGTTAAGGAGCTCGGTGAGGAGGACAACACGCTGACCTTATTTTTCTCTGATAATGGCGGGTGTGCTGAAGAAATCCACAACACACCTGAAACTCCACCCGGGCCTTTGGAATCCTATCACTCGGTTGGTGCGGCATGGGCAAATGTTAGTAACACACCATTTCGTTTATTCAAAGATTTTGATCATGAAGGGGGAATCGCGACCCCCCTAATAGCCAATTGGCCTGCTGTCATTCAAGAGGGGAAGGTAAACCACTCAGTTGGTCACATAATGGACCTGATGCCTACGTTTGCAGAGCTAGCAGGGATTAATATTCCAACTCGCTATAAAGGTCGAAGATTGCTACCACTGGAAGGAAGAAGTCTAGCACCAATTTTTTTCGATCAAAGTGAGGGGACAGAGGAACGAGAACTCTACTGGATGATCGGGGGTTCCAAGGCTATGCGTAAAGGAAAATGGAAGATTGTTACTCAAGGTCCACAACGCACACAGGCTGGGCTCGAGATCCCTTTCGGACAGGAGCGCTGGGAACTATATAATATGGAAGCTGACCGCTGCGAGTTGAAGAATCTTGCTTGTGAAGACAAAGAGCGAGTGAAATCAATGAGCACAAGTTGGAATGATTGGTATCAACGATGCTTGTCAGATAGTGCTGGATAAGCGGGCAATGACTAAGCTGAGTGATCACTCTCACGGATTACACATCTAAATCCAATATGAGATGTTCCAGAATCTATCATTTGTGGCATTCTGGCAGCCGGTCGATACCGCAGACAGTATTGATCAGAACAAAGATGCGAGCCCCCTTTCAAAACCTTCTGCGGAATACGAATGTTCGGCAAATCTAAATCGTAACTATTTTCTTCGATGCCTCCGGCTGGACATATCCTAGCACAAGATGGACTCTCCACTCCTGATTTATGCTCGGTACTCCACCAGTCTTGGGTCCACTCCCATACATTTCCTATCATGTCGACTAGCCCATAAGCATTAGCGGGATAATGACCAACCGGAGAAGTGGCGGGGAACCGGGAATTGTTTTTCCAAGGAAAGCTGCCTTCCCAAATATTAGCCATTGTCTGACCCTTAAATAGCGGTTCTGGTCCCCACGGGAAGGTTGCATATGGTTCGCCGCCGTGCGCCGCATATTCCCACTCTGCTTCAGTCGGAATGGATTTCCCTGCCCAAATAGCAAAGGCTTCTGCATCAATGAAGGAAATCTGCACAACCGGATGATCCTCTGGCATCTCTAATTTACCGTCAGGATTCCTCCAATTTGCACCTCTTTTAAATCGCCACCAAGCCTCAGCATTATCGAGAGGGACAGGTGTTTTCGTTGGATGAAAAACCAATGAGCCCGGGCTGATGTCTGTAATATTCAGATTCGGATAAATGTGGGCATTAATTTCTCTCTCTGCCACAGTGATATACCCCGTGTCAGCCACAAAATCGTCAAAGTCCCTTCGCGTTACAGGAGACTGATCCATCCAAAATCCGTTCACCCTCAGATGCCGAATAGGTTGTTCTTCCTCCGAAAAATCCAGAGACCCCATGAAAAAACTTCCTCCCGGAATCCAGACCATGCCCGCGGTATTCATCATTGGCTCATTTTGCGGTGGCAATATTTCTCTCTTATTAGAAATAAAAATGGCAGGAAATTAATGATGATTTTTAATGCCCACGCCTGGGTAATCATCAAACACTGTTTACCATGCACATAGTTGATTTAAGAATCAAAAATGGTTTGGATTTTTTTCGAGTTAAGGTTTATATAATAGTGACAAACCAGCAAAGCCTTGACGAGACTCTTCATGTGTCAGAAACATCTTGTCAATGCCGTCCCATACTATAGCCTCCCACTGGTCAGATGGACCAATACTAATCGAGTAGCTTTGACTCCAATCAACACCTTCATCAGATGTGGGAGCCCACCAGACTCGGCTACCCTCACCAAACCCGGACCCTCCATAAGTAAGTAGCGCGAGCTCATTTGATTGGTGATTGATATCTGCCCCTGTCACCAATGAATCAACTGGTAAAGTTTGTGCTTTATTAAGCAGGTAGCTGCCAGGAGTTTTAGGTATTCGGTATAAATCGGTATTGCCATCATCACGATTTTTTGTGAACAACCATAACTCCGAGTTTCGAATTGAAATTGCCTCAGCATCGTAGTTATGCCTTAAAGAATACCCAGAATCACGATCAGGGTAACTCACGCTTATGATCTCAGCATTTACCGTGCTCTCATCAAGGTCGGGCAGGGGCACTCTATAAATTTCAAATCTGTCTCGAGTGTTAAAGTTATTACCCGTGTCAGCGATGTACAAATATCTGTCATCATGGGCTAGTGACTCCCAGTCGGTATTTGAAACGTTCGATATTTTAACTGTGTTCAGTAACTCACCAGTCTTGGAAAATCCAAACAAGATTGGGGCATTGCCGCTATCATTTAATGACCATAAAATATTGTCATAGACAGCGAGAGCAGAGCTTTCGTGCAAGTCACCGGGAAGTTTGGCAACAAAGTCCACCATTACATCAGGACTAAACTCAGTATCGCACCCGGCTAGAGCAACAAAAATGAATAGACATAAAAAATGCAAGTGTTTACTGATCGGCATGGGTCCCGGGCTAGAATGAATCCCGGCGGGAGAGCGCAGGGAATGAACCAAAACCGGTGTAGAATACGAGGAAGCACGATCAGATGCTAGGGGTGCCTCTCACTTAATTTGACTCGATAAGTGGGGACCTTTTGGTCTAATGCGTAACTATCGTTAGTAAAATAAGGTAGGGTTGATGGAACCTAGCAACTATTATGGGACCCTCTCATAACTAATTTTGTATCATGATATGCACCAATAAATTTAGTTTCATTCATCTGCATAAAACGGCCGGGCAATCCATCAATGAAATCTTGTTATCTTGTATCCCATCAGCAAAATTCATTGGCTACCATTATCCGTGCTCCAAAATTCCCCATGGCCATCGTCACCAGCCACTAGTCGGTGTTATTAGAAATCCATGGGACTGGTATGTATCTTGGTATGCTTTTAATAGCATTGGGGGGATAAAGAATCCCCTCTTCAATATAGTCTCTAGAGGCAGGCAACTCGATTTTAAACACACCATTATAAACCTCCTAAGATATCCGGATGCCTCACAAGAGAGTGTAATAATGCGAGAGGCACATAGGTTTTTACTTCCATCAGAGTTCAGTCAAGAGCTCGGAGCAGGCTTTACGGTGGCTTGCATCAACAGCATGAAATCTAACACCGATGGTTATTATGGGGCATTGGTAAAACGAATGTTTGGGCATCCAACAGACCAAACATTGTTTGCTAGATTTGATGATCTAGAGGAAAGCCTCTCATCTATACTCACAGGCCTCGATGTCCCCGAATCAAATCTAATCAAATCTCGAATCAAGCGGGACACCCATAAGAATAAATCAAATCGGGGTCACTATTCTCAATATTACGATACCGAACTGCACGATCTAATAATGGAGACAGAAGCGAATCTTATAAAAAGCTTTGATTTTCGATTTGAAGATTCCCATGAAAGCGAACCACATCTCAGTACTATTGGCCATAAACCACATCCAAAGGTTTTCTCGACTAATCAGAATTTTTACCAGTTAGGGACTTTGGAAGACATTTCTCTGTTGAAGGAAAGGGTGCTTTCCCTATCTGAAGCGGCATGGCAGTTATCAAATCGTCAAAAGGTATTTGACATTCATCGAGAAACCAAGAGTATCAATCTCGTTTTCGATGACCTCTCCCATACTTTTCCAGTTATCAGCGACTTTTATGAATATTTTAAAGATCCGCTTCTGCCAATTCTCAAAAAACTGGAGCGCATTTTTGGATGCGGAGGAACCTTTATTCGCATCATTCTTGCTCGACTTACGGCCCATTCGCAAATTAAACATCATATTGATAAAGGATATTCTTTAATGAATTGCAATCGAGTACATATTCCTATCTTTACTAACAGGGAAGTTACATTTTACGTGGGCGGAGAAAATCGGTACCTAGCCGAGGGTGAAATGTGGGAAATCAACAATGCAAATGTACATGCTGTAAAGAATGAATCGACGACAGATCGAATCCATCTCATTGTAGACTGGACTCCAACTGAAACGCTCTTAAGAGAAAAAAAAGCCTATAGAAAAGATCTGCCGATCATGTATGAACCTAAGATGAGGGTCTCACCTGATTTTTCTGATTCGCTATGACTACAAAAAATACCATGATACAAACAGTCCTAGACAATCAGTTTTGGTTTCAAAGCGACCCATATAAAAGCCTGGATGCACGCTGTCTCGGTAATAAGTTGCCATGAATATAATCCATTTCGACCTGTGAATAACTGTGATTCTCACCATAGCCCTCTAACGGCAATCGTGCCCTACTAAATGCTTCAAATTCGGACTCAAAGACTGACTCTTCAGCAGCCCACTTACGATGATCGGAGCCAGTTGGTCGATTTACTAGGAAATTTTTCGGTATCACAATATTTGAGTAACGTACCGTACCCATACACAGAGCGTGATGCGCATTTTTGGTTGACGAAAACTGATAGAGGAAAATATAACCTGGGCATTTTCTCAAATAACTCACTCATTGGTGGTATCGGTTTTTCCCCAAAAGCTGACCATTTTTTTGAACTAGGATATTGGCTGGGAATTAATTTCTGGGGTCAGGGGTATGCAACCGAAGCCTGCGAAGGCCTTCTTAAATATGCTAAAACTAAAACCCAATTACGAAAATTCAGAGCTAATGTTGCGCGAGGCAATATTGCGTCTTATAAAGTCCTGAAAAAAATTGGTTTTCGATGTGTTGGCGAAGGATCAACATATAGTCTTTCTAAAGGAGAGGAGGTGAACACGCTTATCTATACCTTAAATTTTTAAGCGTGAATTTATCCCACTTTTTTATTGATAAAGACAATTGTCTGATTTTCCGGCATATTAACGCCAGAGCCTCCGAGAAACAACACGTTAACTATAAACTACGCGAGATGGGCCTCATAAGCCGACGAGTCCCAATTAGCCCACCTTTTCTTTGTCTGGGAAATAGTGGTCTTGTTCCAAAATTTAGAGCCAGGGAGAGGCACCCCTAAGCAATTCAATTGTTCTGGAGTACAATGTTCAAATATTAGGCTCCAATCACGATTTTTGTCCGCTTGCCATACGTGAAACCCGATACTATCGTTCCCGGCTTGTTTGTAACTAACGGTCATTGAATATCGGGCCCCATAAGGTTTGACAAGGTTTGTCCCTCGATGAAATACCTCAAGACCGTAGGCAATTAGAGATCCTGCAGGTGCCACCACCGATTGTGAGCTAGATTGAAGTTTTGCCTGAATCACGTCGTATTCGTCCACTGGGATGGTTATTGATCTGTTACCCAAAATGAGGTCCGTATGAGTTTTGGGAACATATTCAAAGGGTCCCAAATCAGCGGTCACATCTGACACATAGATTAAGAAGTTCACTGTCTTTGACATGAGTTCGGTTGAGGGAACGGTTAATGTATGGTTCCCAAAATCACAATGATAACCCTGGTCGTAATTGGTATGTCCTGTGAATTTTGCCCAAGTATGAGACTGATACATGTGTACAGATTCCACAGATATCAAGGATTTGGCGAGATTAATTAATTCGGGATGTAACGAAATTAAATCCATTTCTATAGATGCAGCATAAGGTAACGTATCAATATTTTTGAATTGCTCGCCATACTCTGTTTTCTCGAGCGCAGCGAGTCTCGGCTGTGGTAAACCCTCCTCTCCGTAAAGTGATTTATAGTTTTTCAAAGTGGTGGAGATCTCATTGCTCTTAAAGAACTTCTCAATCACCACCACCCCATCTTGATTCCAAAGACGAATATGTTCCTGATTAAACCTACTCAATATCCTTTTCTCCCATATTGTTAAATTCTGGGAAAAGACTCCCAATCAAACCTCCATCCTAGACTATCTCCCAAAGCATTTTAATCTTCTGTGAAAATCTAAGAACAGAAGGAACAACGGAGCTCCGGGGATGCCTAGAAGATTACCATTCATTAAAAAATATAGTTTTTGACTCTTGGCGATTTTCTCGATACAAAATTAGTGTCAACAGAAAGACAACAAGGAAAAACAAAGCATGTTCCTTCCTTGGTTCGAGATATAAAGCAACGTACACTGCCGAAAAAAACAACGCGAAAACGCTGAAATATAATAGCGGCGCTACCGAGGATAGGGGTCTTCTGCGACGTAAATAATTTAAGATAAAGGCTGAAAACGTTAAGAAAGCGGAGGAGCGAGCCATGTATAAATGCAAGTTTGTTTCATCTAAATGGATATCCACTATCTGAAACTTTCCGAGAAGAACTAAATCTAAGCCCACAACGGGCAGTATTGCCATGAGAAACATCAGCAGACCAAGGAGGGCTATAAAAGGTTTGAAGACTTTCACGTTTTGTTACTCAGCAAGCATTTACTTGACCTTACCTGAAGAATTGTAACTTTTGTCCCCATTTGGAATTTTTGTTTGCTTTAGATGCTTGTTCATTCTTACAATAGGATGGAGTTTAAAGCCTGATGGCTAACGTTAATGGAAAAAGGCTATGTCTATCTTTGCTAAAGATCCCACGGCATATCAAAAATTCGCATCCACGCTGCCCGTGCCAGATTTTACTGAGACCCCATTTCATGAGGCGAAACCATTAGACAGATGCAAAGTCGCTATCGTGACGACAGCAGCTCTGCACCACGAAGGAAAACATGGATTTGAAGTGGGGGATGGCGACTCTCATTACGAAACATTACCAACCGCTCTTAGAAATCTGGCACTCGGGCATTTGAGTGTCAACTTTGATCGCGGTGGTTTTGCCGCTGATCTCAATGTTGTCTATCCAATCGATCGACTATACGAATTGGTAGAGGAGGGCACCATAGCTTCTGTCGCTACCAACCACTATTCTTTTGCAGGTAATCAACCCGCTACCGTCTCTGAAATCCGATTTGACTCTGCGCCATCTTGCGCTGAAGAAATGCTCGCTGATGACGTGGATGTGGTTTTGCTTACTGGCACATGACCCCTCTGCCCCCGTACCGTGTGTACGCTTGCGAATGTTTTCGAATCAGCTGGCATCTCAACGATAGTGATCACGCCACTTAGGGAAATCGCTGAGCGCATGAAAGTGCCAAGAGCTCTCTATACAAACTTTCCTCTGGGCCTGTCTCTTGGCAAACCAAATGATCGGGAGTTTCAACATTCTGTTTTAAAAGCAGCATTTGAATTGCTCACAGAAACGAAAGTGCCTGTCATTGCCGATTTCCCAATTATTATCGATGCTGCGGATAGCGAACCAATATCATGCAGTTTGCCGCCCAGAATGAATCCCGACCTACATCCGGCAGTAGATGAAGCCGAGGGATTAAAATCAGCTTATGACCGTGCCTATCAAAAGAATAAAAAAACATCGGTGGGAATGGAGATCGATGCCGCTAAAATCCCGCAAGCTCTAGAGAAATTTGTAAAAATAATTGGCGGCCAACATTGGGAGGAGGTCGGTTTTTCAGCAAAATCTATGTATTGCATTGTTCATGACATCAGGTCCTATTACGAAGAGTTATCTATTGAGATAGCTCAGGGACCTATCGGGGCATGGTCTACGGAAGAGTGGTTTTACGAGAAAACCCAGGCAGGGCAACTTATTTTACAAGCGAGACGTGTGATGAGAGATAAAGATATTCCCCAGTCTGTATGGTTCGGATTGGCTCCGGCTGGGCGGGATTAATGAAGGAGGGCGTAACCTGAATTTCCTACACAGAGTTTACCGCGACCATGGTCACCTTCCCACTTAGAGATAAATCAAGGTTATTTAAATTTTCTCGTGGTTTAAATTTGGTCTCGAGAATCCGGAGAATACCTAAAACTTAATTGCACTAGTCATTAAGTAGTCCATTCGCAGACGGTTATTCTCATAATATACCTCTATTGCGTCGTCGATATCAGACCTAAGTTGTGTCAGTTTTTCAGGCTCGAAAGATAATTCGCTTATTATGTTTTTAAGGGGGCCAGCGCCCGTCTCAAATATTTTACGGAGATGCGGCACGCTTAAACCGGGCATCAACAGCCTGTCGCGATCAAAAGTGAGACTTGTCACCGAGGGGCCAAGGCGCGCTTTAACTATATCCACATTACCCCACAGAGTAGGGGGTTCGATTTGAATAGGGGAGGGCGGAGCATAACTCGAAGTGATTCGAAAGAGACTACCCATAAAAAGCTCAGGTGGCCAGGTTGAAAAAGCGATTTTACCACCAGACTTTAAAACCCGGAGCATTTCGGCTATCGCTACGTACGGCTGTGGAGCAAACATATGACCAAACTGACTCAGAACGATATCGAAGCTATCATTCTCATAAGGAAGTGCTTCAACATCGCTTTCAAGAAATTCAGTATTCAAGCCCAATATTTCTGCGTTTTTCTTCGCATGCCTGATGAGAGATGGTGTCAAATCAGTCCCAACAACCTTGTCACTAATCCTGGAAGCGGTGAGTGCCACGACGCCGGTACCACAAGCAACATCCAGAACCTTGTGCTCAGCGCTTACTCCGGCAAAATCTATAAGCCTTGGCGCTGCAGCAGCGGTGAAATTTTCCATCACCGCAAAATCTGACCAAACTCCTTTTGCGCTTTCTTTCAAAACATCGAATTCGGACATCGGAACCTCCTCTCGTAAGCCGAGAAATCGACCACTGAAATGGTCAGTGCTTGAGTACACTGAATAATTGGCTCCCAACTAGGGCGAATAAAAAAATAAATACTGGCAGTTTTTAAGCTTATTTGGGAACCGCATCCTCTGTCGCCACTAGCTCGTCAAGAAATGCCATGGCTGTGGTCATATCAGCACTGTCTTTAGATCGGTGCCAACGCACCATATGAGTAACGATGGCACCAGTTAAATACTCCCTCTCCATCGCAATCAATGTGTCTTGCAAAATATCTGCATGCATCTAACTAGCCGCTTTTTACGAGGACGGTGGGGAAGCTTACCTTAGTCTAGCTTTTTAATCTCAAATCATTTAATGGAAGCTTCGAATTTCCCCAATCATAACTTTCTATGATGTTATCAGTCAGTTTGTTTTGATGGACCGGTCAAATTTTCAATCAGGCAAAGCCAGTGGAGACTGCGCCATTGTGAACAAAAGTCATTGTGAAGTTTTTGGGATCTGACCGTTTTCCGCAGGAAGCTGAGTTTCCATCAAATACCTGATTGTTGAAAGACGTAATTGGCAACTGCTAGGCAGCTGGTTAATCCGGGCGACTCTATCCCTAGTAGATTGATAACTGGCGGTCTTGGTTCGCCACTATTAAAGGTGACGAGATAATCGGTGACCATTTTCCCATCAATACTAATTTTCGGCCTTATCCCTGCATAATCCGGATGAAGCAAAGACAGATCACATTTTGGCCAATATCGCACTATCGCTGAGTGAAAACTCAATTTAGATAGTTCATTGACAGAATAATCCAGCTCATCGACCCACTCAAGATCAGGACCAAATCGTGGTCTTCCTGAAAGGTCGAGAGTCAAATGCACTCCAAGACTTTCCTCAGTTGGAATTGGGTATATCAGTCTGTCAAATGGAACGGGACCGAGATAAGAATAATAATTCCCCTTTGCCCAACGATCTTGATGCCCGTGAAACTTTATGCCATGCATAAGACTCACTGCGCCCAAACCTCCCGAATTAACAATCAGGCCAGCTCGAATTAAGGTGCCGTCCTCAAATTCAGCGACCCCATGACATCCATCTTCATATATTTGGGATACTTTATTTCCAAAATGAGAAGTCCCGCCAGCATGCTCAAAATCGCCCAATAAAGCGGTCATCAACTGATGAGCATCAATAATACCTGTAGACGGAGAATTAAGCGCCGCCTCACATCTTAGCTCCGGAAACTTTTGAGCCATTTTTTCTTTAGATAATAAAGTAGTCTCAACTCCATTGTTCATCGATCTATCATACAATTTGTCCAGTATTTCAACTTCCTCAACAGTAGTAGCGACCACCAATTTACCAATTTGGCAATGGTTGATGTGCCTCTCTCTGCAGTATTCATACAAAAGCGGCTTCCCAGCCAAACACAACCGCTCTTTGAGAGAACTCTCTGGATAGTAAAGCCCTGCGTGAATCACACCACTATTTCTCGAACTCGTTTCTGCACCATAGGAAGATTGAGCTTCTACTAGTAAAGTCGCTTGACCAGCAATCGCAAACCGGCGCGCAATTGATATGCCGATCACGCCAGCACC
>MDTB01225725.1_pt1 | contig 12279 bp, 14 predicted proteins | sample 811161 | NCBI WGS metagenome assembly MDTB01 (sample SAMN05326650, study PRJNA326480) | marine metagenome | isolation source: seawater | place: Mediterranean Sea | collected 2009 | reverse complement strand
TCAAACTAATTTAAATGAAGCAGATGTTATAAGTATATATAAAGAAACAGGTAAAACTTGTATTCAAGTTTTCTTTTTTAGATCTAAACAGAATTGGGGTAATCAGGCCTTTTATCCTAAACATGATCCAGAAGATACAGTTAAAGATATACTTTCCTCTTTTATATCTCAGTTTTATGAAAATAAAACAATACCAGTTCTTATTATAACTAATGATGAAGTTAGCGAAAAAACTTTATTAGAGAGAACTTTTTCAAATAAAGAAAGCAAACAAGTTATAATAAAAAAAGCCAAAACTAAAAACGAAGTAAATATTTCAAAACTTGCAGAAAAAAATGCAAAACAAGCTTTAACTCAAAAACTCATTCAGTCAGATACAAATAACAACTTGATAGAAAATTTAGCAAAAAAATTTAAACTTAATAATAATATTGATCTAATTGAAGTGTATGACAATAGCCACATTCAAGGATCTGACTGCATCGGGGCTTTAATTTGCTTTGGAAATGAGGGTTTTGTAAAAAAAAGATATAGAAAATTTAATATTAAAGACGACAAAATAAAAGGTGATGATTATGGAATGATGAAAGAAGTTTTGTTTAGAAGGTTTTCAAAAGCTATTAAGGAAAAATCTGGATCACTTTCTTTACCAGATTTAGTTATGATCGATGGTGGAAAAGGACAATACTCTATTTCTAGAGAGGTTTTAAATGAACTGGGTTTACATGATTTGCCTATTTTAGCTATAGCAAAAGGTAAAAAAAGAAACGCTGGTGAAGAAAAAATATATTATGAAAATAAAGAATTTATTTTAAACAAAAATGACCCCTTATTATTTTTTATTCAAAGATTAAGAGATGAAGCGCATAGATTTGCTATTAGTACTCACAGAGCAAAAAGAAAGAAAAATTTAAGTAAATCTTTACTTGACCAAATTCAAGGAATTGGTCGTCAAAGAAAAAGAGCCCTGTTAAATCATTTTGGTTCTGCTAGGGCAGTAGAATCAGCAAGTTTTGATGATTTAAAATCTGTAGAAGGAATAGAAGACAGTATTGCAAAGAAAATATATAATTATTTCCACGAATAAAATGAAAATACCTAATATACTAACAATTGGAAGAATAATAATTGTACCGATATTTGTTTTAACTTTTTTCATCCCAGGTTTTTTTGGAGATTTAATTCCTTTTTTTCTTTTCGTTTTAGCCAGCTTTACTGATTATTTGGATGGTCTTTTGGCTAGGCTCTTTAAAGAAGAGTCTAAACTTGGGGAATTGCTTGATCCAATAGCAGATAAAATAATAGTTGCTGCTGCTTTAATTTTATTAGTAATGAATGGAACAATTAAAAATTACGAGGTAATAGCAGCAATTATTATTCTAACAAGAGAAATACTTGTTTCCGGCCTTAGGGAATTTTTGGCTAAAGGCAAAGTATCCATGGAAGTAACCAGTCTAGCTAAACTAAAAACTTTCTTACAAATGCTTTCTATAGCACTATTATTGACTGGAGAAAGTGGAAATAAGTTAATTAATTTTCAAGATTATAACGCTCAAACTATCGGAATAGTACTTTTATGGTTATCTGCTTTTCTAACTTTATATACAGGATATGATTACTTAAGAAAAGGGATAGACCATGCTATAAATGAGGATAACAAAGATATTTAATGGGATTAACTGAAATCAACATAAGAGAGAAAGATTTTCATAATAAACTCCAATCTAAAGAAAAAGGTAGATTTGAAAATATATTTTACAAAGCAATTTTTAATGCAAATAGAGATTTTTTTGAGTATTTAAAAAATAATGCCAAAGACTCAAAGATTTTAGATTATGGGTGTGGTATTGGCACATTTGTTGAAAAAATTGCAAAGTTTGCCCCAAAAAAAATTTTTGGTATAGACATTTCAGAGGTTTCAATTGAAAAAGCAAAAAAAAACGCTATGGAATTGAAACTTGAAGCAGAGTATTCTGTAGATAACTGTGAGAATACTCAATTTGAAAAAAACAGCTTTGATATTGTTTATGGAACAGGGATACTTCATCATTTACAATTAGATAAATGTTTGAATGAGATTCATAGAATTTTAAAACCAGAGGGAAATTTAGTTTTCATCGAGCCCTTAGGCACAAATCCTTTAATTAATCTTTATAGAAAATTTACACCTAAATCCAGATCAAAAGATGAGCATCCATTATTAAAGAAAGATTTTAAGAATTTGGATAGTAAATTTGAAACGAATGTAAAGTATTATGGATTTTTAACTTTAATTTTTCTTCCTTTTTACGGGTCTCTAGCTAATTCAAAATTATTTAAGTTTTTAGCTTATACAGATCAATTTTTATTTAAATTTAAATTATTCAAGGTCTTTGCCTGGTCGTGTCTAATAATTGCAAAAAAACGTTAAGCAGCAGATTTTTTTCTAACTAAATTTTGATAACTGTCATTTAAATCAGATATAATATTACAAATTTTAAATTCATAATTTTCAATTTGAGATACTGGAGTAATCTCAGCGGCAGTGCCAGTAAGAAAACAACCAACAAAATTATTCATTTCCTCAGGTTTTATTTTTCTTTCGAAAATTTTAATTCCTTTACTTTTTGCAATTTTAATAACCTCTCTTCTAGTAATCCCATCCAAGAAAGAGTCTGGTGTTGGTGTATGTAGTTCCCCATTTGAAGTTTTAAAAAATATATTTGCTCCAGTTGCCTCTGCGATATTTCCTTCATGATCTAACATCAAAGAATCTGTGAAACCTTTGCTTTCAGCCTCATGCTTTGAAAGAGTGCATATCATATATAAACCTGCTGCCTTAGTATCCCAAGGAATCGAATTTGGATTAGGTCGTCTCCAGGAAGAAATATTTAATTTGATACCTTTTAGTTTTAATTTTGGATCAAAGTATGAGCCCCATTCCCATGTAGCAATAGCGACATGAATTTTATTTTTTTGCGCAGAGATAGCCATCATTTCGCTACCTCTCCATATTACAGGTCTTACATAACCATTCTTAACATTTTGAATATTTATTATTTGCTTACATGCATCATTAATTTGTTTCTGATTATAAGGAACTTCTATGCCCATTCTTTTTGCAGAGTAAAATAGTCTTGCTGTATGCTCCTCCAATTTAAAAATTTCTCCATCATAAACTCTTTCTCCCTCAAAAACACAACTAGCGTAATGTAAGCCATGATTTAACACATGTATATTTGCATCTCCCCAATCAACGGTTTTACCGTTAAACCAAATTTTTCCAGATCTTTTATCGTAAGGTATGCTTTCCATTTAGAAGTAAATATATAGATTTTTTAATATCAAAAAAGTATATTTCTTATTAAGATAAGTCAATATAACTTACCATTATGAAAGAATTATTATATTTAAAAGATGAGCAAATAAAAGATTTCATCCAACTTCTTTTTTATGCTTATAGAGAAACTTTCACAGATCCAAAACATATTCTATCTAAGAAATATTTCGGTCAAGCACATCTTAGATCTTTAAATCTTATAGAGAGATATCCGGGGATTAGTTTAGGAGAATTGATGTTTAAGCTAAAAGTCACAAAGCAAAGCCTAAATAGGGTATTAAGAGATCTAATTAAATCAAAAATGATCAAACAAATAAAAGATCAAGGCGACACTAGAAAAAAAAATTTATTTTTAGATAAAGAAGGAAAAATATTTTTTGATGCAGTTTACAATTCGCAAAGAAAAAGAATATTTAATGCACTAAAAAATTCAAGTTCTGACTCTGTTATCAAATTTAAAGAGGTACTAAAGAAAATTATAGATGGAAAATAATAAATTACATATTTTAATTGTTGACGACGATAATAGAATAAGAGATTTATTAAAGGAATACTTGAGTGAGAAAGATTTTATCGTATCTACTTCAGATAGTGCGGAAAATGCAAAAATTAAATTATCTCAGTTTAAATTTGATTTAATTGTTTTAGATGTAATGATGCCTGGTCAAAGTGGATATGATTTTATTAAAGATATAAAAAAAAAAATAAAAGTACCTATAATTCTTCTTACAGCAAAAGGAGAGGTTGAAAATAGAATAAAAGGTTTAGAAATTGGTGCTGATGACTACTTAGGCAAACCTTTTGAACCAAAAGAACTTTTATTAAGAATTAAAAACTTGATTGATAGAAATAAAAAAATTGATTTAAATCAAAAATATTTTGTTGGTGAAGCGATAATTGACTTGAATAAAATGACTATCAATCTTGATAATAAAACTAAAAAAATCAATATGTCAGAAAAAAAAATTTTAATTGAAATGCTTGCAAACCCAGGTACAACTTACGCCCGTGAAGAAATAGGTAAAATATCTGGTATAATTCAAGAAAGATCTATAGATGTGATGATTACAAGGTTAAGGCAAAAAATAGAAAATAATCCGAAAAATCCAAAATATTTACAAACGATTAGGGGGTCAGGTTATGTTTTATGGATTGAATAAATTTTTAAAAATCGTTTTACCCAAAAGATTATTTTATAGAGCTTTAATTATTGTTGCTGCACCAACTATTATATTACAAGTGATAATCACAATTGTTTTTTTTGATAGCATTTGGATAAAAGCAAATAAAAATATTACACGGTCTCTTGTTACGCAATTGAAAACAATTCAAGATGTTTACCAAAATGATAAAGATAATTTAGATTTCTTTACAGATAGTTACAAAAATAATTTTAATTTTGAAATTGGTATTATTAATGAACCTTTCCCGTCCTATAGTGGAGAAAGAAAATTTAGTCCCATGGATAGATCTTTAAGAAGAGAATTAAAATCAGCATTTGGAAATAATAATTATTGGTTTAGCACTTCTAATTTCAAAAATGCAGTAGAAATTAAGATTAAATCTGAGAATGAAATAATTGAATTTTTAGTTCCTAAAGAGATGGTATCAGCTTCTTCTATAAGATTATTTGTTTTATGGACAACCCTGCCCTCGATATTATTAATTTTAATAGCGGTAGTATTTTTAAAAAATCAAACAAAGCCTTTAGTCAGACTTGCCAAAGCAGCTGAAAGATTTGGTAAAGGAGATTATGTAAATGATTTTAGACCTTCCGGAGCTTCTGAAATAAGAAAAGCTGCATATGAATTTGATAGAATGGCAAAAAGAATTAATCGACATTTAAATCAAAGATCTGAAATGCTGTCGGGAATAAGCCATGATTTAAGAACTCCTTTAACTAGACTTAAATTACAATTAGCTATGTTGAAGCAAAAAGACATTTCTGAAAAGATGTCAAAGGATATCAATGAGATGGAAAGAATGCTTAATGATTACTTACAATTTGCAAAAACACAATCACATGAAGATACAAGTTTAATCAGTCTTGCAGAAATGTTTAGTAACATTAAAAAAAATTTAGAAAACGATAACTTGACTATTCATGTGCCTGAAGAAATTACTCTTAAGGGAAGATATTCTTCGCTAAAAAGGTGTTTTGAAAATGTTATTCAAAATGGTTTAACGTATGGCAAAAAAGTTAACTTAGAAGTAAATAAAGGTCTTAATAGAGTCACTATTAATATTGAAGATGATGGACCAGGCATACCGGAGGATCAATATAAAAATGTTTTTAAACCATTTTTTAGATTGGATAAAAGTAGAAGCTTAAATAAATCAGGGATAGGTTTAGGATTAGCGGTGGTTGAAGATATCGTAAATTCTCATGGGGGAAATATTCAGTTAGGAAAAAGCAAGTACAAAGGGCTTCAAGTTAAGATTTCTTTACCTTTTTAGTTTTTTTTTTTTTTGATAACTTTTTTATTATTAAGCCTTGTTTTTCTACAATTCTTTTTAAAACCTCAAATTCTTGTCTTGAAACAAGCTCTAATTTATTTATCAATTTATCTTTTTTAAATTTGAAATCGTTAGATATTTCCTTTTGAAGATCTTTAGAAGTTAGAATCCCGTTTTCTAATAAACTTGATAAAGTCTTTAAAAATTTTTCAGAATTACTCATAAGTAATCTTATTTGATAGAAATGTTAATTTCAAATATGTTATAAGAAATTATGTATACTCACAATTTAGACCCGATTTTATTTAATTTTGGGTTCTTATCTATCAGATGGTACTCATTAGCCTATATATTTGGAATTTTAATTGGATGGTGGGTAGGGAAAAAAATTATATTATTAAAAAATGAAGATTTAAAATTAAAATTTGATATAGAGGTTTTTGATAATTTAATTACATATTTGATAATTTCTTTATTGGCTGGAGGAAGAATTGGATATATTTTATTTTATAATTTAAGTTATTATCTTTCAAATCCGTTAGATATTTTTAAAATTTGGGAAGGAGGAATGTCTTTCCATGGAGGTTTGCTAGGTATCATTTTTGGAGTTTATCTTTTTGCCAATAAAAATAAAATATCTGTATTTTTTTTATTAGATATTATCGCCTGTGTATCCCCAATTGGAATCTTTTTAGGACGTATAGCTAATTTTATAAATGGTGAACTGGTGGGTAAGGCTACAAGTGTTTTTTGGGGAGTTATTTTTCCAAAATTTGGTGATGTGGCAAGACATCCTTCTCAACTTTATGAAGCATTATTAGAAGGATTATTATTGTTCTTTATAATGAATTTAATTATTTTACAAAAAAATTATAAAATTGGTTCGTGCTCTTATATGTTTTTAATTTTATACGGAATTTTTAGAATATTTTCTGAATTTTTTAGAGAACCAGATTTACAAATTGGATACATATTAAATTATTTTAGCATGGGGACAATGTTAAGTTTAATAATGATTGCGTCAGGTATAATTATTTTTGTAAAAAGAAAAAATGAAAACTAATTTTAAAAAATTTGATTTAAAGATAGATAAACTAATTCCAATAGATGAATTTTTTGAAAAAGTTTTATACAAACCTAATATAGGTTACTATTCAAAACAAATTCCATTTGGAAAACAAGGAGATTTTGTTACTTCTCCAACAATATCAAATTTATTTTCAGAGATAATTGGTATTTGGATTGTTTCTGCTTGGGAAAAACTAGGTAAACCTAAAAAATTTAATCTTGTTGAACTTGGTCCTGGAGACGGAAGTCTAGCAAAAATATTATTGCGGACTTTCCAAAAATTTCCAGAATTTAATAAAGCTATTAAAATTTTTATGTACGAAAAAAGTAGATTATTAATAAAAACTCAAAAAAATAAAATAGATGATAAAAGAGTATCCTGGATCAAAAATTTCAATTCTATTAAAACCGGTCCTATTATTTTTTTCGGTAATGAGTTTTTTGATGCTATACCAATCAAACAATTTATTTTTAAAAAAGAAGAATATAAAGAAAGATATTTTTTAATAAAAAAAAATAATTTTAGAGAAATTTATAAAAAAGCTTTTATTAGTGACGTTATCAAAATTAGATCTTTTAAATCTTTAAATAAGCTTAGATTTATTGAATACCCAAAACTGGGTTTTAAAGAATTAGATAAAATGGTTCAAAAAATATCAATTCACTCTGGAGGAATTTTACTTATTGACTATGGATATTTGAAGAGCTCTGACAAAAATACATTGCAAGCAATTATGAAGAATAAAAAAGTTGACATGGATCAAATATACAAAAATTTAGGTAAAATTGACATAACATCTCTGGTAAATTTTAATCTTTTAAAAGAATATTTTCTTAAAAAGAATTTAAAATTAAAAAAAATTGTTTCACAAAAATTTTTTTTAGAAAAAATGGGAATCATGGAAAGAGCAAAAATTTTAAAAAGTAGAATGACATTTGCTCAACAAAACTACATGTCCTTAACACTTTATAGGCTTCTGCATAAAAGATTAATGGGAAATCTTTTCAAAGTTATATTTGCTTATAAAAGTAATAAATCTAATTTTTTAGGGTTTAAATAATGTATTACTCAAAAAGACTAAGCAGAGTAAATGAAATAAATCATTGTTTTTTTTCTAGAAGAGGTGGTTTTTCAAGGGGTCTTTATAAAAGTTTAAATTGCGGCAAAGGATCAAAAGATAAAAAAAGTAATATCATCAAAAATTTAAAATTAGTATCAAAAAAAATAGGAGTAAAAGTAGACAAACTTAAACTAATGCATCAAACACATGGCAATAAAGTTATTATAATAAACAAGCTAAATAAGAATTCTAAACGAATTAATTCAGACGCGATGATCACAAGCATGCAGGGTTACGCATTAGGGGTCGTTACAGCGGATTGTGTTCCAATAATTCTATATGATTTTAAGAATCAAGTTATAGGATGTATACACGCTGGATGGAAAGGAGCGTTATCTGGTATTGTAGAAAATACAATCAAAAAGTTTAGAAAATTAAATTTAAATAATAGAATTTTTGCCAGTATAGGTCCTTGTATCGGAAGTAAAAGCTACGAAGTTGACCATAAATTTTATAAAAAATTTTTATCTAAATCAAAAAAAAATTCTATTTATTTTTCAAAAAAAAATAAAATTAAAAGATTATTTAATCTGAGAAGGTATGTAGCTGATAAGTTAAATAACCTTAATGTTAAGACAGATCATGTCAATCATGATACTGTTAAAGAAAAAAATAGTTTTTTTAGCTATCGCAGGTCTAAGATATATGGTGAAAATGATTATGGAAGGGGTATCTCTGTAATTTGTTTGACAAACTTTAGCCAAAATTAAACATTATATTTAATATTGTTAAAGCTCTTTAACTAATAAACCTTCAACAACATCAATGTTATCAAATAACTTAAATTGGATTTGGTTTGAAAACATATAAAAATAAATGTATAAATAGTTATTCTCATGAAAATTTTATCTGGAACTAGCAACCTTAAATTAAGTAAGGATATATCAAAAAAATTGAAATTAAAATTAGTCAATACTAATATTAGAAGATTTGCTGATGGAGAAATTTATATAGAAATAAATGAAAACATAAGAGGCAATAGCGTTTTTGTGATTCAATCTACTTCAAATCCTGCCAATGATAATCTTATGGAACTTTTACTTGTAATTGATGCATTAAAAAGATCATCAGCTAAAAACATAACTGCAGTGATTCCATATTTTGGATATGCAAGACAAGACAGAAAAGTTGCTCCAAGAACATCTATCTCAGCTAAAGTAGTGGCTAATCTTATTACTAATGCTGGAGCAAGCAGAGTTGTTACAGTTGATTTACACGCTGGGCAAATCCAAGGATTTTTTGATATGCCGGTAGATAACTTGTTTACGACCCCCCTTTTTGCAAAATATATAAAAAAAAGATTAAATAGTAAAAAATTAATTTGCGTTTCTCCAGATGTTGGTGGAGTTCAACGCACTAGAGGTTTAGCCACAAGGATAAAAGCTGACTTAGCAATTATTGATAAAAGAAGACCTGCACCAGGAAAATCCCAAGTGATGAATATAATTGGAGATGTAAAAAATAAAACATGTATTATTGTGGACGATATAATTGATAGTGGTGGAACTATTGTTAATGCTGTTGATGCTCTAAAAAAAAGTGGAGCAAATGAAGTCTATGTTTTTATTACCCATGCTGTTTTAAGTGGAGATGCTGTAAAAAAAATTAAAAATTCAAAAATAAAAAAATTGATAATAACTGACACGATTGATAATTCTTTGAAAATTAAAAATCACAACAAAATAGAGGTATTGTCTATCTCTTCTTTAATGTCTGAAGCGATAAAAAGAATATCAAATTCCAACTCCGTTTCAGATTTATTCAATTAGCACTTGTTTTATTAAATCAGTTGAGTTATATAGCTTTTTCTATAAAAAATTAAATGAGTAATTTAAAAGCATTAAAAAGAGAGAATACCTCATCGGGATCAACTAACAAGTTGAGAAAGGATGGTTTAATTCCAGCTATACTGTATGGAGGCAAAGATCCAAATCAAAAAATCTCAATAGAAAAAAAAGCGGTAAGAGATATTATTAATGCTGATAATTTTTTATCTAAAGTCCTAGAATTAGAAATAGAAGGAAAAAAAGAAAAGGTTTTACCTCGAGAAGTTGCTTATCATGTTGTCTCGGATGAACCGATACATATCGATTTTATGAGAGTGGTATCTGGTAAAAAAATTATCCTAGAAATTCCTGTAAAATTTATAAATCAACCTGAGTCCCCGGGTTTAAAAAGAGGTGGCGTCCTTAACATTGTAAGAAGACAGGTGGAGCTAAAGTGTCCTGCTGAAAGTATACCAAATGATATTACAATTGATTTAACAGGAACAGATATAGGAACAAGTATAAAGATATCTTCAGTAAAACTACCTGAAAAAATTGTGCCGACAATTACAGATAGAGATTTTGTTATAGCAACAGTTGCAGCACCAACAATAATTAAAGAACCAGAAAAACCTGCAGAGGAAACTGCTGTGGCAGCAGAGGGAGAAGCTACCGCTGAAGGTGTTGAAGCAGCAGCAAAAGAAGGTGATCCGTCTAAAAAAGATGAAAAAGGAAAAGAAACAGCAGTTGGAAATAAAAAAACTGAAGAAAAAAAACCAGCTGAAAAAAAACCTACAGAAAAAAAATAATTAATATGCTTTTACTTGTTGGATTAGGAAATCCAGGTTCTAATAGTGTTAATAACAGGCACAACATTGGATTTAAAATTATTGATGCGATTAACACGCATTTTAAATTGTCAAAACAAAAACCAAAATTTAAAGGACTTCTTACTACTGGCAACATAGAGTCTAAAAAAATATATGCTATCAAACCTCTTACTTTTATGAATAATTCCGGAACAGCTATAAAAGAATTGATTGATTATTTTAAGATTGATGCGAAAGACGTATTTGTTTTTCATGATGACATGGATATTGATTTTGGAAAGATAAAAGCAAAATTTGGTGGAAGCAGCGCTGGACATAATGGAATCGAGTCAATTGATAAGTTTATTGGAAAGGATTATTCAAGAGTGAGAATTGGCATTGGACACCCAAAATCAAAAAGAAAAGTTAATAGTCATGTTTTAGAGGATTTTAAAGAAGATGAAGAAGATAAAATTAATGAGATAACAGAGAGTATTGTAAAACTTATACCAACATTAATTGATAAGAAAATGGATTTATTTTCAAGCAAGGTAAATCAAAATCTTAATGGGATTTAAATGCGGAATAGTAGGCCTTCCAAATGTTGGGAAGTCTACTCTGTTCAACGCTTTAACTGCTTCAAAAAATGCTGAGGCGGCAAATTTTCCCTTCTGTACAATCGACCCTAATATTGGAATAGTTGACGTAGTTGATAAAAGATTAGATCAACTGTCAGATTTATCAAAATCAAAAAAAAAAATTTACACTCACATTACATTTGTAGATATTGCTGGGTTAGTAAAGGGTGCTTCAAAAGGAGAAGGTTTGGGTAACCAGTTTCTTTCACATATAAGAGAAGTAGACGCAATTATTCACTTAGTGCGATGCTTTGAGTCAGAAAAAATAACTCATGTTAATTCGAAAATAAATCCCTTAAGTGACTTAGATACAATCAAAACAGAAATAATTCTTTCAGATATAGATTTAATACAGAAAAAGCTTGAAAAAGGTAAAAAAAAAATTCTTGATGAAAAGGAAATAAAGATACTTCAAAACAAAATAGAATTATTAAACAAAGGAGAAGATATAAAAGTAACTGATGAAACAGAGAATGGGTTTTTGTCTAAACTAGGATTATTATCTCTGAAACCAAAAATTATTGTTTGTAATGTTGATGAAGCAAGTTTATCTGAAGGAAATAAATACACAAAAGAAGTCAAATCAAAATACTCTGAAGATAAAATTGTCACAATATGTGCGGATATAGAAGATCAAATAATGGGATTAGAAAAAAGTGAAAGGGAGACATTTATGAAAGAAATTGGACTAAATAAAACAGGTTTAAACCAATTAATTAAAGAAGGTTATGATCTTTTAAATTTAGATACCTTTTTCACATCTGGGCCAGAGGAAAGTAGAGCATGGACTATAAAAAAAAATACTACGGCACCTAAGGCTGCTAAAGTTATTCATACAGATTTTGAAAAAAATTTTATTAGAGCAGAGGCTGTAACATGCGATGACTTTATTAAATTTGGTAGCGCTGAAAAGTGTAAGGAAAACGGAAAATTAAGGATTGAAGGAAAAGATTATATTGTAAAAGACGGAGATGTTTTATACTTCAGAGTCAATCCTTGACCAAATTTTTTTCATACTTAAATAGACTAAAACAGTTAATAGAACCAAATAAATAATAACTTTTACTCCGGTTCGATGTCTCTCCTCTAGTTCTGGTTCTG
>MDTB01006615.1_pt1 | contig 12279 bp, 22 predicted proteins | sample 811161 | NCBI WGS metagenome assembly MDTB01 (sample SAMN05326650, study PRJNA326480) | marine metagenome | isolation source: seawater | place: Mediterranean Sea | collected 2009 | reverse complement strand
TTTAATTTCAACCATAACTTCTGCAAGATCGTTGAAATGTTTTCTGCTCATGCTCATTTTACTTCACCTCCTTTATTAAATTTTAAATTCAGGTCGACTTGTGATTTCATTTAAAAAATCTAAGTCGCCGTAAGTTGTCCAATCGCATAGACAATCTAAACTAGTTCCGTTCATTGATACCCACCTAAACCAGCTTTGAGCGTTGTCTAATAAAACGATACAGTCGCTAGCGTCGTCGATGATAGTTACCGATTCTGCAATGTTATCCGTGTACACCCAATTGTCGTAATTATTAGGTTTGTCGTTTTCTTTATCGTCTGGATATAAATTCTCGCTGTCGCATTGAATTAACCATTTCCGTTTGTATTTATACTTTAATTCATAAAGAATTGTCGGCAAAAGATTTAACTTAAATAAACCTAATTCGAACATTTCTTTATTTTCATCAATGAATTTGTCGATTGCGATTTCTTTTTTCATCAACACTTCATTATTTTTTAATTCTACGTATTCCATACTCACTTTGCACCTCCGTTCTGATCATTAAAGATTTCTTTGCGTACTTGGTCTTCATACGCATTAAGCTTTTTAATAAACACTTCAACTAATCGCTCAGATACGTATTGATCTGATAAATGGTGATGTGCGTCGGTGTAGTCAACCATGTACTCAATTGAATTTTCAAGTACATCGGCTATTTTTCTTACGTTGCTCATAATGAGTCCTTCCTGTAATTAATTTATTTAACTTTAATTATTTTACTTATGTTGCACATAGTTTTGTTGCGAAGTAATGCATTTAATTCACTAGTGCATCTATTTAGTCACACCTCGCTCGTAAACATATTCATCTTCATCTTCAATGTCATCGTAAGCTACATCGTGCTCAAGACTTTGACAATCAGCTAACGAAAACATATCATCTGATTCGAAGTCTCCGTTGTGAAACATTTCAAGCGCTTCGGCTTTACTTGTTGCTTTTACTTCTGCTCGAAATGCGCCTTCGACGCCGATGATAGCATGATACGTCACAACTTCTTCTTTAGTTAAAACCGTGACTTCAACATCGTTGTAATGGTCGTCGTCTGGAAAATTAAAGATTAAATTGTTTGGACCGAAGTCTGTTTCAAACTCGTCTAAATGGTGTTGATATTTATCGCTATGCAAATTGATAATAATTTCAAGATTCCAATTTTTCAATTCTTTCGCTTGCATAACCGTACCTTTCATGTTGGTACAATCGATTTCATCGTTGAGTATTGTATGATAGTGATCGCCGAATTGTACTAGTTGTCCGACTGACACGTTTTTTATATTTATTTTTCTCATTAGTTTATCCTTCCGTTTTGTTAAGTTTGTAATATCGATTTAGCATTGGTATAAATGCGAGTCCGAGTAGACAACCAAATGCAGTACCGAAAGCTAACGGCATATTCATTGCCGACACTCCACCAAGAAAATCACTACATGCATTACCGAAACCTGCTCCGACAATCGGCATAAGTGCACCCATTCGAAACCGTTTTGGCAAAAGCTTTTCTACTTCGTAACCTGTAAATGCGCCGAAAATCATAACCGCGTTGTCGACGATACCAAATATTATATAATCCATAATTTAATCCTTCCGTTTTGACACTCACTTCGCATTGGCGTTCGCGTTGAGAGCGATGATAGTAAACCGTCGAAAAAAACGAGAATCCGAAGACTCTCGTTTTTCTCAACTTTATTTAATTCCGAGAACTTTGCATACTTTTTCGGTATACTTTTTCTCATTTGCTCTCGCTTCGATTTCCCAAGGTTGATCGAGATATTTCTGATGATTCTTTTTTGAATCATATTTCGTCATTTCAACCTTGTTCCAGACGACTTTGTCTTTAACGTTTGTGTTTGAAAGCTTTTTTGTTTTGTACTGATTTGCATGAGTAAATTCGTGAATCATTGTTGATACAATTGATTTTTCTGATACATTACGAATATCAATTGCAATCTCAGATCTTCCGTTGTTGTAAAATCCAAGAGTATTTCCTCGAATGTTTCTTACACATAATGTTAAGTTTTTATTTGTATCAAACATCGTTTTGACGTGATCAAATGTTGATACGATTGTGTTGGTAAGTTTTCTGAATTTCTCACGAGTAATTTTATCATCGCATGAAACAGAACCTGTAACGAATAAATCATTACGATCTTTTATTATTTTGTGTGTTTTTGGCATTTTATAATCCCTCCAAGATTATTTGTTTAAGTTAATAAAAAAATACTTCAAGAAATAACGAATGTACACAATTAATTTATACATTAATGCATTTAATTCAGTAATGTAACATATATGTCACAGTTTTCTGGATACTCTTTATATATCTATTATTTTGATTTCAAAAAAAATAATGCTCGCACACACACAAACGTCAAAAATAAATCGATCGTTGTTGTTTAGAATCATTACAAACAAATAACGGATTTAATATCTCATGTAATTTACGATATATCTTGAAATTTCGCACGCAAATTTATGATAGTTGTGCCCACGGTGGCTTTTTAAAGTTCGATGGGGTTTTTTGCGTTGGTAATCTTATGATAAGCCTCTTAGATTTTTTTATCAAAAACTGCTAGGAAACAATAAGTACTTCGCACACATAGCCAATCATCTGTACACCTTTGAAGTACGTAAACGGAAGCTCGTACGTTATGTCACCTATGTCTTGAAAGTGCGCAATAAGCTTATCACAATTCATTTTGCTACCGTCAATGTTAAACTTAAGGTAACCAACAGCTGTATATATAGTTAACAAATAGTCACTCATAGCTGCTCTTTGATCCACGCAACGAAACCTGGATTGTCAACGAGAATACTAGTCAAACCATTAGCCATTGAGTTTACTATAAGCTCCTCCTGCTCATCGCCTAACTTAAGTCCCTGATGATACACAACGCCATGTAGTGCTTCGTGGAGTAGTGTGTTTACTAGTTGTGCTCCTGACTCACGTGCATCTACACCTATCTTTTTTTCTTTAGCAAAGAATTCACCGCTGGCTTCATTTGATGTAGCATTAGTAGCAGTCCACCAGTCAATATCATACGACTCGTAGCCAATCTTAAGTTTCTTTAGTTTCATGAGTTCCTTTGTGTTACGTGTCCACTAGAGGAGGTACTAGTGGACTATATAAATATCTATGTTTAAATCCGGGACACCAATACGTGTACCTATTTTTAGGGGTATGTTAGCCTATGGGTAACACCTAAATTGTTAATCCTCGTGCATCTCTGAGCCTCATCTGATCCAATTTCTTTGCCTAGTTGGTCTTCCAGTGGCAGATTCCATAAATTTATCTAATTCTTGCTGCAACATGGATTCTTTGTGTTCTTTGTTAGCTCTATTAAGATCAACGTCCATAACTGACGTCCAATAGTTTACAGCCATAGCTAAACAGTCAAGTAAGTCGTCGTGTCGCAATGAGCCTTTATCTCGAGTCAATCTGCTCATTTGAAAAAACAAACGGTGATCTTGTTCATGCTTATTAAAATCTTCACGTATTAATGCATCATCTACAACAAGGCGATGTTGATTCATTACTGGCTCCAGAGTATCAACAATACGTTTTTCTTTCTGCGTATTGTGTCGTACTTCTTCAATTGAGCACGGGTGAATATCGTGTAGTATTGGTTGTAAGATTTGTAAGAACATTCCGTCACCAAAGTTACTCTCAACAACAATCTTATTAACCTTTTGTCGTTTAGCAGCAAAGCAGATGTCTTTTAATGTATCTTCAGAATAACCTCCGTCGAGCGCGCCGAATTCCGTTAAGTACAGTAAACCGTGCAACATCTTTACGATGCAATATGCAGTCTTGTCGGCGCCTCGTCCAGACGGGTCTATAGACATTACGCTTCCTTCCCACTCTTTAAAGTCTGTAGCTACATGAAGTGGCGAGGTGTAGTAATCGCCTTTTAGTCCAACGTTTGGAATCTCTGGATCAAGGGCTTTAATTTGATCTGCACCTGATGCCCACAATACTTTTACTGGTCCTTCAGACCACGATTTGCAACCTGATAATACTATAAGATCGTTAAGCTTTAATGGATAACGATCCATATCAGCTAGCGTTGTATCAAGCATAAACTGTAAAGCAAAACCTGATCGGCCATAAGAAGCTTCTCGTTCTAGTAAGTCTACCTCATCAAAACGATTTGGATCTGTAGGCTCTTTAACTTTTTTTGATTTTGCAATAAGTGGTGACAATTTGTGACCGTAGTTTACTCGTTGTTTTTCGTTTGGGTGACGAGCAGGCCAGATGCGTGTTTTAAAGCCACGTTCTTCTAAACTATTATATAAACTAAATTCTGTTTGTGGTGTTCCTAAAAACACAACGCGTCCAACTTCTGGTTTAATGATTGCATCAAATTCTTTAATTGTTTCACTAAGACGATCACGCATTAATTGTGTCTGTGAGTTATTAGCAGACTCAACGTCATCGGCAACAATAAGATCAGCACGTGATCCTGTAAGCTGTGATGTAACACCTAGCGATTTAACTGAAGGTGCATGTGATGCTAATGCTGGACCAACATCAAACGAAATTTTAGACGATCTTTGATTTGGACCGGGTTGTAGGTGTTCTAATATTTCCATTTCGCCAATAAGTCTTTGTGTAAATGTACTAAAGTCATCTGATCTACTTTTAGATGCAGAGACCACAAGTATATTTTTTTGTGGATCTAACAATAGTTGGTGGCAAACAAAAGCCGAAGTAATCCATGATTTTCCTACGCCTCGAAAAGCTTCAATAACTAAACGTTTTGGTCCGTCTTGCAAAAAGTCTGCAATGTCATATTGTATTTCAGTTGGATCTGGCAAATTTAAGTGTTTCCAACATAAAAATAAAAAATTTTTAAAATCTTTAAGTCTAGGATCCATTAATGTTTTGCGCGGTTAGAGCTTCTGTTTACAACTTTTAAATTCTTTTTGTTGTTGTTTCTTGGGTTGCCGTCTTTGTGATCTATATCTTTACCGTCGCCTTTGCGTACTCTGCCTGATCTTGTCAGCTGTCTTCTTACTTTGTTTCGACTTGCTCTATCTTTTTTAGCTGCAGTACTTGCGTGAAACTTTCTGTATTCTGCTTTGTAATCTCTAGCCATTTTTTGTACCTACTTCATCAAACGGTAAGTCTTCAATAATATTTTTAGGAGCTTCTTGTGTTTCAACTCCGTATTGTTTTGCTATATCTAAACAAACTTTTAATTCTGTTGCTGTAAGCTCGACGCCACTAGTTAGCTTTGCGTGCGCTTGCTCAATTAGTAACGTTGTAATTTGATTTGCTTTTTGTTTAATTTCGGCCATTTAACCACTCCTGCACATTAAACCCCGGACAATCTTTTGTAGAAATTTCATTATGTCCTATAACTTTAATTCCTAAATACGTATTTTCAATTTGTTCTACTAAACGATCTAAACTTTCAAATTGTTCTTTAGTAAAATTGTTTTCTGAAGTTGTAATGTCGTCTTCAGTTACGCCACCAGCTAAACAAATACCTAACGATTTACTGTTGTAACCGTAAGCATGCGCGCCAGTTTCAGTTTCTAAACGACCATTTTCAATGTTGCCATTTCTTTTAATAAAATAATGGTAACCAATTTTATCAAAACCTTTTTCTTTATGCCAACGATCTATATCTTCAGCACTTATATCTTGCGACGGTCTTGTTGCTGCGCAGTGTATTACTAAATATTGATGATCCATTATTTTTTTCCTATAAACTTTGATGCGCCTTTAATTCCAAACGACGCACTAACAATTACACCTAATGTGTATTTGTACCAGTCAGGCGTCATAGCAAGAGCTGCAAACCCGCGCTCAACGTATTCCACAGTAAAAGGAAAAAAGCACAAGAGTAGAGGAATGCTAAACAGAATAGTAAGATATTCGTCTTTCCAACTTTCTTTGCTTCCTTTAATAGCTTCCACATCCCAGTCAATTTCTCCTTTAATTTGTTGTTGTATTACTTGTGTCTCGGCTTCAATTTTAACCAATTTTTGTTTTGCTTTTGCTTTTTTAGTTTCAACTATGCCGCCAACAATATCTGTTGCTAATCCTAAAAATGGTTTTATTAATCCAAGCATGTTATTCCTTTAGCCGACCATAAAACTTTTTACTGCTATTACTAATTGCGCAAATAACATAAAACCCACAGACCATAATACGCGATTAATGGTTTCAATTGATTTTTGAATGTGTGTTAAATGATTAGTTTCTATAGTACGAATAGAATTTTCAATAAGTTTAATATTTCCATTTATTTTTTCTATTTCAACATTTAATTCGTTTACGTCTTTCATTAGAAAATAGTTACAAAAGCAATTATTGCTATTGCCGCCCAATACAGTGGTATGTTAATCATCGCAATGTTGTAAATCTTTTTTAATATTTTCATATCCATTTTATTTTTCCTTTTCTTTGTTAATACGATATACTTCAATGTGTTTTTTCATTATTTTGTTTTCAACTTCAAGTTGTCTTTTTTGATTTCTTAAATTTTGTATTTCTAAAATGTAACCACCTCGTCCGTAAATTTGTTCACACGTAAGCTGCCAAACATCTGCTTGCTCTTCCCAACGCATTTCTAATTCTTCAATGTAATCGTCTTTAGTTAATACTGGCTTATCTAATCTGCATGAGTACTTAAATTTTGCTCCAGTTAATTGTAGTGGTAATTTTATTTCATTCTTTTGAATATTAGACTCCATTTTTTTCGCCAAGCTTTATATTCCTTTTCGTTTTTCTTTTTAATATTTTTTTGTAGTGTAGTAAAAGTCTTTTCCATATAGGTTGTATTGTTGTCCAGTATTTTGGTTTATGTTGTAAATTTAATTTTTGTTTAACTTTATCTAATGGCATATCTAAATAAGATTCCCAATCAACTGCTAAAAACCATTGTGATTTTCTACCTCTGAAATAACTTTCTAATACGCATCTTATGTAAACGTATATTGGTGAATATTTTATAACTTCATAAAATTTTACACCTTTAGGATATTTGCTAGGTAACAGTGTGTTTCTCAAACTCATTAATAAAGTTGCATACAATATTGTTGCATAACTTTTACGCCATTCTTTTGCTAAATTAAATGATAAGACACAAACTTCCCCCATTGGTGATGTGTCATAACCATTAAAGAAATGTATTAAATCATGTTGCAGCATAGTTGCTTCTGCAAATTTATTAAATTTTGTGTTCTTTTTTCTAGTTGCTCTAAAAGGCACTAAGCTTACAGTAAACAAGTCTACAATGTATTCATCATTGCCAATCCATTTTTTAAATTCAGCACCAAAACTACCACTTACATATTCATTTTCTTTAACCAATAATCTAATTGGCAAGTTAGATTTGTAGATTTTTTCAGATACGGCTAGGTTGTTAAATGTTTTTATATGTTGTTTAGTATCTTTTTTATCCAGCGTATCTACAAACTTAAATATAAGTTCTAATGGTGGATTTGCGTCAGTTTGTAAATGCGTTGCGTAATTCCAAATAAATTTTAATCTAGTCCAAAGCATTTTTATATTTCCAATCAACTTTTTCAAAAGTAAATTGACCGTTGTAATTTTCATATTCAGTAAAAATTTTTGGTGTAGTTTTCCAAATACTTGTTGCCAAATTTAGCCGATAACCTTTATACACTCTGCTTATTCTGTGCATCTGTGCAGCGTCCATTAAAACAAAACGGTCTGTAACAGCTTTAATTCTTTGTACTTCGTTGTAATCAATGTTGCGAGCTGCTGTTTGTGACTCTTCTAATGTTCCTCTAGTGTTGTAAGGAGCTAGTTCTAAAAAACCACCAACACAATCATCTGATACTTTTGGATAATAAATTAAACTTTTATCAGAAATCCAGTAGTTGTTATCTATATTGTGATACTCACCAGTATCTTGATGCCATTCTAAGTGTCCTCTACCAACTTCCGTGCGTCTTGACCAATATTCAAAACCACCATTTTTATAATCATTAATATCAATTAAAGGTTGCCATAAATGCATTATAACAATCTCAACAGTATTTCTTGGTGGCTCATTCCACCACCCACGCCAATAATTGTATTCAGGCATAGTTTGGTAAACTTTAGTTTCTTCTAATTTAAAATCTAAATTTAATGCGTTATCTTTTATAAGCATATTTGCTCCATACTTTTTCTAATTTTATATTATTCCAATACACATTTTTAAAATTGTCTTTAATATCTTCATACCAAACTATGTCAGCACCTTGTTTCAAAAGTCTTTGTCTTTCAGGAATCCAAGACTCATTATACATTTTTAATAAATTTTTTTTGTGAGCTTGGTAAACTTTTTCTTCGTAAAAGTATTCTTTATCTTCTAGTTTTCCGTGATGTTTGTGGTTTACAAAAGACATATAACTACTGTATGTCCACGCATCTAAATCTTTTCTGTCTGCAATAATATATTTGTCTGCACCTTCTAAAGATTTGTTTGCCCAAAGATATTGATATTTAAAAATAATATTACTAGAAGTGTTTAATAAATTAACCCCTGATTGGTGGTCTATTATTTCATAAACTGTTTGATATTCTTTTAATGTGTTAGCCAATACACTTAACAACAAAGTACTTCCACACCTAGAAGGATTAACAATACAAATTTTCAATGTTTATTTATAAAATTCGTAAGCGTGAAAATCTTTTCCACTTAAAATTTTTATTTCTTTGTTATTTGGATAAATCATTGAGCCTTCTTTAAAAGTATGTGTTGTTGTTTCTTGTGCGTCATTAAGATACTCAACTGTAATTTCACCTTTTCCTACAAAAACAAAATGACCTTCTTTATCTTTTTGTAAAATAGTTTTAGGTTCAAATATATGTTCTTGTATTTTTGAAAACTCATCTTTAGCGTCTTTGTCTTTGTGTATATGTACTTGTCCTGAAAAGTTATAAAAACCGTCATTAAAATCAGAAAACGTATAGTTATCAAAAATCTTTATATCGTTGAAATACAATCCGTCATCTCCAATACTAAAACCAGTTAATTTATATCCATTAGATTCTATTATTTTATTTTTGTAATAGCACCCATGCACATTATTTTCATCATAAGTTAAATAACTTCCAACAGGTATATCAATATGTGTGTCGTTAATGTTAAAACTTGAGCCAAAAGGATATATGTCTTGTATGCTTAAAGATTTAAAACGTTTTGTTTTGCCAACTTGTGAAATATTAAAATTGTTTTTTCCTACAGATTTAATAAAGACTACTCTAGGTATAGGTTCTTTAAATCTTGCATTAATAATTGTAATAGCATCTCCCCATACGTCTTTGTGTAATTCAAATTTACAATACTCTACTGCTGTAGCATCAAATAATTTTTTCATAACTTATAAACTCCAGCATCTTCATCATTTGTAAATTCCCAACGTTCTTCTAATATTCCTTCTTGAGTATTTATTTCTGCTATTTTAAAATCTTGTATTCCAGTTTTTGCATCTGTTGGACCGTCTACAAACATGTGTTTGCTTGGGTCTATATTTAATTCTTCTAACCATAAATTAAACACAACATTTTTTCGTTTGGTGTGCATAGCATCCCAATTTTTGTGGTTGCGTCTTAAAAAATAATTGTAAGTATTAGCTTTAAAATTTACTGGCTCCCAAATAGTAAACATTAAATCTTCAGTTTTAATAATGTTATTCTCTATGTGTTCACACGCTTTTTCTTCGTGTACACCAGTTATTGTTTTAATTTTATAAATCATGAAAAAGTCACCGTCCAAAGATTTCCACCACTACTGGTGTTTGATTGTGTTCCGTAAGTTAAAGTAGCAAGTCCTGTCATTGCTGCCCACAAACCTGTTGCTCTATTACTTGACGAATGTACAGTAAAATTACCTATAGCAGTAGTTAGAGCTGCACTAAAACTGTAACTGCTGTAAGTAAATGTCATTGTATCACCCACTAAAAACGTAATATCTTTAGTTGCTGGAGCTGTGCTTAGATTAGCATAGTTTCCTGAAGCGGTACTCCAATAATCTGATATGACTACTCCGCCACCAACATTATGAACGTATGAATTACTAACTGTATATAATGCGTCTTTATTATGTAAATCACCCTGAACACTTGCTCTTTGCATATTAAAAGCGTTGCCTGAAGTATCATCCATTTGTTGTGCTGTCGTATTGTTTGTAAACCTGCCAACAGCTTGTGTGCCTGTTCCATTATTTCCATATCGGTACACGCCAGCGTGTCCAACTTCTGATTTACCTACTGGTTGATAGTACCACCCAGCATAAAATGTTAAAGTACGGTCAGTTGGGCTTGTATTAGAAGCTCCATAAAAATCGTCTAGCTGTATTGTTCCTGATGTTGGCACATTAGCATTATTACTGTGATTGGCAACTAAGCTACCACCTCTATAATATTCACTCAATGAATGTGGAGTTGAGCCACCGTATTCACCAACAAGAGAATTAATTGAAATACTGCCTGAAGATACAATCGTCACCTCTTACCACTCTTTCATTTTACTAACAGTTGCTGGATTTTTCTGCTCTTCGATTTGTGCATCCAATACTGCTTTCATTTCATCTTCAGTTTGTTCTGAATGTGCAATGACGCATTCTTTAGCTTCGTCTTTAGTTATGCTCTCAAAGTCTTGGTCCATAGTTTCAGAGTCAGTACCATACATACCAGCACTATACTCTCCGTCTACGGCATCAAGTCTCCAATGTATAACTTTGACTTTATTGTCTGCATCAACTTCAAAGTTTGGAAATGACCATGTGTATTCTGTTGCCATATTATTTCTCCTCTTTTAATTGTTTGATTTCTTGTTTTAGTTCTTTGATTGCTTCAATGAGATAACCAACAACATTGCCATAAGCTACAGACTTGTATTCTCCGTCATGTACTAACTCAGGTGCAATCTTTTCAAGTTCTTGTGCAATAACACCACTAGATAATTCTCCGTCTTTAGTAAATGTAACACCTCTCATTTGCGATACTTTGTCTAAAGCATTGTCTATTGTTTCAATGTTATCTTTTAATCTAGCGTCTGAATACGCTGTTATATTTCCTGAAGCTGTAAAACTGCCACTTAAACTATTTCCATTAGATGATAAATTTCCAAGTCCAACTTCACCTGGAGAGTCAATCGTGCAATTAAAAGTAGTGCCTGATAAAGACATTCCTGTTCCAGCAGAATAAGTTGTGTTGGTATCTGTATAAGATGTAATATACCCAGCACCATTTGTTAGCTGATTAGTGTTTGTAACATTAGTTGCTCCAGCGGCTATACCGTCAAGTTTACTACCGTCACTAGCAATATCTCTACCGTCTACTGTGCCTGTAACAGCTATGTTTCCCGAGCTGTCAATAGTTACTCTATTAGAATCATTAACTCTAAAATACATTTCATTAGAACTATGATTATAATTTACCCCACCTCTAACTGGGTCACTACCTGATGTACCGTCAGCAAAGAAAATATTTCCTGTACTATTATTTTCAGAATAAATTGTAAGTCCATTTGCACCTGAGCCAGTACCTACTACTAAATTTCTTGCTTGAGAATTAAATGAACTAGGACTTGAAGTTCCAATACCTACGTTACCTGAACTATCTATACGCATAGCCTCACTACCATTAACACCAATGTTAAGAGCATTACTGCTATGGTCATAACCTATATCACCGATGGCATTACTTCCACTATCACCAAAAAAGATATTACTTTTATTACTTGCACCTGAAAGTATGGTTAATCCACTATTACCACTACCCTCAATAACTAATTCATCAGCATTAGCATTAACTGAACCCATACCACTATCAGCAGATTTGACGGAAAGTTTACCTAGAGGTGAAGATTCTCCGATTCCTACATTACCACTTGTTCCATGAATCATCATTTTAGAATCAGCAAGTACTGCACTATTACCGTCAGCAGTATTATCGACTAAAAAGTGTAAATGTCCTCTTGCATTGCCGTCACCAATTTGTTCTTGGACTATTGCTGTTTTTCTATAATTTGCGTTAGCTCCCTCAGTATAACCTAGTGATATTCCAGTATAATGTGTATTAGTAGCTCCAATAGAACCAAAGTGAGAATATGTGCCATTAGCTGTTGCTACTTGTAATTTACTTTGTGGACTTGAAGTTCCAATTCCTACGTTACCTGAACTTTGTGAATTTAAAAGTAAAGAGCTTCCGTCTAACTTCATTTCAACAAAAGAATTTTCAGCATCATTAACAGCTTGTATTGATGCATGAGTT
>MDTB01158443.1_pt1 | contig 12280 bp, 12 predicted proteins | sample 811161 | NCBI WGS metagenome assembly MDTB01 (sample SAMN05326650, study PRJNA326480) | marine metagenome | isolation source: seawater | place: Mediterranean Sea | collected 2009 | reverse complement strand
AACCTACTCCTGTCAATAATGTACCGGCTAATCCTGGACCCTGTGTTACTGAAATAGCATCTAATTCATTTAATTTAATCCTAGATTCAACTAATGTGTGGTTAACTACTTTATTCAGGAGATACTCGTGCTCTCTTGAAGCAATTTCAGGGATAACACCTCCGTAATCAGAGTGTATAATTTGTTGTGTGATAGTACTAGACAGTATTTCACCTTCACTACAAATCGCCGCTGCAGTTTCATCACATGAAGTTTCTATGCCTAGAATAATCATTTTATTTCACGGGCAACGCCAATTTCTACATTTTTGGGAGAAATATCTCTCCAATCTAATAAATCTTTTGGAATACTAACCTTAGGTTCGTAAAACTGTTTTAAATGATTCCAATCATTAAAATCAACAATTATTTTAATATCAGTAGGATTTAAGTTAGCAATTTGTTCAACTCCGCCAATTACAGTAAGTGATACAGTTTGAGGTGATGGAAAAACTCTAAATTTCTCAGGAATGTTTATTACATTAACTGGAACATCTACTATAATTCGTTCACTTATATTTTGAATATCTAAACTTATTTCAACACTATTAGTTGAATATTCAATTAAGCGCCCAAGAGATTGAGTTTTAATTTCTCCAGTATAAAACGAAGTTAATCCATTTATTGTGTCATAAATAGTCTCTATATGATTGATTAATACAAGTTCTTTTTTAGGGCCCGCAATGTCTATTTTTTCTGGTCTAATAACTTGATTACCTACCAATAAAAATCCGGGTGCGGGTTTTATATGTAAATTTGAAATAATCGGAACACTTTTCGATGAATAATCATCTAAACTAATTTTTATTCGATTAGGATAAACAACTTCAACAAATGAGAGATTATAATTTAATGGAAGGACTACTTTTTGAGGAAACTTTTCAAAATAATCATTTAAAACAAACTCATATTCTTTAGATATACCTTCCAAGTCGAGGATAAGTTTAAATCCACCAAAATTTTTCAAAAGAAATGATTTAAATAAATCTCTGCCTGTACCACGTAAACGAACTGATGCACTAGGCGGGACCTCCTCCTTATGAGCTTTTTGAACATTAAGATTTCTTGCTTCGATAGGTAAATCTAAAATGAGGGTGTATTCATTTTCTGAGACTACAAAAATCCACAGTAATAGTGCCAATCCAAATGCACCAAATAGGAGTGATAATTTTTGTCCAATTAATGATTCAATGGGTTTATTCAATTTCAAAATGAACTTCTAGCCCCACTGTTAGTTGTCTATTCTTCTTTTTGCTCTTCAGATTCTGCTGGCTCAGACGAATCATCTTCAATGCCATCTTTCTCTGCTTGACTCGCTATATCAAGTAATTCTTGAGGTAATTCAAGCTTTTCGCCTGAATCAGTTTTTTGATTGGTTAAATACTGTTTAACTTCATCATTAGCGGTAGTTCTATTTCCTGCACCAGCAAGTTCTTCTTTATATAAAACAACTTTTTTATCGTCTGGGGAAACTTTCATTACAATACCAGAAAGGTTGGCACCTATTTCATATTGATTTGCAAGTACTCGCCTATCTTTTTTTGACATTTTCCCAAATGGGATAATGCCCTCAACACCCATTTCTAATTGGATAATAATTCCTTTATCTAGTACGCGTATAATCTCGCCACTGACTTCCTTACCTGCTTCATAATGGTTAACAATATCTGGCCATGGATCATCTCCCACTTGTCTATATCCAAGAGATATTCTTCTGTTATCTCTAGATATCTCTAGGATTCGTACTTCAATTTCCTGGTCCTTTTCCACGACTTCCTTTGGATGTTTCACTACTTTTGTCCAAGATAAATCTGAAACATGTACTAAACCATCAATACCCTCTTCTAATGCCGCGAAGGCTCCAAACTGGGTTAAATTTTGGACTATCACTTTGTGCACCGTGCCAACCATATATTTTTCTTCTATTTCATCCCAAGGGTCTGGAGTTAATTGCTTCACTCCCAAACTTATTTTTTTATCCTCAATATCAATAGATAATACTTTAGCATCAACTTCATCACCCATATTGTAAACTTCAGAAGGATTTTTAATGTGTTTGGTCCAAGATATTTCAGAAACGTGGACTAAACCTTCAACGCCAGGCTCTAACTCAATAAAACAACCATAGTTTGTTAGACTAACAACCTTACCTTTGACTACATTTCCTATCGGAAATTTTATTTCCACATCCTCCCAAGGATGAGGCGCGAGTTGTTTAAGCCCTAGAGAGACTCTTTTTCTATCTTCATCATACTCAATAACTTTGACCGTGATTAAATCATTCATTGATAAAACCTCCGAAGGATGGTTCACTCTTCCCCAGGAAAGATCAGTGATATGTAATAATCCATCAATTCCGCCTAAATCAACAAAGACACCGAAATCGGTCACATTTTTTACTCTACCCTCCAATATTGATCCAACCTCAAGTTCCTTAAAAAGCGCTTCCCTTTGTTCCTGAAGGCTATCCTCCAGGATTATTTTATGGGAGACTACTATATTTTTTCTTGATTCATTGAATTTTACGATCCTAATCTCAATTTCTCTGTCAAGATATATATCAAAATCCTGTATGGGACGAACATCAACCTGTGAACCTGGTAGAAAAGCTTGCACTACACCTAAATCAACAATCAGGCCACCTTTTATACGGCGAACTATTTTCCCTTTAATGATTTTTTCACTTTCAAAAGCATCTTTCAGTTCTTTCCAACGACGCATAAAATCTGCTTTCTCTTTAGAGAGAATAGTATTGCCACTAGCATCTTCAATAAATTCTAGATAGACCTCTACCTGATCACCAATTACTGGTAAATCATCTGCTTTGAATTCAGATCTGTCTATTATTCCTTCAGACTTAAAACCTATGTCAATTAGTACATCTCTATCATTCATCCCAACTACTCGTCCTTCAATTAAAGAATGCTCCGATATATCACCAAATGTACTTGAATATTTTTTCTCTAATTCATTTGATACTTCAGTGGAGTTCGAATTTTCATCTAAATCTGAATCACTTAAAATCTTTACATCATCAAATAATTCAGGGTTTAGGTAATCTGCTATTTCGGCAACATTATCGGCCGTGGTAGTAGACGCATTGTCCGCGCTGGCCTCTTCAACATTCTGGTCTTCAGAAGTTTCTAAGGTCTCTTCAACTACCTGTTCTTGATTTTTTTCTTCAAACATTTTTTTTATGTTTCCTTTTTGTTTAGTTTTACTATTTCTACTATTTTTTCAATTTGCTCATTGATAGTTAATAAGCTCGTGTCGATTTCTATCGCATCTAAAGCCTGTTTAAGTGGGGAATGACTTCTTTTTGAATCTAATTCATCCCTAATATTAATACTCGATATAATTTCCTCAATTGTAATTAATTCATTTGTCTGTTTCAATTCTATCAATCTCCTTTGAGCACGAATATCAATATCAGCAATCAAAAAGAATTTATAATCAGCATTGGGGAAAACAACTGTCCCAATGTCCCTTCCTTCCAAGACACAATCGCTTTTACCTGCAATGTCTCTTTGAATATCAACCATTTTTCTTCTTATCTCTGGTATAGCACTTATCCTACTTACCTTTGAAGAAATTTCAACTGTCCTGATCGCATTTGAAACATCAACGCCATTTAGTAAAATGTGGCCATTGCGATTAAACTTTATATCTAGATCTTTAAGATAGTTGGTAATCCTGCTATAATCATTTAGCATAATATTTTCATTACTAAAACCAAGGGTTACTGCGCGATACATCGAACCAGTATCAAGATGAGTAAAACCTAATTTATTCGAAACACCTTTCGCAGTTGTACTTTTCCCTGATGCAGAGGGGCCATCAATTGCTATTATCATATCATTTAATTCTCAATAAGCCGGCGAAGTTAACTTTTGAATATCTTTTTGCCAAAGAAGAAATTTTTTAAGTCTTATACAAAGACTCTATCTCCTTTGGATTTAATTCTCTATAATGACCTACTTTTAAATTTCCCAATTTTAGATTAGAATATCCAATTCTCCTTAAGCTAAATAATTTAATCTTTAATCTAAAAAATATTCTTCTTATCTCTCTTTTTTTCCCTTGCATTAATCTCAACTGAACTACTGATCTACCTTTTTGTGTTTCTTGCTTTATAATTTCTGCCCTCCCATACTCCTTATAGCCTATGTAGATACCTCGTTTTAGTTTTTTTCTTTGATTGTCGTTTATCTTTCCCTCAATTATTGCTTCATAGTCTTTTGCTACCATATGCCTAGGATGTGTCAAATAATGATGTAAATCTCCATCATTAGTCAATAATAATAAACCTGTTGTTTGCTGATCTAAACGTCCTATGGGAGAAAGCCTAATTTTACTATCAATATAATCCATTACAGTCTTTCTTCCGTGCGTATCAGTAACTGTTGTAATTACCTTTTCTGGTTTATTCAGCATATATACAACTTTATGTTCAATGGGTTTAACTTTTTTCCCATCAAAATAAACTTTGTCATTTGGAGTTACTTCATATGCCGGATCAAGACAAACTTTACCATTAACTTCGGTTGTGGCCATCTGGATTAATTCATCAGATTTTCTTCTTGAAGCAACACCTGATTTTGCTAAAAATTTATTTAGACGCATTGGTCAATCATTTGGCATCCGATCAGATTCTAAATCTGTTTGAGCCTTCTCATTTGATTGATTCTCAAAAACAGCCATTTGCTCCCCTAAACTTGCATCAGATGCTATGATTTCAGATATTTCTTTTAATTTCGGTAAATCAGATAATCGATTTATTCCAAAATACTCTAGAAATACATCTGTTGTCTTATAAAGTAATGGTCTACCGGGACCTGAGTCTCGTCCTTTAATTTTTACAAGGTTTTTGCCCAGTAAATTTTTAATAACTCCGCTAGAATCAACACCACGAATTGCCTCAATCTGATATCTGCTAATTGGCTGTCTATAAGCTATAATTGCTAGGCAATCCATAGATGCAGCAGATAAACTAATTCTCAAGGATTTATTTAGCATTCGTTGAATATATATTTCATATTCACTTTTTGACACAATTTGAAATCCTCCTGCAACACTTATTACCTCAAATGCATGTTCCTCTTTATCATATTGATTATTTAAAGATTCAACTATTTTTTTTAAGTTGGGTGTGGCTGGATTAAACACATTATTTACCTTCGTTTGGGTAAGAGGAATTGGACTTGCAAATAATAGAGATTCTATTATTTTTTTTATTTCGGTTTCTTTCATTATGCTTGTACTGATAAATGAAGTAACTCAATTTCTCCAAAAACATCCTGTTGTTGTAGGCTACAAATCCCATCCCTGATCAGATCTAAAACTGCTAAAAATGTTACTATAACCTCCATTCTCGAGCTCAAGCTCTTAATTATTGTTGAGAATTTCAGGCGCCCTTCTCCATCAAAATATTTGAGAATTAATTCTTTTTGCTTTTCTAGTCTAATTGGCTCGCGATTTAATTCAAATTGTGATATCACAGGTTTGGAATCAATAGCCTCTTTAAATTTTCTTGCAAGGTCATATAGACTTACATCCTTAAAGTAGATTTCTAAATCATCACCCTCATTGATTGATAATTCTTGCTCAAATTGTCTTGCAACTTTATGACTCCTTTCGATGGACATCTTTTTAAGAATATCAGATGCATCACGAAACCTTTTGTAATCGATTAATTGTTGCATTAATTCCTCACGGGGATCAATAATTCCACCATCTTCATCTAGTTCAGGTCTGGGTAACATCATTTTAGCTTTTACCCTCATCAAAGTTGATGCCATAACAATGAAGTCTCCCGCAAGGACTAGGTTAGCTCTTTTCCATTCTTCAATTACAGCTATGAAATCTTTAGTAATTTTAGCAATAGGGATATCATAAATATCAAGTTCATCTCTTCTTATAAAATAAAGTAAAAGATCCAATGGACCTTCAAAATTTTTTAGTTGTACCTTATAAATCATTTAATGTAATTCATACCTACGGATGATTTTACTCTGTCCAACACTTCTTCAGCAATGATATTTGCCTTTTTTGCACCTAACCTCAGAATATCTTTGACTTCTTTTGGCCTAGAAATTAAACTAGCTCTTTTTTCTCTGAAGGGCTGAAAATGATCCATTACTTTTTGAAATAATTCTATTTTAACATCACCATATCTTAGTCCTTTACCATCATATCGAGCTGATAACTTTGATTGATCTTTCTTACCAAGAAATAAACTATAAAGCTGAAATAAAGGAGTGTCTTTATTTTTTGGCTCATCAATATCTGCAGTATCTGTAATTATAGACATTATCCTTTTTCTTATACTCTTTTCAGAATCAAAGAGTGGTATTGTATTATCATATGATTTGCTCATTTTCTTACCATCCACGCCTGGAATTAATTGAGTCTCTTTTTCAATATCAGGCTCAGGGATAATTAATGTCTGACCAAAAGAGTTATTAAATCTTATTGCAATATCTCTGGTCATTTCCAAATGTTGTTTTTGGTCCCTACCAACAGGAACTAATTCAGCATCAAAAAGTAAAATATCCGCTGCCATTAATATTGGATAAGAATAGAGACCTGCATTTGGTTTTATTCCTTGAGAAATTTTATCTTTATAGGATGTTGCTCTATCAAGACTGCCAACACTTGTCAAAGGAGAAAGAATCCACATTAACTCTGTAACTTGAGGAACATCTGACTGAACCCAAAAGGTTGAGATTTCGGGATCTATTCCCAAAGCTAAGAAATCACAAGTGGCATTGAACGTGTTTTCAGATAAGGTCTGTGCAGTTGGTATTGTTGTTTGCGCATGATAATTTGCAATAAAACAAAATAAATCATTTTCCGACTGATACCTTACCATTCTATTCATCATTCCAAAATAATTTCCCAAATGTAAAGTTCCAGATGGCTGGATACCACTAAGAACGCGCATTTTTTTTACGCTTTTCATATGACCAATTATATGTTTCTAAATGGTTCCATAAATAGATATGGACGCCATTCCTGTTGTTGTTCTTTTACAAATCTTTGGAAATAGTATAATCGGTTTGGACGTTTTGGATTTCTCTTTAACACCATTCCTGCCTCATCGGGTAATCTATCTCCTTTCTTCTGATTACAAGGTTTGCATGCAGCAACTAAGTTTTCCCACGTATCTCCTCCACCTTTGCCTTTTGGATTTATATGGTCAATGGTTAATGGTGTTTTTGAAACGCCACAGTATTGACAAATATATTCATCCCTTGCAATTATATTTTTCCTATTCAAATCAACTGAAAGGTTATCATGTCTAACATAATCTTTAATTTTAATTACACTTGGAAGATCAAATATTGTAGAAGGACTTCGTACTTTATCATTATAGCTGACTAAAATATCCACCTTATCAAGATAATCCATGCAAATGGCTCGTTTTGCAGTGCAAATCATCATTGGTGCATAGTTTGCGTTTAATACTAAAACTGCACGACTAAGAAGATTACCATTTTTTCCACCAGAAAAGGGAGTTTTCATTAGTTAAATTTACGTTTAATTGAATGAGTTGAAAGGTAGATATCTAGTAGATTTTTATTATGATTAATATTGGAAGAATCTATTGTTTCAATTTTAACAGACCCCTGAGAATGCAAAATTCCTGCAGCTTTTGTTGAAAATCCCACATGAGTAACTTTATCCTTGGTTCCGAAAAAATGTAGATCCCCGGGTTCTGCGTCAGTAAAATCAATTTGTTCATTTTTTAAGAACGACCTTTGATCTTTAGAGTCTCTGGGAATTGTAAGACCACAAATCTTAAGCACAGATTGAACTAGCCCTGAGCAATCAAAACCCATTGATGTTTTCCCTCCCCACCTGTATGGTATGCCGACAAGGTTTTCAGCAATTTTCAGTATATGATTGAAACCTAATTTTTTAGAAATAAGTATTGACCCCCTTACTGGTTCTTTTACCATTGAACCAAATGGATACTTGGAACTAAAGCATCCACTTTTACTAGGGTATACAACAATATAAGATGGTTTATTTTTTTCTTTTGATATATAACCATAGAAGGAATTAATCCAACCTCTATACCCATCCTCGCATTTAATTTCCAGCCAATTATCTTGCGTATCTAATATTTCACACGATTCTCCATATACTGCCTCTGAAAGACACGATGAATGAAAATTTGGCTCTAAATAGATTGGACCAACAGCTGAATCAATTATGAACCATTTTTTTTCTCTTTTCGGCATATAAAAAATTAATCTGCATAAAGGTAGAAAAGTAGGCAGTTTTGGTATTGATACAGTTTTCTTTTGTACGTAGTTTGAGATAAGATACAATTCATTTATGCAAAGGAAATCCGTGAAATTCGGGTACAGTCCCCGCTACTGTAATTGCAGAATGCTGGTTCATCTCGTACCATTTAATCATTTTTTGATTTGAGAAGGAGAACAAAGCTGATACTGCATAAGTCAGGAGACTTGAGTAAATGGAACCAAACATTAACACTTTCGGGCGAAAGGTGGGACTAAAACTCTCCTATTTTTCTATCCCGTTTTGATTTAAAGGAAAGGTCCTAAAATGAAAAAGTTGATTTTATTTACATTTATTTTTGCAATAGGCTGTGAAGATTCCAATAACCATAACGATAGCCATAATGCAAATCTACTTTTTGTATCCTCTGAGGGAACCTATGGGAATGGTGATGGATCCATATCCGTTTTCTCTGATAATGAAAAGATTCAGACCGTTGAAGAAGTTGGTGATGTAGTTCAGTCAATAATTATAAATAACAACCATCTATTTGTTATTTCAAACAATAGTCATAAAATAAAAAGATACACTATTACTGAGTCTGGGCTAAATCTGCCAGGTATTGAAATTGAAACTAGTAATTCAAGCCCAAGAGAAATGGTAATAGTTGATGATAAACTTTACTTCACAAATTGGAATTCTCGCGATGTCAAAGTACTTGACTTGGTAACATATTCAATAACCTCTGCTATAACCTTAGATGGTGTGCCTGAGGATATAGTCTCAGATGGTGATTTCTTATGGGTGAGTATTCCAATGTTGGAATTATATGATGGGAATAATGGTTCCAGCGTTTTAAAGATAGATATAGAATCTGAAAGCGTAATTGCAACCTATGAGGTTGGACGTGGACCTGAACATATGTTAATTGAAAATGATAAGTTATGGGTATCAAGAACTTTTTATGCTTCTGATTGGTCATCTACATATTTTGGATCAAGTAAAATTGATTTGATGTCAGGGGAGATATCAATTGTAAATTATGGTCTTGGTTTGGTCTGTGGAGGAAATGTTCTCAAATTGAATAATGAGGTATATCGAACAGTAAATGGTGGTGTTGCTCCATTATCAGCTAGCTTAGAATTAAATATTACCTCAAAGATTGGATCGTATCAGAATCTTTACTCTGCATCATCTGATGGAGAAAATCTATTTCTAGGGACAAGTGATTATGTATATCCTGACACAGTTCAAATTTATGATAGCAATGGTGACCAATTAAGGACTTTTGAAGTTGGTACCCTGCCTGGAGATTTTGCTACTTGGACAAATTATTAATCTTGAAATGCCCAACTAATATTTAAATTAATTTGACGGCCTAGGACTGGCATATCTGGCTGTAACTCAAAATAATTATTTTGATCTGAACCAATAGAACCAAATATCAATTGGGTAATATTATACCACTCATAGGATACAATAAGTTTTGAAACTCTCGCAGTTATACTGGCATTAAAAATATTAATTGGATCCTGAATCTTGATATCATTTTTTAAAATTGGGACCATTTCAATAAAATTGAAATTTGATCTAGTTTTACGCTTCCTATAATGTTTCAGTTCGCCATTTAAATCAATGATCATATTCTGATCAAACAACTTAAAACTTGAATTTAATTTTAATCCAAGCAATTCACCGATCGCTGGGGAGTATAAACCATCTTGTCCTTGGATAACATAATTTATTTCAGTAATAAGGAACGGAATCATATTTGTTTTATAAATGAAATCAGCTCTATGATAAATAGGCTGAAAGTTCATTGAATCTTGAACAATTTCATCGATAATTTGAGTTTTATCTTCAAACCTTGATATCTTAGCATTTAGCCTGTTTTCTTTAAAATTTAAAATAAATGATCCAGAAATGGACTCTAACTCAGTAATATCATTTTTTAAATTCGGGTGAAATATAGAATAGTATGGATGAATGGGCTTATGCTCTGAGTTGTAGTAAAAGTTGATATTTACTGAATTAAATTTTTTCCCAATCGTAAGGGCTCTTTCAAAATAATATTCTTCATTTAAGTAAGTTACACCAACTGTAGCATTCGTAATAGCCTGTCCAAATTTGAAAGAAATCTTATCCCATTCATTGGAATAAAATGTTTCTGATTTAATGCTTCTGATATTTTTTATAAATGTCGAATATCCTTCATATTTTTTAAAATTTGTCTTTAATTCTAATTTGAATTTATTTCTTGATAAGTAACGCGGGTCAGACTCTTCAGCTAATGAATGATCAGTTTTATATCTTTGCAAAAAATAATCTATTTCTAATTTTGTATTCACCTTGTTGCCACTTCTATTCCAGAAGAAATTTGATGAAGTTATTCGATTATCAACTAAACTCCCTTCTAATGAATCAGGAAATCCTGAGAAAGTGTTGAAATGACCTAAAGAATAACCACTGTGGTCTTTATTTTTTATTGACTGATATTCAAATAAGTATGATTGTTGCTGGGGTTGCAATGAGCCATTTGAGTATTGATTAATGCTTCCTGCATAGGTTCTTTTAAAGCCATGGAGTTTTGCCTGTCTATTTTTTAATCCATATGATAATGTTATATCAAATCTATCTAGTAGATAATCTCCCTGATCGTATTTAAAATTTGAATTTATCCCAGTTGTATCTAAAATGCTTGATTGCTCCGAATTAAAGCCTTTTTCTATTTCAGAACCAAACATTCTTGGGTAGATGGCCCATGTTCCATCAAAAAGTAATCGATTAGAACGCCAATCTGTATTCCATAAGATAGCTCCATCGTTATTGATGTATCCAAACTGACCACCCCAATCAAACGGAAATACTTCAGTATTTTTGGAAAATAAAAATGAAATAAACAGCGTTGATAAAAATATTCTCATTTTAGTTTTTAATCCGGTAAATGTATGCAGGTACTACAAATGTAAAAATAAGAGTATTTGAAATGAGGTGCATTAGAGCAAAAAGTATACCAGAAATAGAATATGCCAGAGCTTCATCAAAACTAAATCCAACACTTATAGGGTAGGATAAAGTAGTAATCCCATCATACCAAAGAGCACAAAAAAAACCAAACATTCCTGAGATTATTACTAAAGATTTTCTTTTAAGATTGAACAAGGTGATTCTTCCAAAACCACCTAAAATACCAATGGTGCTCATTGCCAAGATTTGACTAATGAAAAGAGGCAAATGAATTAATCCAGATCCGAGTGGATTTAATCCAGAATAAACTAACATTGAAGTTCCACCAACCATTGCTCCAATATATCCACCCAAGGTAAGACCAGATAAAAAGACAGTCACAGATATGAACTCTAAATTTGGAATGAACATAAAAACAAATCCCAATCCAATAGCAGTTGATGAGAATATTGCAGCTTTTACAAGGTTACTTAGATTCATTTTTCTTTAGAATCGGAACCCCGAAAAAGTTATGCCTACTGGTCAATATACTTACTTCTTGATCTTCCGATAAAACAGATTCCATTAGATTCATTTTTGAGTCAAGTAGTATAATCTGTTTAACTAACAGCGCTTCAGGAAAAGAGGGCTGCGTTTTTGATTCAAGTCTATGGTCAAAATCACAATTAAGTATCATATGCTCAATCATTTTCGACAGCGATCTTGGGAAATTTTTTATTTTTAAGATTGCTTCTTTGACAATATCTCTACTCAAGGCACCAGTCCCCAGTAGGTGCCCATCAACTGTAAAGTCTGCATCATATTCAGAGCTTATCTCATTTATTTTTCCTACTCCATGTAAAAGGATTCCTGCAAGTACCAAATCACTGTCTACTTTATAAAGTGGGCATATTTTTTTTGCAACTTGAGACATAGATAATATATGCTCTAAAAGTCCTGACCTGTAGTTGTATTGCAGTTTTACCGAGCCGGGCAATATGGCTAACCTTTTACCATTTGATTTATAAATAGACTTAACCAATTTT
>MDTB01099663.1_pt1 | contig 12281 bp, 10 predicted proteins | sample 811161 | NCBI WGS metagenome assembly MDTB01 (sample SAMN05326650, study PRJNA326480) | marine metagenome | isolation source: seawater | place: Mediterranean Sea | collected 2009 | reverse complement strand
TTGAGGCTTGGTATTTACAGTAGCCTTATCATCCAAAAGAATGTTATTATTCTGTTGAAATGCATTTGTTTTTTGGGCTATTTTATCAACCAATATCTGCCCGTTAAATACCCCTTCTGATCGCTCTGCAAATATCCCTTTATAATCTTGATGACTTTCACAGTTGGGTTGAGCATGATGGACAAGTGTAGCGTGATCTACGTGTTGTTTGTCATGTAAAATAGTGACCCCTTTAAGTGTGGACATAATGTGCTCACCCTTGTGGAAATAGCGCAGATTATTGCGTATAAGTTTACCTCCCAAAGAAAAAGTATGCACGCTAGCGTGGCTGTTTTTTTCCTGCACTATAAAAGTATTGTCGATCAAAGATGCTGAAGGAAGATCGTTTTGTAGTTTGTAGTAATCCAAAAAAGCGCTTTGATGAACATAAATCTCGGTAACACAATTGGTCACTACAGGGTGTTCTTTAAGGCTTTGGTGGCGTTCAATTATTTGAACCTGAGCGTTTTCGTCAACAACAATTAAATTTCTTGGTTGCAACCACAAGGCGCTTTCATTCCCAGAAGAAAAATGAATAATTTCAATGGGCTTTTCAGCAACTACACTTTTGGGGATATAAATATAGGCTCCCTCTTTGGCATAAGAGGTGTTGAGTGCCGTCATACTGTCGTCCTCTGGAGCTATTTTATTAAAATAAGTGTCGATGAGGTCTCGGTATTTTGGCTTCGAAAGAGCAGCAGACATCAAGCAAACGTCAAGTCCGTCATGGGTGGTATTTGATAAAAACGGGCTGTAAACACCGTCAATAAAAATTACTTTATAGGTATCGGTATCGTATAAAAAGTATTTTTTTACATCATTGACCTCAATACTGCTTTCAGATTTTGGAAACAAGGCGTAATCTTTTTGAATTAGAGCCTCCAGTGAAGTATATTTCCATGCCTCCTCTTTTTTAGAAGGAAAACCTTTCTCTTCAAAAACCTTAAGTGCAGATGCTCTTGCTTGCGAGACACTGTCATTTTGATACAGGTCTTCTTCAAAAGCCAGGTGAGATGAAATTAATTTCTCTTTAAACTCCATGAGATGCTAATTCTTTGATCCAATCATATCCTTTAGCTTCCAATTCGTGGGCGAGTTCCTTGGTTCCTGATTTGACGATTTTACCATCAAAAAGTACGTGTACAAAATCAGGCACTATATAATCCAACAGCCTTTGATAATGGGTAATGACAATAGTTGCATTGTCTTTACTTTTGAGTTTATTCACCCCATTAGCAACGATTTTAAGTGCATCAATATCAAGTCCTGAATCTGTTTCGTCAAGAATTGAGAGTGCTGGCTCAAGCATTGCCATTTGAAAAATTTCATTTCGTTTTTTTTCTCCTCCTGAAAAGCCTTCGTTAAGAGAACGAGATAAAAATTTAGAATCAATATCTAGAAGTTTGGCTTTGTCCCGTATTTTCTTGAGTAACTCACTTGCAGGCATATCCTCCAAGCCCTTAGCCTTTCTATTCGCGTTGATTGCCGTCTTGATAAAGTTTGTAACGGAAACTCCAGGGATTTCAACAGGATACTGAAAAGAAAGAAAAATTCCCTCATGTGCACGCTCTTCAGCGTCCATCTCAGACAAATCCTTTCCTCTAAGTAACATTTTTCCTTTGGTCAATTCATATTCCTCATTCCCTGCAATTAATGATGAAAGTGTACTTTTTCCCGAACCGTTAGGTCCCATAATTGCATGGACTTCGCCCGCTTTTACATCGAGGTCAATTCCTTTAAGAATCGCTTTCCCTTCAACTTGGGCGTGTAAATTTTCTATTGTTAACATAACTGTTTTTTTATCCTACTGATCCCTCTAGGGAGATTTCTAATAATTTTTGCGCTTCTACCGCGAATTCCATTGGGAGTTTATTTAAAACCTCTTTACTGAATCCATTTACTATCAGAGCGATGGCTTTTTCAGTATCAATCCCCCTTTGGTTGCAGTAAAAAATTTGATCTTCTCCTATTTTACTAGTTGTAGCTTCGTGTTCAATTTGTGCAGAGTTGTTCTTGGCTTCTATGTAGGGAAAGGTGTGTGCTCCGCAATCGTTCCCCATGAGAAGAGAGTCGCATTGAGAAAAATTTCTTGCATTTTTAGCTCTAGCTCCTACTTGAACTAAGCCTCGGTAACTGTTTTGGGATTTCCCAGCAGAAATTCCTTTGGAAATAATAGTACTCTTGGTGTTTTTTCCAAGGTGAATCATTTTTGTTCCTGTGTCCGCCTGCTGAAAATTATTGGTTACTGCTATTGAATAAAATTCTCCAACTGAATGATTTCCTTTTAAAATACAGGAGGGATATTTCCAAGTAACCGCAGATCCTGTTTCAACTTGAGTCCAAGAAATTTTTGATCGCTCATGACAAATTCCACGCTTAGTAACAAAGTTGAATACGCCTCCTTTACCCTCTTTATCTCCCGGAAACCAATTTTGTACAGTAGAGTATTTAATCTCAGCATCGTCGAGTGCTATGAGTTCAACTACAGCGGCGTGTAGCTGATTTTCATCTCTAGAAGGTGCAGTACACCCCTCAAGATAACTTACATAACTTCCCTCATCGGCGATCACTAAAGTTCTTTCAAACTGACCCGTTCCTGCTTGATTGATTCTAAAATAGGTTGACAATTCCATTGGACAACGGACGCCTTTGGGGATATAACAAAACGAACCGTCAGTAAACACAGCGCTGTTGAGCCCTGCGTAATAATTATCTTTCGGAGGAATGACACTCCCGATATATTTTTTTACCAATTCAGGGTGCTCTTTGATTGCTTCAGAGATCGAACAAAATATAATCCCCTTTTCAGCAAGTGTATCCTTAAAGGTTGTCGCTACTGATACAGAATCCATAACTATATCAACAGCTACACCTGTAAGCTTTTTTTGTTCGTCGATTGAAATGCCGAGCTTTTCAAAAGTCTTGAGCAATTCAGGATCAACCTCGTCCAAACTGTCGTATTTCGGCTTTGATTTAGGAGCTGAGTAATACGATATTTTTTGGAGGTCAGGTTTTTTATAATTGACGTTTGCCCATTCTGGTTCTGTCATTTCAGACCATGATTCAAAGGCTTTTAAACGCCAATCCGTCATCCATTCGGGCTCTCCCTTTTTTTCAGAAATTTTTCTTACAATCTCTTTATTCAGACCATTCGGAAAAGTGTCTGAGTCAATATCTGTGTAGAAACCGTACTCGTATTCTTTGGTTTCTAATTCTTTTTTTAATTCTTCTTCAGTATAAGCCATTTTCTTTTTTTATAATGAAAAACTCTCTCCACAGCCACAAGTACGTTGTGCGTTAGGGTTGTTGAAGACAAAACCTTTTCCGTTGAGACCACCAGAGTATTCAAGGGTCGTGCCAATAAGGTAGAGCAGGCTCTTTTTATCTACTAAAATTCGAACCTGGTTGTCCTCGAAAAGTTTGTCGTCACCCTGAAGCGTATGATCAAATTTAAGATCATACGAAAGCCCAGAACAACCACCACTTTTTACGCCCACACGAACGTAATCTATGGAAGGGTTGAAGCCTTCCTCTTTCATGAGCATCTCAACTTTTTCTTTCGCTGTTTTAGCAACCTTTATCATCTAACAAAGAATTAATCTAAATAATATGCAAATATAGCGTATTTATTACGACTTGAGAACAACACCTATTGTTTTAAGCTATGAATTCATTGGAGAATTTAATTCCAAATAGCCACAAAGAGGTCTTTCCCTCCTGCAGAATTTGAATAAGGAGCGGTGGTACTATTAGTACTGCCTACTAGAATGACTTGTCCTTTGGTCGTCATGGCTATTTTCTCTGGGATATCAAGGCCTTCACCATCAATTTTATATTTATTTACAAGCGTACCGTCAGCGAAAACATAGTAAAGAAAAATATCATTGTCTAAAGCGCCACCAGTTTCTATTTCTCCAGATCCGCTATATCCAACCATTACAAGGGTTCCATCTGCTCTTTGGAGAATATCTTTAAGACTGTCAAATTCATACGTTCCATAATTTTGCACCTTTTTTAACTCTCCTTCATTAGACATCCTAAGCAGTATCCCGTCAGAGGAACCAAGTGGATCAGTGATATCTTTGTCTTGGCTATAACTTTGACCCGTAATCAGAAGATCGCCGTCGTATGCTTCAATCAATGCCGTACCAATATCATAATTACTTCCACCGACGGAACGCTGCCAGAGTAAATTCCCTTTGGCGTCAATTTTTACAACCCAAATATCATATTCCCCTTTAGGATTGGTAATATCCACATCCTGACTTTCAGAACTTCCTACTAATACAAAATCACCTTCTTTTGTCTCGATTGCATCATAAGAACGATCGTTGCTTGTCCCTCCAAAATACCGCCTCCATTGAAGGTTTCCGTCTGGATCCAATTTATGACACCAGAATTCACCAACTCCATGTTTTTTTGTCAGTTGCGTTTTACCATCTTGTCCTGCTCCATTAGAAGCCGTAACATCTAAAAATCCATTGAAAAACAACCCCCCATCCGAGGTTGAAATAATATTATACGCATGGTCATGACCTAAAAATCCAAAGCTTTTTTCCCAAAGTAAGTTTCCTTGGGCATCAACTTTGAAAACCCAATTATCGTGTTGACCCTCATTTCTTGTGGCATCTCCATCACTGCTCTGACTGTACCCTACAACTGCAAAACCTCCATCTGCAAGTTGAACCACATCATGCCCTCGATCATCTTCAGAGCCTCCATAAGTTGAAGTCCACTCCACTTCATTTAAAGCATTGAATTTCATCAGGAAAATATCACTGCCTATGCGTTTTTTATTTGAAAATGTACCGTCTGTACTTTTGGAGTTTCCTACAACTATGTAGCCTCCGTCTGAAGTGGCAGCAATCCCATGCGCGATGTCTTCTTCACTACCCCCATAGGTCGTGATCAATTCCCAGTTTCCACTGATTGGAATTAGATTAGTCGAATCCATCTCATTGGAAGGAGAACAACCAATGAAGAATAAAATTAAAATTCCATATAGGATAATACGCATTAATCTACAGAAGCTTTTACAAGAAACAAACCCGAATTAATATCATTGATTGCAATGACTCCACTTTCGAAATAGGGATAAACATTCCATGCCCCTGCAAAAGCAGCATTATTATTTACTGGATAGGTGTCAAAATAACCCGTCTCCTCTACTTGTTTTTCACCTATCCCACTGAGATCTAGTACTCTAAGTCCAGCGGTATAACTGGCAATAAAAAACTGATCCCCTTTGGTGTAGCCGTTATGATCTATGGCATTGACCCCAGCAAAATAATTCAAATGAAGCTTTGGATTAGAAAGGTCTGATAAATCAAATACCTTGGTCGAGGTAGGCGATCCAAAATTTAATTCATCCAACTCATCACCCATTAAAAAATAACGTTGGTCCTCTGAAAGATAGCCTTGATGGGTGTAGCCCCCATTTTCGTAGGTGATGGACTGAATCCATTCTGGATTTTTCTTATCGGTAACATCCAGAATAACTACCTTATTGTTTGCTCCACCATCACTATTGCTGCCAAAAAGGAGTTCTTTGCCTGTAAAGTTCGAATCAGGTCCTTGATAAACTACAATTTGTGCGTCGTGGGTATAGGATGCCGCTTCGAAGCCGCCAACAATTGAAGGGTTTTTGGGATCATTGATGTTGATAAATACAGGACCTCCATTGTAAAGCTGGGAACCAACGACATAAGCAAATCCAGTATCCTCATTAATTGCGATATTGTGTGCATTACCAAAATCGTTTAACAGAACGTCTGCTGTAAAACTTTGAGCTTCAGTGAGCCCTCTTAGTCGAGTTAAATCAAACACCTGTAGGCCGTGGCCTTGAGCTTCACTCACAATAAAAGCATGATTGTTATATACCTTGACATCCCTCCAATCACTTGGATTTGTAGCTGTAGGTAATTTTCCAAGGAACAATGGATTTTCGGGGTCCTCTATTGATACAAATCCCACTCCGTCGTTTAAACCATTAAGCATATATTCTATTCCAGTCTCTGGATCTGTCCATCCCCAATTGTCATTTCCAGACCCACTGTTAAACTCTTCTAATGTCACTCTCGATAAAAGATCATACCCCTGACAAGGATAAATACCTGCCATTCCATTTTCGCAAGGGGCATACCCAAGATTGTCCACTGGATCGTTAGTGTCATTGGGAAGTTCGGTATTGGGAGTATCTTCTTCTAAAGACGATTGATCCATATTAGAATCTTTAGCGCAATTCAAAAAAAGTAGGAAAATCAATAATTTTAGGGACAGGGATTTCATCGGTATTTTTATTTAAAATTACTAAAAAAACATAAGCTTGCTTAAGCTTTAACAATTAACTAAGGTTCCTTACTTTTGGGCCATGTTTGAAGATAAAAATACATCCAAAACTCCCTTAGAAAACTTAGGGGAATTTGCTTTAATTGAGGCGTTGACTAAATCCGTAAAACTTCAAAATAAATCAAGTATTTTGGGAATAGGAGATGACGCAGCTGTTGTCGATCACGAATCTAAACAAACCCTTGTAAGCACTGATTTATTGATAGAAGGAGTTCATTTTGATTTGAGTTATGTGCCCTTAAAGCATTTAGGCTATAAGGCAGTAATGGTAAATCTTTCTGACCTCTATGCCATGAATGCAATCCCCACACAAATTACAGTTTCAATAGCCGTATCGAACCGATTTACATTAGAAGCTTTAGAGGAATTGTATGCTGGTATCGACTTGGCCTGTAAAAATTATAAGGTAGATTTAGTCGGAGGAGATACAACGAGCAGTACCTCAGGACTAACTCTCTCTGTAACTGCAGTTGGGATGGCATCCAAAGATAAAATTGTCTCTCGCTCGGGTGCAAAACAGAATGATTTATTGGTGGTAAGCGGAGACTTGGGAGCAGCTTACACTGGCCTACAAATCTTAGAGCGCGAAAAAGCAGTATTTAAAGTAAATCCCAATACACAGCCAGATTTGAGCCCCTACACCTTCAGTATTGAGCGGCAACTCAAACCGGAAGCGAGAAAAGATATAATCGAATTGCTCGAACAATTAAAAATCGTTCCTACTTCCATGATCGATATCAGCGACGGACTCTCCTCTGAAATCCTTCACCTTTCTAAATCCTCCAAAGTTGGTTTTCATCTTTTTGAAGAAAAATTACCTATGGATCCTGAAGTAAACCTTATCTGTGAAGAATTTAAATTTAATTCAACCACTGCTGTACTGAATGGAGGAGAGGATTACGAATTACTTTTTACCATATCCCAAAAGGACTTCGATAAAATCAAAAATCATCCTTTACTGACTGTTATTGGTCATGCCGTAGAACAAAATGCGGGCTGCCAACTTGTAAATGGTCTGGGTCATCAAATAGAATTGACGGCACAAGGATGGCAAAATTTTAGTGAATAGGAGGGTTAACCTAAGGCCACATCTAAGGTCATCATCACAATAAAGCCTCCAATAAAGCCTAGTGTTGCTATATCGGTATATTTATCCTGCTGGGTCTCTGGGATTACCTCCTCCACTACGACAAATATCATAGCACCTGCTGCAAACGCCAATGCATAGGGTAAAAGCGGAGTAAAAAATGTAACAGCTACGGCCCCGATAACTGCAGCAACTGGCTCTACAATTGCGGAAAGTTGTCCGTACCAAAAACTTTTAAATCGACTGACTCCCTGCCTTCTCATGGGCATAGAAACTGCTATACCTTCAGGGAAATTTTGTATCCCGATTCCGATAGCTAAAGCTACAGCACCTGTAATGGACGCTTCTGGAATCCCTGCAGCAACTCCACCAAACAAAACTCCCACTGCCAATCCCTCGGGTATATTGTGTAGGGTAATTGCCAATACCAATAAAGTGGTTCGGTGCCAGGGCGTTTTAATTCCTTCAGATTCTTTGAAATTAATATGAATATGAGGTAAGACTTTATCCAATCCAAAAATAAACATGGCTCCTAAACCAAAACCGACTGCCGCTGGAATCACTTTTACAAAACCTTCTCCCGGACTCATCTCAATTCCTGGAGCCAATAAACTCCAAAAACTAGCAGCTACCATCACCCCACCAGTAAAGCCTAATAAGCCGTCTAAAAGTGCACGGTTCATCCCTTTGACAAAAAAAACCAAAGAAGCGCCCAAAGCAGTAAGCCCCCAAGTAAAGAGCGTGGCATAAAATGCCCCTGTAACTGGGCTAATCGATTCAAAAAATGCAATTATACTATCCATTGTTATTTAATTCTTGCAAAAATACATACTTCAGTACAATAGTTCACCCATTCGAGTCGAATTAATTACTTTTACTCCGTTGTCTATGAAAAAAGAAGAGTTCGATTATATCATTTGTGGTGGAGGCGCTGCTGGATTGCTTTTATTAAAAGCGATGAGGGCAGACGAATTTTTTATTGCTAAAAAAATTCTTTTAATAGAAAAAGAACTCAAAAACAGCGATGACAGGACGTGGTCCTTTTGGGAAACTGGAGATGGTAATTTTAACGATTTATTAGCGAAAAAATGGAATCATGCCACCTTTATCGCACCCCAAAAAAGACAAGATTTTGAATTGACTCCTTACCAGTACAAAATGATGCGTTCAAAGGCTTTTTACAACAAGTATTTCCCTTTAGAATCAGTGCCTCATAACATTCGCATCCTACAAGCTGAAGTCAAAGAATTGAACTCAAAAGCGGATCATACAGTTTTGGTAACAGACCAAGGGGTCTTTTCAGCGCCTCAGGTTTTTTCAAGTTTATTTGATCCTAAAAAAATTACAACCCAAAATAAATATCCTGTCTTAAAACAGCATTTTATCGGCTGGTTTGTCAATGCCCCAAAAGGAAGTTTTGACCCAGATAAAATCCTTTTTATGGATTTTAATATTCCCCAAAAGCAACAAACGAGGTTTCTTTACCTTCTCCCTCAAAATGATCGTCAAGCATTGGTTGAATACACCCTTTTTTCAAAAGATCTTTTAACGACTAAAGAATACGAAGACGGAATTGAGGCCTATTTAAAGTCAATGAATATTACAACCTATCAAATTGAAGAGAAAGAACAGGGGAATATACCCATGAGTTGCTATCCATTTAATCGCTCCAATACATCTAGTTTACTCCATATTGGAACTGCTGGAGGTTGGACCAAGGCCAGTACTGGATTTACATTCATGAATACTGTCCGACAAATTAACAGACTCATCCCTTTCCTTAAAACAGAGCGAGACTTAACAACATTTCATCAGAAAAGTCGCTTTTGGTTTTACGATTTACTTTTTCTAGATGTACTGGAAAAATACAACGATAAGGGTAGTGAACTTTTTATTCGGATGTTTGACAAAAACCCACCCGTAAGGATATTTCGATTCTTGGATGAAAAAACCTCCTTTGGTGAAGAGCTTTTAGTCCTCTCTTCATTTTCAATGAAACAGATTGGCTGGTTTTTATCTGCTTTCTTTAAAAGGATTTTTTAAAATTGTCGCTGCATTAACTGACTTGCAAAAGACCTTAAAATTGCTTTTCCTTGCTGTTTTATATCCAAGGATTCCAAGGCTTGATAGGCTTGCTCAGTATACTTTTGCATCAGTTCTTGGCTCGCTTCTGCCGCAGTAGTCTGCACAAATAGTTCTTTTACAGCTTTAATTTTTTGTTCCACTACAAAATCCTCGCTTGACTCAAACCAACTTCTGAGCTGGGTTTTTTGATCTTCATTACCCAGTAGTAATGCTTTGTGGTAGAGTATGGTTTTTTTATTTTCGATTATATCGCCCCCTATTTGCTTTCCAAATGTTTTGGGGTCGCCAAAAGCATCTAAATAATCATCTTGAATTTGAAATGTCAATCCGAGTAAAACTCCAAAATCATAAATTTTTTGTGCTTCCTCCTCACTACTATTTGCGATATAAGCCCCCATTTGAAGTGCACAACCGACTAAAACAGCTGTCTTTAGCCGAATCATTTCCAAATAAGCTTCTATGGTAGTTTCGTTTTCCTTTTCAAAATCCACATCGTATTGTTGACCCTCGCAAACTTCGATAGCGGTTTTGCTCAATAGGCGAGTCAACTTGGAATGCAGCCCTTCCGGGTAGACTTCTAATGCTTGATAGGCTTGAACCAACATCACATCTCCTGATAATATGCCCGTATTAATGTCCCATTTTTCGTGAACAGTAGGTTGACCCCTTCGCAAGGGTGCATCATCCATGATGTCATCGTGCATTAAAGTAAAATTGTGAAATAGCTCTACTGCAAGTGCTGCAGCAAGACTATTTTCAGTGTCTCCTTCAAAAGCATCAGTCGCCATCAGCGTCAGCGTAGGACGAATTCGCTTAGCTCCCAGAGCGAGTAAATAATCAATAGGAGCATATAAACCCTTTGGGGTTTGCTTTTGCTCGATAGATAGAAGGTAGTCTTGAAACTGTTTACTGTAATTCGCCATGAATTGGTTTTTTGTAAAAATAAACTTTAATCTGATTCTAGGAGGAGTAGAAACTTTGGAAACTTTTTTTGTTTTATAGTTTCCGTTTCGTAACTTTGCCAAAAAAATAAAATGAAAGAGGAAATCGTTGAACAAGCCATTCGCCTTTTTTTACAGTACGGTTTCAAGAGCATAACCATGGATGAAATTGCGCAACAAATGCATATTTCAAAAAAAACCATCTATGCGCACTTTTCGAATAAAGAGGTCTTGGTAGAGCAGGCGTCACTTACCCACCACAGTCGCATCATGGAAAGGCTTCAAACCATTGCGAAACAGGCAAAAGATCCCATTATAGAGCTTTATCAACTAAAAAAAGAGGCTTTAATTCATCTTTCTAACGAACAAAATTCCCCCCAATATCAGCTTCAAAAATACTATCCCAGTATTTACAATAAAATTAAGGCTAGGGACTTTAAAATTCTAAGTGGTTCCTTCTCCAACGGCATCAAAAAAGGAATAGAAACGGGGCTTTTTAGAGAAGAAATTAATGTTGACTTTATCACGAGAATTTATTTTAACGGAATGCGAGGTGTGACTGATATCAACCTCTTTCCTTTAGATGAGTATAAAATTGATCAATTATTGATCGATTTTTCAGAGTATCATTTACGTGCCATTTGCACTCCTTTGGGGATAGAAAAACTAGAGCAATACAAAAAAGAATTTAACGCATGAGAACCAACCTCAACCTAACAATACTTTTAACACTAGTCGTTTCATGGACTTTTGCCCAAGAGCTTCCTGAAACAGTGACTTTGGACGAAGCCGTTACTTTTGGACAGGAAAACAACAGACAAATACTCAATGCCAGCCGTGAGGTTCAGCGTGCCTATAAAGAACGTTGGAGTACCATTGCAATAGGTCTTCCTCAAATCAGTGCCAGTGCAAATTATCAGAATTTCCTTGAGCTTCCCACTTCACTGATACCTGCTCAATTTTTCGGTGGAAAAGAAGGTGAGTTCGCAGAAGTTCAATTTGGAACTCCCCAAACCATGGATGCTGGAGTAACGCTTCAACAATTGCTTTTTGATGGTTCTTATATCGTCGGATTGGAAGCATCAACCGTTTATCTTGATATCTCAAAAAATCTTTTAGAAAAAACCGCCTTAGAGATTAAAAAAAATATTGTCTCCTCCTACAGTTCTGTTTTACTGATTCAAGAAAACATAAAGTTTTTAGAAAAAAATAAGGGTAATCTGGAAGCCAACTTAAATGAAGTGAGAGCCCTTTTTAGAAATGGTTTTGAAGAGGAAGAAAGTGTGGAACAACTCAGACTAACACTTTCCAGTGTAGAAACTCAACTGCGTTATGCAAAAAACACTCGTGAAATCAGTCTTAATATGCTAAAACTGCTAATGGGTTTCCCTACCAAAGCTCCATTAGAGCTTGTTGATACCTTAGAATCACTAACCACCGATGGGCTTTTCGAGCAGAAATTTGAATCGGAAATTAACCTCGACAACAATGTCGATATTAAAATTGCATCCAATAATTTACGTTCAGAAAGCCTGCTTTACAAATACGAAAAATCTAAAAGTTTGCCCAGACTGTCTGCCTTTTTAAATGGAAATTATACGGGAAATAGTGAAACTTTTTCATTTACCGACCCCGAACAAAAATGGTTTGGAGCAGCCTTATTTGGTGTAAATCTACAAGTCCCTATTTTCAGTTCTTTTAAGCGAAGAGCGCAATCACAAAAAGCCAAAATTGCTGTGGATCAGGCAGAAACTTCTCTCGAAGAGACTCAGGAAAGAATC
>MDTB01160206.1_pt1 | contig 12282 bp, 10 predicted proteins | sample 811161 | NCBI WGS metagenome assembly MDTB01 (sample SAMN05326650, study PRJNA326480) | marine metagenome | isolation source: seawater | place: Mediterranean Sea | collected 2009 | reverse complement strand
TTACTTTATGGATTTTCAATAGTTCTTGTCTACGTCTCTTTAAGCCTTCCTTTTTACATTCAAGGAACTGATCCTGAAGTACTAAATAAAATTTCCTCTAGTGCGGTATTGAATATTATTTTCTTCATCATATTTATTGTTTTTGCATTTTCTTTCTTCGGCTACTATGAACTAACCTTACCAACTAGCTGGGCTAATAAAGCAGATAAAGCAGCAGATATTGGAGGTCTTTTTGGGGTAATGTTCATGGCACTTGTTTTAGCTATTGTTTCTTTTTCATGCACGGGACCGCTTTTAGGATCAGTACTTGCCGGTTCTCTTGATAAAGGTCCTGTCCCTATAACTATGGCCATGCTTGGTTTTGGAGTTGGCCTAGGATTACCATTTACTTTATTTGCCGCATTCCCTTCAATGCTTAAATCATTGCCACAATCTGGAGGTTGGCTAAATTCAGTAAAAGTAGTTTTAGGTTTTGCTGAACTTGCTCTTGCATTTAAATTCTTATCTACTGCAGATTTAGTTGAGCATTGGGGTATTTTAAAATACGAAGTATTCTTAGTGATATGGATTATTTGTGCTATCGGAACAGCTGTTTACTTATTTGGGAAAATCAGATTTCCTCATGACAGTCCCATTGAAAAATTAAAACCATCTAGAATTGTACTCGCCTCACTTTTTGGACTTACCGCAATTTATTTTGCTTTTGGTTTTAAGTTCAATGAAAAAACCAATACTTATCAATCTCTAAACTTATTAAGTGGTGTTGCTCCTCCTGTAAGCTATTCATGGTTTTACCCAAATGAATGTCCTAATGGTTTGAATTGTTTTCATGATTTTGAAAGTGCACAAGAATTTGCAAGAGAAACTAACCAACCTATTCTTTTAGATTTTACAGGCCATGCTTGTACTAATTGTAGAAGAATGGAAGATAATGTTTGGAGTAAAAAAGAAGTATTTGAATTGATTAATGAGCACTTTGTACTTGCATCATTATATGTTGATGATAGAAAAGAGTTGCCTTTGGATCAACAAGGTGAAATTACCATTGAAATGAGTGATGGAACTAAGAAGCAAAAGAAAATTATCACCGAAGGAGATAAATGGGCCACATTTGAAGCAAATGTTTTCAAAAAAGTTTCTCAGCCTCACTATGTGTTAATTACACCTGAAGGTAAGTTACTTACTAATCCAGTTAGTTACACTCCTAACCCTTCAGAATATGCAAATTGGTTAAAATGTGGCTTAGATGCATTTTTTGTTCTCAAAGAAATGGAGTTTTACGGAACAAAATAGATAGTTAATTTATATCCTATAAAGAGTTAATAAAATGTTTTAAATGGCCATAAGAAATTACATTTTAGCTCTTTTAACATTCTGTTCATATGGTGCTCAAAGTCAAAATCCAGTGAATTGGGATATTGATTTTGATTGTAATAAACAAAGCATTATTTTTAATGCTCAAATTGAAGAAGATTGGCACTTATATGCAGTGTATGTCCCTTCTCCGAATGAAGGCCCTTTACCAACGGAGTTTCACTTTAAAACCAATAAAAAATTTAAATTAAAAGACAGTATTTTTCAAAAAAAACCGATAATGTCTTATGACAAAAATTTTGGAGTTGATTTAGCCTATTATGAAAAGTCTGCTAGATTTACTCAGCCAATTGTAACTTTAAATAGTAAACTCAAAATTTCAGGAAATATCAAATACATGACTTGTAATGACAACACATGTATTCCTTTTGATTATCCCTTTGAAGTAAAAACTAAATGTCCAAATTAGGAGACAACCATTTACTCATAACTGAAACATCTACCTTTTTTCTAATGCTTATACTTTCAAGTTGATCTTCTTTTATTTTACCCAATCCAAAGTACTTGGCTTTTGGGTTGGCAAAATACCATCCTGAAACTGAAGCAGCTGGATACATTGCTAGTGATTCAGTTAAACTTACACCTATATTTTTTGTGGTATCTAACAAATTAAAAATGGTCTCTTTTTCAGTATGATCAGGACAAGCAGGATACCCTGGAGCGGGTCTTATTCCTTTGTACTTCTCTCTTATTAACTGGTCGTTATTTAATTCTTCATCTTTAGAATAAGCCCAGTATTTTTTTCTTACTAATTTATGAAGATATTCGGCGGCGGCTTCCGCCATGCGATCTGCTAGTGCTTTAATCATTATGGCGTTATAATCATCTAAATTATCTTGATAATTCTTTGCAATCTGATCAATATTTTGACCAGATGTAACAGTAAATGCACCTATATAGTCTTTCTTATTAACTTTCTTTGGCATGATAAAATCAGAAAGTGACATATTAAATGCCTTTCCGGTCTTTTTAACCTGTTGTCTAAGAGAATGGGAAACTGCAATATTATTTCCATTTTTATCAAAAATATAAATATCATCTTCAGCATCACTATGCGCTTCCCATAAACCAAAAACAGCCTTTACCTTTAACCAATCTTTACTAATAGCTTCATTAAGCATTTTCTGAGCATCTTGAAATAATTTTTTTGCCTCACTACCAACTATTTCATCTTCCAATATTCTTGGATATCTTCCGTGTAGTTCCCAAGTTTGAAAAAAAGGAGTCCAGTCTATGTATTTAACAACTTCAACAATAGGAAGTTCTTCAATTTTTTTCACCCCTTTGAATAAAGGCTCTACTGCATCGTAATTTTCCCAATCAATTAGAAACTTATTTTTTCTTGCATCTTGAATAGATACATAATTCTTTTTTTGAGTTTTCTTAAGATGATTCTTTCGAATAATCTCATACTCTGAATGAACCTCATCAATAAAATTTTGTTTTTTATCCCCTAATAATTTTCCTGCCACAGGAACTGATCTAGAAGCATCTAAAACATGTATTGTTGGGCTAGAAGGCAACTCTTTTTCTATTTTTACAGCAGTATGTACTTTTGATGTCGTTGCACCACCAATTAACAACGGAACATGGACCTTGTTTTTTTCCATTTCTTTAGCTACATCAATCATCTCATCTAAAGACGGAGTAATTAAACCACTAAGTCCTATTATGTCAACATTGAGTCTTTTAGCCTCCTCAATAATTTTATTGGCAGGCACCATCACTCCAAGATCAATAATTTCATAATTATTACATCCCAAAACAACCCCTACAATATTTTTACCTATATCATGTACATCTCCTTTTACAGTGGCCATTAAAATTTTTCCTTTACTACTTTTTACACCACTTTTTTCAGCCTCAATGAAAGGAGTAAGGTAGGCTACCGCTTTTTTCATTACCCTAGCAGATTTTACTACTTGAGGAAGAAACATTTTACCCTCTCCAAACAAGTCACCGACAGTGTTCATCCCATTCATCAACGGACCTTCAATGACTTCCAAAGGCTTATCTACATTTTTTCTTACCAACTCCACATCTTCTTCTATATAGTCAGTAATTCCTTTAACAAGTGCATATTCTAATCTTTGTTCAACTGACCGATTTCTCCATTCAGCTGTTTTTTCCTCAAGCTTTACTATTCCTTTAACCCCTTGAGCAAATGATAAAAGATCTTCAGTAGCAGAAGATTTTCTATTTAATAAAACATCTTCAACTTTTTCCAATAAATCAGCGGGAATACTGTCATAAACTTCCAACATAGAGGGATTAACAATACCCATATCCATACCCTCGTTGATGGCGTGATATAAAAATGCAGAATGCATGGCTTCTCTTACCACATTATTTCCTCGAAATGAAAAAGAAACGTTACTCACTCCTCCACTTACATGAGCCCCGGGAAGATTTTCTCGAATCCATCTTGTAGCTTTAAAAAAGTCAACGGCATTATTTTCATGTTCAACCATTCCAGTTGCCACTGGAAAAATATTGGGATCAAAAATTATATCTTGAGCAGGAAACGAAACTTGATTAACTAAAATATCATACGATCTTTTGCAAATTTCAATTCTTCTATCATAATTATCAGCTTGGCCATCTTCATCAAATGCCATTACAATTACAGCAGCGCCATATTCTTTTATTTTATTTGCTTGATTAATAAAATTAAGCTCTCCTTCCTTTAAAGAAATGGAATTCACCACCCCTTTGCCTTGGATGCACTTCAATCCCGCTTCAATAATTTCCCACTTGGAAGAGTCAATCATTACTGGAACTCTAGAAATGTCAGGTTCAGCAGCAATAAGATGTAAAAAACGTTCCATGGCCTTTTCACCATCGAGCATCCCTTCGTCCATATTGATATCAATAATTTGAGCTCCTCCTTCTACTTGATTTCTTGCAACATCAATTGCCTCCTCAAACTTCTCTTCTTTTATAAGTCTCAGAAACTTTTTAGAACCTGTAACATTGGTTCTTTCTCCAACATTAATAAAATTAGTCTGCGGGCTAAACTCCAAAGGCTCTAAACCACTTAGTTTTAAAAAAGGAAGATTATCCCATTTAAAACTATACTTACCATTATATTCGTTAAGTATACTCATAACTAAAACCTGATTTCCCTTGGAGAATATTTACTTGCCAGTTTAGCAATGGCATTTATATGTTCTGGTGTTGTCCCGCAACATCCGCCAATAATATTTATTAGGCCATCTGTTAAAAAATCCTCAATTTGATTCACCATCATTTCAGGTGTTTCATCATACTCTCCAAATTCGTTTGGTAGTCCTGCGTTGGGATGAGCACTAACAAAAAATGAAGCTTTCTTAGCTAGTGTTTTTAAATAAGGCTGCATGTCTTTGGCTCCTAATGCACAATTTAATCCAATACTAAAGAGTTGAAAGTGAGACATTGAAATTAAAAATGCTTCAGTAGTTTGTCCAGTTAATGTTCTTCCGCTAGCATCCGTTATTGTTCCAGAAACCATTACTGGTATTTTTTTATTAAGCTTTTTAAATACCTGATTAATAGCATATAAAGCAGCTTTAGCATTTAAAGTATCAAAAACTGTTTCAACTAAAAGTAAATCAACTCCACCATCCATTAATGCTTTAGCTTGCTCTTGGTATGCAGCACTTAATTGTTCAAAATTTATGTTTCTAAAACCAGGATCATTAACATCAGGGGATATAGAAGCTGTTCTATTAGTAGGGCCAATTGACCCTGCAACAAATCTGGGTTTGTGAGGTTCTTTTTCAGTAAATTCCATTGCTACTTGCTTTGCAATTTTAGCACCATGAAAATTGATATCATAAGCATATTCTTCTAAGCCATAATCTAACTGAGCAATAGAAGTTCCAGAAAATGTATTTGTTTCAACTATGTCAGCACCAGAATCAAAATATGCTGCATGAATTTCTTTTATAATTTCTGGCCTTGTGAGACTTAACAAATCATTATTTCCTTTCAGAGAAGAATCGTGATTTTCAAACCAACCTTTTCGAAAGTCATCTTCATTTAATGTGTACTGTTGAATCATCGTTCCCATTGCTCCATCTAGAACTAGTATTCTCTTTTTCGCTATTTCTTCTATTTTGCTCATTTATCTCCAAAAAAAAATCTCTTTCAAATATTGAAAGAGACCAGTAGTTTTAAAATACTTTATCTCTTATCTTAACACAACAATGTGTAATGGAATTAGCACCTTCCCTTAAAGGGGGTTGCCAAGGTTTCAAAGGGCCAATCCCTCCACCTTTCTTGATAAGCCATAAAGAACTATATACAAATATAGTAAATAGATACTATATATTGATATCAGTTAAGTTTTTGATTTTAAGGATTTATAAAACCCAAATAATTGTTTTCTAAATAAAAAAAACAAAATAATATATGGTACTATCATTAGGAATAGAATTCCTGTATTTAGACCATTACCAACCGTAAAGTCATCTTTAGAGCTATTAATTATCTGAGCTCTACATGTAGAACAGCCTTGAGAAAGGCTAACAAAAGACTGAATGAAAAATAATATGAAAAATAATATTTTATAAAAAACCCTCATGTGTAAAATGGAGAAATCATAACATATACTACAACTCCAGTAATGGCAACATAAAGCCAAACAGGATAAACATATCTAGCCAATTTTTTGTGTATAGAATATTCTGCAATGGAAGCCCTGTAAGCAGTGATTAGAATAAATGGTAAAGATAATGCTGCTAAAGCTATATGGGTTAATAGTATGAAATAATATATTGATTTATAAATACCTTCTCCTCCATATCTGGTACTATCTGCAAGAACATGATGAGCAATATAGGAGACTAAAAAAAGAGCTGACAATATTATAGCTAGGTTCATGATTCTCCTATGAAATAAATACTTTTTAATTTTTACAAGAACTAATGCAAATATTAAGAGTGTTGCAACAGCACCGTTAATAAAAGCATTGATTTCTGCGAAAATATGTGGGTCAAAACCAAGTTTTATTTCTAACTTGATTTCGTGTAATATTACAACGGCTATAAAAACAAATAAAGAGACTGACCAAATTATAATATTGGCTTTTCTATCATTTTTAGTCAAGGTGGGTGAAGGATAACTAGTACTCATAATTAATCAAAAATAAAGTAAATAATAATGGTAAAATAAAATGACTAGTTATTCTTGACTGAGTTGTTTGATATGTTGAACAATTTTATCAGTAATTGATGAGTCAGTTCCATCATAATATCCTCTTATACGACCCAATTTATCAATTAAAATCATTTTTTCAGAATGAAGAAATCCACCCGGAGCTAAGGCATCTTCTTGATTGGGAACTAAGAATCCTTTAACTCCAAGTTGGTAAATCGCACTTTGATCCCCTGTTAAAAAATTCCAATTTTCATTGTTGACATTGTAATCTTGAGCATATTGATTAAGTCTTGAAATAGAGTCTCTATTGGGATCAACAGTAAAAGAAATTAGTTCAATATCATCAAGACAATTATTCTTAATTTTACTTTGAATAGTTTGCATATTCAAAGTCATTTTTGGACATATCGTTGGACAGCTAGTGAAGAAAAAATCTACTAGACAAACCTTATTTTCAAAATCAATAGAGGTTATTTCATTACCCATTTGGTTCATAAATGACCAATATGGAATAGTGTGATATATGGTATCTATGTCAATTTCAGAGTCAAAATCTTTATGGCCGTAAACTGGAAGTTTTTTAATACTTTTTTCAGCCATCTCTTCTTTAATTAAAAGACTAATCTCTTTAGTAATTCTTCGAATTTCACCAAAATTATAGGTGAAATATTTACCTCTTATCCTTTGATTTTTATCAACTAAAAGAGTCATTAAATGAGCTTGTCTATCAAAACCAAATAACGTATCATTAATCTCCCATGGATTACCTCTTTCAAAATCATTATCAAAATAAGGGATATACTTGGTTGAAGTCATCATCCACTTTTTACTGTTAATTTTATTGTAATTTCTGAACTCTTTAATCCTTTGATTGATATTTGTTGAAGAGTCAATAAATGAGGAAACAACAATTACATCTTCAAATCCAATGTTATCAACCAATTCATTATAGATTTTAATCTTAAACCATTCTAATCTGAAAGGACATTTTTCAAAATCTGTTGGACAATCTACAGAAAGAAAATTATAAAGGACAATTTTATCATTCCAATTACAAGATGATATTGTATCATTATTATAATCTACAATATTGAATGGTGCATATAAATTGCCAAAAATAGGTTGAGGCTTAAAAACAGGATTACTAAACTTTTTTAATGTTATTGTAAAAACTAAAAATAAACCAAAAATAAGGCCAAGAATTAAAAAGCCTTTTTTCTTCATAGGAAATTGATATTAGGGATTAATACTATTTGTCCCTTCAAAAACTTCATGCCAATAACTAGATTCAGTTAGGCAAATAAATATGAGATAAATTATAAATAGGATATAGGGGCCTAAAATAACCCATTTGAAATTTTTTCTTTCATCACCCAGATGCATGAATACTAAAACTATATACGCAGCTTTAACAACGGTTAAAATAATGAAACTAATTTTCACATAAGGCCACAAAACATTATCACCACCTGTAGCATCATATTGTTTGATAAATGCTCCAATTAAAACTTCAACTACAGTTATGGCTGTGAGAATCCCTGTTACCTTCCAAATGGTTTTTCTTATGGCAGCTCCATGAGCTTCATCATGATTGGCAGTTAATGAATATTGGTGGTCTTGATTTAAATCGTCTCTTTCCATAAAAATAAATTAAACTAAATAAAAGAAAGTGAATACAAAAACCCATACTAAATCAACAAAGTGCCAGTATAAACCAACTTTCTCAACCATTTCGTAATGGCCTCTATCATCATATACTCCTTTTACAACATTAATTAAAATGATTAAGTTAAATACCACTCCTGAAAAAACATGAAATCCATGAAATCCAGTGATAAAGAAAAAGAAGTTTGCATACTGTGGCACCATTGGCGCATATTCATTTTCAATTAAGTCTGCACCTTGCATTGTAGCAGTAGATGATTCAAAAAGAGCTAAAGCTTTATCACCTGTAATTTCAACTCCTCTTCCCATTCGAAGAAATAACTCATTGGCTGAATTGTAGTCTACAACAGCCCATCCCTCGCTGGTAAGGATAGAACCAAAATGAGTACCATGTATGAAGTGATACCATTCCCAGGCTTGAGAACCAACAAAAAAGAATCCACCAACTACAGTGAGTAATAACCACTTAATTACTCCTTTTTTATCCAATCTATGTGCAGCTTCAACAGCTAAAACCATAGTTACAGAACTTACAATTAATATGAAAGTCATTAAAGCTACATAAAGAAGAGGATAACCTGAACCTAAAAAAGGCATGGCGTTAAAAGTTTCTTCACCTATAGGCCATGAACCTGCTTGATGTCTTGCAAAACCATAAGCAGTTAATAATCCGCCAAATGTAAGTGCATCGGAAACCAGAAACATCCACATCCATTGTTTGCCATAAGAAATTCTAAACGGAGAGCCGTTGCCTCCCCAAAGCTCTGTTCTTGATATATTTTCTGAATGTCCTGCCAAAATTTTATTCTTAAGATGCAAGTTTAATTAATATATTCTAAAAATACATATAAGTACAGCCATAAAAGTCCAACAAAATGCCAAAATACACCAACAGCTTTTAAGCCAGCCACATTATTTTCATTATAAAAACCTTTTTGAGTTCGATAGGTAACTACTGAAATTCCAGAAATAGAAAAGATTAAATGTAAAAAATGAATAATGGTTAAAACCCAAACAAAGCTGCTTGAAACATTTGATGTCTGATAAAATTCTGCGTATTGGTTTATGTTTAATTCTTCTCTGGTTTGTTCCCAATAGTCATCTGAAATTCGAATATTAACTCCTTGTTTAAGCTGGAAAAAAGAGGTAAATGAGTCTTGCTCTATTTCATCTAAATAAATTTTTCCATTTTTAATTTGATATTCTTTTCCAGATTGAAAGATTTTTTTATTTATCGCTTTTCTTTCTTCAGAGGTCAATTCTTTAGCTGGAAAAAATAATCTCTTTTTTTGATATTCTAACTCATCTCCATTTAAAGAAATTGAAAACCCTTCACCGTATTTTCCTTTAAGCATAAAGAAAGGCTGGTCGTTACAAACTCCAAATGAAAACTTAAATAATTCATCTTTATCTAATTCGGAAATTGGTTGATTTCCAATAGTAAGACCTTTTTCAGAGTTGATCAAAAATGCTTCATCATTTACACTAAAAATAGAAAACGGTGCATTATAGCTATCTAATTTTAAATTAGATCCCTGAAAAGAAGTACCATATCCACATATCTGTCTTAAAAATGATTTCATTTTTAAAATATCTTCTGATTTAAGAGGAGATCCTTTAAGAATATAATTCTCACCATCATAATCAATAGGATCATTATCTAAATACACTTTATAAGACTGTCCATACTGACCATAAACGAAAGTGATAAATGATTTTACTGCATTGCCATTTTTGTAATAATCACTCCAGCCTCTAAATTGAAAAAAGGTAAAAGCAATAGATAAAAACAAAGCAATAAGTAGAGAACCAACTGCTTTTTTCTTTTTGGAACTTCTTGCTTGTTTTAAGGCCCAGTACATGAAAAAACTACTAACACATATAACAACTGTACTAATTTTAAAAGCATTAGGCAAATGAATATTCACCCAAAATTTATCCATTTTTCGAACCAAAACAGCACTAGAAAGTCCTGCAAAAAGCATCACACTGGCAATGACACCAACTATTACTAAAGCGGTGTAAACTTTTTCTTTTTGTTTGTTAGAATTAAAAACTTGCATTTGGTATTTTAAATTTGGTTAAAACAGTATAATGATAAAAGAATAGGTAAATAAGCAAATGACATGAACATAAGTTGAGTTGCATATTTATTCTCAAGAGTAAAATAAAGTTTGATAGCGGGATAATACATTACTAAACTAATTATTACACCAGCAATCATCGACCAATTTCCAGTCATTTCGGCAGCCCAGGGAAGCATTGAAGCAGGAACTAAAAATGCAGAATATAACATTATCTGAAATGCACTTTTTTGATCTCTTTGACCTGTTGGTAAAAGTCTAAAACCTGCTTTTTTATAGTCATCATCTAATTTCCAAGCTAATGCCCAAAAGTGAGGGAATTGCCAAAAAAACTGAACAACAAACAGTATTCCTGGCTCTAAACCAAAATCATCAGAAATTGCAACGTAACCCAAAAGTGGAGGAATACTCCCAGGGATAGCTCCGACAAAGACAGCAAAAGGAGTAGTTTTTTTTAAAGGGGTATAAATCAATGCATATATTACAATTGCTAGAAGTCCTAGAATAAAACATTTGAAGTTGATAAGCCACAATAAATATGAACCGATTGACCCAACTAAGGAACAATAAATAAGAGCTTCAGTTTTTGTTAATATCTTAGAAGGAAGTGGACGGTTTTTAGTGCGTGACATTAATTCATCGGTTTTAGCTTCAATTATTTGATTAAACCCGTTTGCAGATCCTGTAACAAAAATACCACCAATAATTAGCCATATAAAATCAACAGAAAGTAAATTTCCATCTGCTAATACATATCCGAAGAAAGCGCTCATTACTACTAATGATGAAAGTCGTAGCTTCATCAAAGCTAAGTAAGCCTTTAAACGAATTAATATCGCAGGTTGTACTATTGATTCTATTTGGTTGGATACCATTAAAAGCCGAAATTAATATAAATTAAGCTTGGTTTAAAATTGTGTTGAATCTTTCAATCAATAATCTAAGTAAGTCTGCCACAGATTAGAACTTATTCCAAAATTTAAAAGAATTGTTTGATTTAAGTTATTGCTAGCTTTATCTAAACGAAAATTAAATTGTGTAAAAAATTTTGTGTTTGAGAGGGGAAAGAGCATACAAGATATTCTTGCATTTAAAATTTGTTGATTGATTTTTTCTCCCTGACCAATAAAGTGTCCATCAACAACGTTATTACCAAACCTATCATTATAGGAATTAAAAATATTACCACCATAATTCTCGCCATTGATATCTTTACCTAATTGTTGTAAATGATACTGTATTAAAAAATCAAAATTACCTTTTTGATAACCCATGAGTATCAAAGCTTCTTTAAAATTTGCCTCTAATGGATGTGCCAATGAATGATTTTGATGGCCATAGTTTTGCATTGAACTCATATGAGAATAAGTATATGGCCTAACAGAATTATATTCAACTAATGAATATAATCCTTCCAAATTGAACAGATCATATGCTTTTATTCCAATTTGGAAACCATATTTATTACCCCACCATCCCAAACCAGATAAAAATTCTCCTAATAAGAATTCATCCAAAATAAAATTACCGTAAGTTACAAAATGATCTAAAAAAGATATTTTAATGCCTCCACCTAACAAAGAATTATCTGCCGACCCAATTGAATATTCAACAGGTCTAAAAAAAATAAATGGATTAAGATAATTGATGTCAAAACCTCTAGCACTTAAGGTATCTTTAGCTTGCCAAACAATTGACTCAAAGAGACTTAAATTCAGCCAATCTGTAACATTTACACTTAACATATGAGAAGAAGAAAACTTTCTTCTTGAAAAAGATTGAGTATGTAAATCGTCATGTAATGACCATAGATTAATATATTTTGCTTTCCAAAAAGTAGACTCTAACTTCAAAAAAGGGTAGGAAGGTGCATAATCTGAAAGCCATAAAGAGCGATATCCATCACCAAAAAAATTTCTTTCTATTCCACTACTTAATACAAAATATTTATTAATACTATAAGAAAAGATGCCCTCAACTAATAATTTTGAATAAGTATTTTTTAAGGAATCATTTAAAT
>MDTB01146266.1_pt1 | contig 12282 bp, 11 predicted proteins | sample 811161 | NCBI WGS metagenome assembly MDTB01 (sample SAMN05326650, study PRJNA326480) | marine metagenome | isolation source: seawater | place: Mediterranean Sea | collected 2009 | reverse complement strand
CCAATATAGAGCTTCTTTTTTGACTTATCTTTTTCGACCTTTACGCCATGCGCAGCCATATCAGCCTTTGTTTTTTTTGCTGATGTCTTCGTAGGCTTTGCATTTGGGCTTTTAATTTTACTCATAAAAGGCCTTCTTATTCATCCTCAGGGGCGACCATTTTTTTCGCGCCCGCTTCTACTAGCTCCTCAACAATGCCGGCAATGACCGCGCTTACCGCCGCCGCCTTACCGCCGTCACCAGGGTCTTCAGACAAAGCGAGCACGCGGCGCTTAATCTCTGATCGGGCACTCCCGCCAGGGAAGTTCGCGGCAAGCACTTGACGCGCCCGTGATGCACCCATACGGGTATATAAACGCGTACGCACAGCAACATCTTCTGCCGTGGTCGATAACGCCCATAATTCGATAGGCCCCAATGTATTAATCAAATGCTGTTCATAACGCCCTTGCTTTGTACCCAAAACAAGCAAAGCTGGCGCACCAGACGATTTTGGCCCCGTTAAACTAAAGCGAATAACATTACGCGCCGTCGCCGTTAAGCCAAATCGGTTTTGAATGTTATCAACCGCAGATTCGGATACAGCCGCGCCCAATACCCACACGCCAGTAGCCAAGTCAACCATATCATCATCAAAATCATCGAGCAGCTGCGATGCCAAAACGATTTGAACGCCACGCTTACGTCCCTCACGCACATCACGAATAACCTGACCACGCACCGCCGATGAAGAACTTGTACGGTGAAATTCATCAAAACAAAGGCGTTTGGGCGTCTCCGCCATGTCGTTAAGGCGCATTTCATGGAAAGAACGATATCGCTCAGGAATAAAAGGCAATGTTTCAGGCCCTAACCACCAGTTACGCACCAAAACATTACGCGCAAGCATGTACATAATAGCCGTCTGTCTGTCGGCCGTATCATCGCCCTGCGGTGAAACATCCATCAAATCAAGCGAACAAATACGCGTATCTGCAATATCAAACTGCGTTACAGAAGCCAGAATTGGATATTCACGGATCGCCGATGTCAGCATACGTTCAAACGCATTAATCACGTTTTCAGCGCTTGTACCAATTTGCGTTTCTTCCAACAGCGTTCTAATTTGTGGCTTACGCGCAGCCGCAATAGCATCGGAAAGAAGCGGCACCGCATGACGCTGCGCAACATTTGCGGAAATAGCATCCCCTGCTTCAAACAGTTTATCAACAACGTCCCACCAATATGGGTCAGTTGGCAAATGCAGGTTGTTTTTTTGTATCGCTTCATCAATTGCGTCATCAATACGCGGCAGATAAGGACGCGGTTCAGCACTGGCTTGCGTATCATCACGCCAACGATACATCTCATCAATAACCATACTACATAGCTGTTGAATGCCATCATAAGGCTGCGTATAACCAGGCGGCGTACAAAGTAGCGTCATCAGCTCAATCAAATAGCTACGCTCATCAATAAGCGGATAGCGACAGCCTAGCTGTGTGTCAAAGGGGTTAATCGCATATTTATGGGACATTTGTAAACGGAAATACCCAGCTTCGTGCTGGCGATCCGGCGGCAAGGCCTCTTTAACCAATGAAATCAGACCAGAAGATGACGGCCCAATATCAATAACGGCGACATAAGGCAATTTATTCAAGCCCGGCGTTAACACTGTGCCGAGGTTAAGCGAGTTCATTAAAACAGATTTACCAGCCCCCGGCTGTGCGAAAATCAAATCAAACCATGTGGTTGTCAGTGCTGAACCTGTTTGATACGGCCATAACTTACCATCCGGCGTCCTGAGCATGATTGCGCCTTCATCGAACGGGCTTGACGGACGCTGCCATGGCAGCATCTTCATCACTTCAATCATTGGCGCAATCGCCGCAGGGGCAGTGCCGGCGCAATGAATACCAAGCGCAGAGGACATCACGCAGTCCAAGCCATCACCAGACGCATCACTCACCTGCGAATACCCCCAACTTTCAAAAGACTGCGTCAAAATTGACATACGGTCTTCTAGCAAGCGGCGCTGGTCACGGCGCGCCCAAGTCGCAATGGATATTCTTAATTTTACCACAGGCTCGCTACGTGCCATGGCCTGCAAGCCTTCGAGCGAATATTTAATCTGCTTATTCGCAACATTTGTTACACTGAGCATTGTTGCGGCCTGCGATTTAAACGCCACGCCATGCGCACCGCCGCCTTCAATTAAGAACGAAATACGATAAGGAACTTTTGCTTCAAATAAACGGTTAAGAAGCATCGGGAAAGGGCTAGGGTCCATCGGCCCCAGCGTCATATCTGCGCCCGCCCAAAGAAAATCGCCAATTTGAATGATATTATTTTCAATATAGCGCACATCGCCAACCGCAAGCTGCGCACTTATGGGAGGCCACATAATGTCTGACATATCAACCTTATCCATCGGCGCGCGCGGCGGGATAGGGTCACCAGGCAAACAAGGCTTCCAATTATCACTGACCTTAGAAGGGTATATGTTGTTACGAATACATTTAAGCGCTTCGTGGGTTTCGACAACAGAAGATCCGATCCCCATTTCATCAAGCGAAGAAAGAATAGCTGATATAAAACTCTTATGACGCGTTCTTAAGGCATCAATGCCTGCCAATGGGAATTGCGCGAAAGCGGCATTCACCCATTTCTCTTCTTTACGATCCGAAACAGATCTTTCGATTTCACTTTTCGTCAGCACCGACGGGCGCGTCCACAACACAAAGTAACACTCTTCATACATAAGGAACTTTGAGAGATGGTTAATCCGTTCTTCAAACAAATCTGACAAGTCTAAATCTGTATTTTTTGCTGTGACTTGCGAAGGCATCGTCATTTTGTTCATAAAACGCTGAATGCGTTCTGGATCACGGACAAAGACAACTTGCCAGGCATGGCCGGGGCGGTCAAAACGTGCGCCGATTTTCAATGTCGCCGATTCAATCAGCAAACGATATTCTTCTTCACCAATAATCTGACGACTGCCCTCAACGCGCAAAACGGAGACCAAAGAGCCGTCTTTAGCCGCAAAAGTATCCTTGCTATCCGCTGTTTCAAGACGAATATAGCTCTCAACCGTTGACTTCATCAACGTTTGAAATGGTGCTAAAAACTTATCCAGTAACCCCATTAGTAAAACTATTCCTTAAATTTAAGTGGCACATCGCAGCTAATACCACGAATAAAGACATGATAAATATTTTAAAGCTTTCTCAGGTTAGAGGAAAGGACTTATTGCGCTTTTTACGACTTTATCAAAAATAATCCAGTAGCAGGATGAACATTAAGCCTGCGTACGCATAAGCGCGTCTTGGTAAAAATTAATCCACTGTGCGGGGATTTTACCACCAAAAGGCCCATCTTTAGAACGCCAATAAGCAAGAATTTGAGGGAATTGGTTAAATTGCAGACCCGATTCTTGAATAATCCGGCGGTCCAATGGGAGCAAACGTATACCGTTTAGCTTTTCTGCGCGCTGCGCATAATGACGCGGCGTAATATAATCTTTTAAAACCATCGCCATGATATTAGGATCATCTGTGCCTAGACGGCGCTGCGCTTCTTCGCGGCGCGAAAGCAAGATATCCTGCGCACGGCGCGCGGCTTCGGCCATAGGGCCTTGAGAAATACGCCCGACATATATTGCACGCACAATATGGTGTAGTATATGTTGCTCGATTTCTGGCAACCAGATCAAAACGCCAGACTTCATATCAGCCGCGCGATCCATTTCAAAAACCTGCGCACAAAACATGCAAGTCGTCATTAAATTCTTATCACTATCATCACTGTAATCGCCATTACGGTGTATAAGCTCTTGATATTTTTCAGAGCGAAAACCGCAGCATTTACAAACATAATCATCGCGCTCAAAAATTTTCGTTTTCAGCGCGTCTCTTTTCTTTTTATCTTCTGATGAAGAAGCATTGCGCGCAGAACCGCGCGCAATGCCTAATGTCAGTTTAGTGTATTTCATATTTTAAATACTCTAACTTTCCTTATGCTATGTATGATCAACCACCAGTACTATTGTATGTCATAACGTCAATGCCTGTTTGCTGCTGCAAGCCATCTGTACCTGAATCACCAGAAACAAGGTTCGTCATGACTGATGTCAGGAATGGCAGTGCGAATAACGCACCACCAGCAGCAAGCTTCATCGCGCCGTCTTTAAGCGGTGTTTGCTGTGGGTTTTCAACATGTTCTTTGATTTTAAGAATACCGAGAACGGCAAACAAAATACCAAAGATATATGCGCCAACTGAAATCAGCGAAGGTAAACCGCCAACAGCATTTGTAATATTGCCCCAAACATCATCAAAGCTGCTTGTACCGCCACCGCCGCCAGCATGCGCAGCTTGTGAGTACATACCCATTGTGAATGCAGCACTTGTAGATAGCATAGTTTTATTTATTTTCTTAAACATGTTTTTCTCCTCTTAAAAGAAATTTATAATACCAACTTAGTTAAAGTTTAACCCATAACCGGATAAACCTAAAGTACTTTGTACCGCCATAATAACGGGACCTATGTTTACAGCAAGCGCACCACCCAGCAAGTGTGTTACGCCAGCCATAAGCGAAGCTTGTTGATCACCTTCCGCGACGCCGCGAATGATGAAGAATCCTCTAACAAAACTAATCCAGCCGACAATCACCATAAAGGCGACCCCCGCACCGATCACGGCTGCGACATGCTGGTCAACCGCAGCATCGCCCGTTGTTTGCGCCAGCACACCATAAGTATGCACATTCGCGCCACCAGCAACCGCGCTGAACATTGAGCCTGAGAAGGCCGCAAGCATTGAATCAACTGAGAATAATGCGCCAGCAACAACAAAGGTCATAATCGTACCAATACCAGCTGGGCCGCGCGGACCATCTTGTGATGATTTAAGCAAACGATGCACACCAATCAACATAAAGATGAAAGCGGCAATATATGCGAAAGATGAAATTGCAAAGAGCAATGGCGACCAAATATCAGACATTAAGCGCACAAGCATTGCATCTAGGCCGCCCCCTGAAATTTGCCCCGCCATACCAGTATTACCGACCGTTCCAATGCCGAATCCCACCAAATTAGCCAGAATTTGCGTAAGGAATGGAAGCGAGAATAATGCACCGCCAACAATATAACGTTTTATGGGCTCCCAAACCGGTACGCTACGTGGGTCATTCACATGCTCAACAAGCTTGAGCGTACCCATGAGCGCCATGACCATGGCTGAAATATAAGCAAAAGCGCTTAACAATGATGGCAAGCCACCAACTGCGCCTGCAGCATTACAAATAACGCGCCCTAAACCTTTACCAACAGTTTGACCACAATATCCTGTTGAGCCCGCAAAGAAATCACCGATGTTAATTGTGAACAATCCCATAACATCAATAACAGCGCCATTACCATTCGCCATGATTGAACCATAACTACCGAGGTCTAGCCCCAAAGACAGCGCGTCATTAATACTGTTCACCGTCAAAGAGCCACCATTACCGTCAGGAATCTGCAACGCATAATTCCCCGTATTATCATCATAAATCAAGCCACCACTGCCAGAAGCTCCAAAATCTAACGGAACAGTATAGGTGCCCGTAATCGCCCCCATTATACCGCCTGAAACAAGGCTACTCAAATTTTCTGTACTCAGCGCATTACCTATAGCATCAAGAATACCAATTGAAGAGTTACCCGCCGCATCACCGGTCTGCGCTATAGGGCCAAATATACTGCCAAAGACACCACCAAGTGCATCACCGCCAGCATCGAGTACCGTATCAAGGAAACCACCAGAGCCATCATCCTGCCCCCCCTGCGTACCACCAGTGCCACCTGTGAGCGCTCCCGTAATAGAGCCCACTATGTCCTCAAGACCTGCATGCGCCGTGTTTTTACTTGGCGTTGCGGTCATTACACCCAACGTCAAAATCACTAACGCGAAACCTTTACAAATATTAGATCCTATAAACCTAGACATACTCTCACCCTATTTCTCTAATGCATATACATATCTAAACACACTTAGATTGCACATCGCAATAAACTTGCTTAACACACTGACTTACAAAGACTTTTCCCTTAACCTTCCAAAATCATTACAGCTGTCTTTTTTAATTTAAAACACACTACATTAGCTAAAATTTTATATAATATTTATTAATATCGTCTTAAGATGCTGAAAATAAAAAAGAGCGCCTAGAATTAAGCGCTCTTAATATAACAAATAATATTTATCTTTGGAAGAGGCTTAAGCCGCCGCTACCTTTTTCACGTCTTCAGAATCGTCCAAGAACTCTACTGGGCCGCTATCTTTGCCTTTGGCATCAACATCACGGTCAACAAGCTCAATAACAGCCATTGGCGCGCAGTCACCATAACGGTAGCCAGCCTTCATAATGCGGATATAACCACCATTACGATCAGCATAACGCTCACCAAGGACATCAAAAAGTTTTTTAACCTGTGTTTCGTCACGCATTTTAGACATTGCTTGACGGCGGTGTGATAATTCACCTTTTTTCGCCAAAGTAATAAGCTTCTCTGTAAACGGACGAAGCTCTTTTGCTTTTGGCAAAGTTGTTGTGATTTGCTCGTGCTTCACCAACGCTGCCGCCATATTGGCAAGCATTGCTTTACGGTGAGACGTTGTACGGTTTAATTTACGTTGTTTAATTCCATGTTTCATGAAATTGACCTTTCTACTTGCTCTTTATATTGAGCGGCTGCGATTTCAAACGGGTGAAACCATCGTTATAACCAAAACACACATATATATACGTTATATTTCGGGCGGAGCACCTTGCCCCTTAATATTAAATTGGAGCATAGAGAATACGCCCCAATTTAAAAACTTATAATCTAAAACTTAAGAGGCAAAAGGATCTTCAACTTTAGTTGCTAGCTCTTCGATATTTTCCGGAGGCCAGCCTTCAACTTGCATACCCAAATGTAAGCCCATAGTTGTCAATACTTCTTTAATCTCGTTAAGAGACTTACGGCCAAAGTTTGGCGTACGAAGCATATCACTCTCGCTTTTCTGTACCAAATCGCCAATGTAAACGATGTTATCGTTTTTCAGGCAGTTTGCTGAACGCACAGAAAGTTCAAGCTCTTCAACCTTACGAAGCAAGTTTTTGTTGAATGGAAGCTCTTCTTCCTCTTCTTCTTGTTTCGCTGATTCAGGCTCATCGAAGTTAACAAAAACAGAAAGTTGATCTTGCAGAATACGCGCAGCAAAAGCCACAGCATCTTCAGGCGTAATCACACCATTTGTTTCAATGTTTAATGTCAGCTTGTCATAGTCAGTAATCTGACCGACACGCGTATCTTCAACTTCGTATGTCACCTTACGTACTGGCGCAAACACAGAATCGACAGGGATAAGACCAACAGGCGCATCCTCTGGGCGGTTTTGTGCAGCTGGGCAGTAACCCTTACCTGTATTTACAGTCATCTCCATGCTGAGCTTCGCGCCTTTATCCAAAGTACAAATCACCAAATCTGGGTTCATAATTTCAATATCTGCGCCAGCTTCGATCATGCCAGAAGTTACTTCACAAGGGCCAACTGCGTTTAAGCGCATTTTCTTTGGACCTTCAACGTGCATACGTACTGCAATCGCTTTAATGTTCAGAATAATATCCGTAACATCTTCACGCACACCTTCAATAGACGAAAATTCATGAAGAACACCATCAATTTGCACAGCTGTTACCGCTGCACCTTGTAGTGACGACAATAAAATACGACGAAGTGCGTTACCTAACGTAAGACCGAAGCCACGCTCTAACGGTTCTACAACAACCTTACCAGCAGATTGCGCGTCTTTACCGTGTGCAATATCTACTTTCGAAGGTTTGATTAGCTCTTGCCAGTTTTTATGTATCAAGGCTCTTCCCTTTCCTAAATTTAAACGGTTCTTATAAACCGTATATTACTAATTCTTATCTCAACAAGTCTAAAGGTGACCCTCATTACAAAGGCCACCATTTAAGCAATTATACGCGACGCTGCTTCTTAGGGCGGCAACCATTATGTGGTATTGGCGTAATATCTTTAATAGACTTAATTGTGAAGCCGATCGCTGACAATGCACGAAGCGCTGATTCACGACCAGAGCCCGGGCCCTTGACGTTAACATCAAGTTCCTTCATGCCATGTTCTTGCGCCGCTTTACCAGCAGCTTCTGCAGCCATTTGCGCAGCAAATGGTGTAGACTTACGAGAGCCTTTAAAGCCCTGTGCGCCTGCAGAGTTCCAAGACACAGCATTGCCTTGTGCATCAGTGATTGTAATCATTGTGTTGTTGTATGTAGAGTTGACGTGTGCAACACCAGATACAATATTCTTTTTGGCAGTTTTCTTGCCTTTACGTTGTGGTTTAGCCATTTTATTGCTCCACTATCCTTTTAAATTAACTTATGAACTATTTCTTTTTACCGGCGATTGCTTTCGCAGGGCCTTTACGTGTACGCGCATTTGTTTTTGTGCGCTGACCACGAACTGGCAAATGCTTACGGTGACGCAGGCCACGTAGGCAACCCATGTCCATAAGACGTTTAATGTTCATAGACACTTCACGACGAAGATCACCTTCAATCTTGTATTCATCAGTATCGATTTCTTTACGGATTTGGTTTAACTCGTCTTCTGTAAGATCTTTCATTCGACGAGATACATCTAAACCACATTTTTCAACGATCTGGGCCGATTTAGTACGACCTATACCGTGAATATATGTGAGCGCAATTAATATACGCTTATTATCGGGTACGTTAACACCGGCAATACGAGCCATGTCATTTCCTTTTCATTATTAATTATTTCTATCCAAACCGTAAAACCACAAAAACATTTTGAAGTAGCGCCGGTTTGTAAACCATAACCTTGGATAAGTGAATATTTCCACGCACATATATGCGCAAAAAAGCACACCAAAGTCGCCGGCATTATAAGTGGTTTTAACGCATCGTCAATAGAAAAAATGCGAATCAAGAAAGAAAAGTGGAATAAGCGCCTAAAAGCCGATTTTACACGGCTTTTGGCGATACGATAGCGAGAATTTGCGCTGTAACATCATCAATATCAGCCATACCATCAACGCTTTGCGTTAAATCCTTATCACGGTAATAAGGCAGGACTTCTTTTGAATAGGACTTATATTGATCTAAACGCTTCTTGAAAGTCGTAACGTTATCATCGCTGCGCCCCTCTTCTGCCGCACGCTTTTCCACGCGCGCGCTCAGCGCATCAAAATCAACAATCAACTCAATCACACGGTCAATTTTTTTACCGCGCTCCGCGAGCATTTCATCAAGCGCCTGCGCCTGCGCCTGCGTACGCGGAAAACCATCAAAAATTGCACCCTTCGCACAATCCGAAGAATCAATACGTCCTGCAATCATTTCAACAACAACAGAATCAGGAACAAGCTGCCCATCATCCATAAGCGCCTTCATTTTTGCGCCCAAAGGCGTCGCATTGGCAATTTCTTCACGCAACATGTCGCCCGTCGATAATTGCTGTAAACCGTATTTATCCTGCAAGATTTTCGCCTGCGTACCTTTGCCCGCCGCTGGCGGACCGAAAAATATTATGTTCATCTTTTACGCCCTCCCAATTTAGCCTTCTTCATAAGGCCTTCATATTGGTGCGCAATCATATGGGAATGCACCTGCGCAACCGTATCCATTGTTACAGAAACAACAATCAGCAAACTCGTACCGCCCAAATAAAATGGAACGCTATATTGCGCCATCAAGAATTCTGGCAGCAAGCAGATCAACACAAGGTAAAGCGCACCAATCGAAGTAATACGCGTCAACACAAAGTCCAAATAATCCGCCGTATTCTTACCGGGGCGAATACCTGGTACAAAGCCGCCATATTTACGCAGCATATCTGCATTTTCTTCTGGGTTAAAAACAATCGCCGTGTAGAAGAAACAGAAAAACGCAATCAACAAGCCATAAGCAAGCATATAAAGCGGCTCACCATGCTGCAACAGGCGCGCAATAGACGCCGTCCACTCATTACCATCCGCACCAGAGAAACCAAGTATGGTCAATGGCAACAACAGAAGAGAAGACGCAAAGATTGGCGGAATAACGCCCGCAGTATTTAACTTCAACGGAATATGATTCTTCTCACCCCCCGCCATAGCGCCGCCTTGTTGGCGCTTAGGGTACTGCACAAGCACGCGACGCTGCGCACGCTCCATGAAGACGATAAAGGCGATCACACTCACAACCATGACAACAAGACCAATCATTAGCGCCGCGCTAAAGTGACCTGTGCTGCCCTGCTCAAGAACAAACGCCAAGGCTGACGGCAAGCCCGCAACAATACCGGCGAAGATGATCAATGAAATACCATTACCAATGCCACGCTGCGTGATTTGTTCACCGAGCCACATCAAGAACACCGTACCGCCAACAATTGTAATAACTGTTGAAATACGGAAGAACATACCAGGGTCAATGACAGCACTGCCCGCTGCGCCCTGCATCGATTCAAGGCCAACAGCAAGGCCATAAGCCTGCACAGTCGCCAGAAGTACGGTTAAGTAACGTGTATATTGGTTAATTTTAACGCGCCCAGATTCGCCCTCTTTTTTCATTTTCTCTAAAGAAGGAATCATCGCTGCGCCCAGCTGCATAATAATCGAGGCCGAGATATAAGGCATAATATTCAACGCAAAAATAGTCATACGTTCAAGCGCACCACCAGAAAAGACGTTAAACATATCAATAATGCCATTGCCTTTTTGCGAGAAAATTTCGTTCCATATTTGCGGGTCAATACCAGGGACAGGAATAAACGTACCCAAGCGATAGACAAGCAACGCACCAAGGACAAATAAAATTCTTTGTTTAAGCTCGCTCGCTTTCGCAAGCGCTCCCCAATTCGCGTTTTTCGCTAACTGCTCAACAGCCGATGCCATTATACTCATCCTTAACGTAAATAAAATTATATGAAGAATCTATAAAGCAAATTCTACGCCATTACGCAAGGGTATCTTGATGCAAATTTGTTAATTATATACACAGTTTACGGAACAATCGCAACGATGTGCGCTACCTAGCGCGGCGAGCAGCTATTTTGGACGCGTGCATATTCTGTCGGGTTATCAATTTTCTGTTGCTCACTATTCATATGTGCACTCATTTGTTGATTTATGCTTGCTAAAATCTGTGAAAATTGCATTTGAAGCTGCGCGACGAGGCGTTGCTGATTATGACCATAGGCGCCAATATTTGTGTAAAGCCCCTGCAAATGGGTATTAACAAGCGCAGGAATTTGCTGCGCGGCCGCCTGCGAGGTCCGCTCCAATACCGCGACATGGAACTGCTCATGCTGCAGAACGGCATTATACTCGCATGTGCCTGCGCGCAAAGAATTTGCAAGCTTAATACTTGGCGAAATTTCGAGAATGATATTTACCCGCTTAATTTTAGGGCAGTAGCCGTCTTGCGCAGAGCCTGAAAGCGCATAGTCAAGGTCACCTGAGATTTGCATACCGCCGCCACCATGCCCTAAGACAATCTCATTACGCCCCACGGCACGCCCCGATGTTGCGGTAAGATGCGCCGCCGAATATGTTTTATCAAGACGCAGTGGCTGCTTAACTTGCCTAACATCAACCTTTGCCGCACGGAAGCGGCAATTCGCCGCATTTGCTGATGATACAGCCACAATAGCAAAGAAGAAGCCCACCAAAGCCAAGCAGACAAAGAAACGTTTAGACAAATATTTCACCACAGCGCAGCACCTACAAAATAAACCACATCAACGGTTATCTTAGACAAAAAGGTTAAATATTCTCTTAAAGTTAATAGGGCGCAATGCGGCGTTACTTAGGCGCAGCGCCATTCTTTTTAATGAACTTGCCCATCGCGCTATCCGCTGCGTAAGGCACATGCCCGCAAGCTGTATGGCCATCGACAAGCAACGGCTCCATATGGGCGCGTTGATCATCAATAAACAAATCGGCACCGCCATCGGCGCGCACAATATTAAATAATTCTGACTTGCTGTCGCCCGCCATATAATGGCCCTGTTCAAAACGCATCGCATAATGCTGCATAGTGTTTGATGCACGCATCATCGATTTACCACCACGCGCGGTGCAAAAATTTAACTTCAAAGGCGATTCGACATTTGCAGCAGCAAGGTCTGCATTAATTTGCGATAAGGCCGTTAGTGCATTGGTAAAAGGCCCTGGCTCAATAGGCTTGTTGCGGTCACGCCACTCGGTTTTGAAAAAGGCCTCTAAACCATTTTTCT
>MDTB01154152.1_pt1 | contig 12283 bp, 14 predicted proteins | sample 811161 | NCBI WGS metagenome assembly MDTB01 (sample SAMN05326650, study PRJNA326480) | marine metagenome | isolation source: seawater | place: Mediterranean Sea | collected 2009 | reverse complement strand
GTTGAACCATCTTTACAAGCAGCTTTTGTTAATTTTGGAAGGATTCGCCATGGATTCTTAGCATTCAATGATATTCAATCAGACTATTATCAAGTTCCTTCAGAGGACAAAGAAAAGATTAAGAATGCGGAAGAAAAAATAAGAGAGGATTTAAAGAATAAAGCCTTAGAGGAAGTTTCTAATGATAAAGATTTAGAAAATAGCAAATTAGAGGAAAAAAATGGAGAAGAAAAAGGTGCTATTAAAAACGATGATGAAGTTAAAAAAGAGTACAGGGAAGAATTAAGTTCTTCATACGGGTTAAAAAGATATAAGATTCAAGAAGTAATAAAACCTGGGCAAGTAATTCTTATTCAAGTAATTAAAGAAGAACGTGGTCAAAAGGGAGCAGCTTTAACAACTTTTATTTCACTTGCTGGTAAATATATTGTTTTAATGCCTAATACTCCAAAGGGTGGCGGAATATCTAGAAAAATTTTTAATTCTGCAGATAGGCATAAAATTAGAAATATTCTTAATCAAATCGAAATTCCAAGAAGTATGGGTGTGATAGTAAGAACTGCTGGAGCAAATAAAACTAGGAATGAAATTGAGAAAGATTTTCAGAATACTTTAAAAACGTGGAAAGAAATAGGCAATAAAGCATTGGAGTCTAACGCTCCATCTCTTGTTTATGAGGAAGGAGATATAATAAAAAGAACCCTTAGAGATGTTTATGATAATGAAACAAAAAATATTTATATAGATGGAAATGAGGCGTATCAAAAAGCAAAAAAATTTATGAAAGAATTGATGCCCAAAAATGTTAAAAATATCAAAAAATATAGGGGAAAAATTCCTCTTTTTCATGATGTAAATATCGAAAAAGAACTCAATAATATTTTTGAACCTACTGTTAAATTAAAATCTGGTGGTTATTTAGTCATTAATCCTACGGAAGCTCTTGTGGCTATCGATATAAACTCAGGCCAATCGACCAAACAAATGAATATTGAAAAAACTGCTGTAAATACAAATCTTGAAGCTGCGGAAGAAATAGCGCGTCAAATAAAACTCAGAGACTTATCAGGTCTAATTGTGATTGATTTCATTGATATGACAAATTTTTATAATCGAAGAACTGTTGAAAGAAAAATGAAAGACAGTATTAGAAGTGATAGAGCAAGAATTCAAGTGGGAAGAATTAGCAATTTTGGTTTGCTAGAAATGACTAGGCAAAGACTAAGAGAAGGTTCAATCAAATGGACAACTACTTTATCATTAGAATCTTTTGCCCAAAAAATAATTAAAAAGATAGAGCTTTTAGCCTTTACTAATAAAGTAAAGATAATCAAAACTTTTATCTCTGAAAAAGTAAGGCTATTTATTTTAACAAAGTTAAAAAAAGAAATTGAGTATTTTGAAAAAAAATATTCTTTTAAAATTGATTTGATATCTGACAGCAATTTAATTATTCCAGAATATAGAATTGAATTACTCAATAAATCGAAAAAAATTATAGATACCATCGAAAAAGTAGATAAAATAACTGGTTTAGATCAGGAATTACGTAATGTTGGAATGACTAATAGCTCAAAAAACAAAATTGATCAAAAAAAAGTTAAAAAGACTAAATTAATTAAAAAGAAAATAAAAAAACAAAGAACTTTATGGGTAAGAAGGAAAAAAAAATCTTAAATTAACCCTTTCGTAGGTGAGCTAGGATTAGCATAAAATGTTTTTTTCATTCTTCCAGCCAAAAAAGAGTCCCTTCCCGAAATTACTGCATTCTTAAATGCTTTTGCCATTCTTATAGGATTTTTAGAATTAGCTATTGCGCTGTTAATTAGAACACCATCACAACCCATTTCCATTGCGATCGTTGCATCTGACGCTGTACCTATTCCAGCATCAACTATTACTGGGACTTTTGATTGTTTAATGATAATAGCAATATTAATTCTATTTTGTATACCTAGCCCTGAACCTATAGGAGAAGCCAAAGGCATAATTGCTGAGGCGCCGTAATCTTCTAGTTTTTTAGCTAAGAGAGGATCATCAGTGCAGTACACCATTACCTTAAATCCTTCTTTTACTAAAATTTTTGTGGTTTTTAATGTTTCAATCATATTAGGGTACAATGTTTTCTTATCTCCCAGAACTTCTAACTTCACTAGTTTCCAGCCGCCCATCTCTCTGGCTAACCTAAGAGTTCTCAGGGCCTCGATAGAGTTAAAGCAACCAGCTGTGTTTGGTAAAAAAATAATTTTTTTTGGGTTAAGGTAGTCAGTTAAGATTGGTTTTTTTTTATCTAAAATGTTTATTCGTCTTACAGCCACTGTGACCATATCTGCTCCAGACTCTATTACTGCCCGGCTTGTTTCTTCAAAACTCTTATATTTTCCAGTTCCTACTATTAACCGTGAATTAAGACTCTTATTCGCTATTTTGAATATATCTTTTTTCAATTTATCCTCCGCCAATAAAATGGACGACTTCTAATTTGTCTTTAGCTTTTAAATATTTTTTTTTATATTTAGATTTAGGAATAATCACTCCGTTATGTTCTATAGCTATTTTTTTATCAACCAATTTAAATCTTTTTAACAAATCATGAATTGAAGCTTTCTTATCTATTGAAATATTTTTTCCATTTAATTGTATTTTTGCCATAATTGAGTTATTTAATTAACTTATAAATTAACAATGAATAAAATTATAATTCTTAATGGGCCAAATCTCAACCTTTTAGGGGAACGGGAAAAAGAAAAATATGGCGAGATCTCATTAGAAAGTATTGAAAAAAATTGCAAAGAATTTGCAGAAAAGAATAGTATAAGTCTCTCTTTCTTCCAGTCTAATATTGAAGGAGAATTAATTGAAAAAATTCAAATTGCAAGAAAAGATCAACACGGCTTGATTATAAACGCTGGGGGTTATACACACACTTCTGTTTCTATCCATGATGCTTTAAAAATACTTAAAATACCAATAATTGAATTACATATTACTAATATTTACAACAGAGAAGATTTCAGGCATAAATCTCTCATTAGTAAGCTTGCTAAAGGAGTTTTGTGTGGATTTGGTATTAATGGGTATATAATGGCATTGCAAGCAATGAACATTTATTTAAAAAAATGAAAATAGATAAAAAATTAATTAAAGAATTAGTAGATTATTTGAGCGAGTTCAATTTAACTGAACTTGAGTATCAAGAAGGACAAACAAAAATAAAGGTTTCCAAAACGTCAAAAGGCGTTGAGCAAATTAAATCGGCTGCGATAGTGTCACCAAACAAAACTGTGTTAAACAAAATAGATGAAAGCGATGGAGTAAGAGTTAAATCTCCAATAATTGGAACGGCATATTTGTCGCCAGAGCCTGGAGGCAAAAAATTTGTTGACGTTGGAGATAAAGTTAAAAAAGGACAAACTATTATGATTGTAGAAGCAATGAAAACTATGAATCATGTTCCCTCTACTAGTGACGGTACTGTAGAAAAAGTTTTAGTTAATGATGGTCAGCCAGTAGAGTTTGGCCAACCACTAATTGTCTTAAAGTAAATTTTAATGTTTAAAAAGGTATTAATTGCTAATAGAGGTGAAATAGCTGTAAGGATTATTAGAGCCTGTAAAGAATGGGGAATAGAGACCGTTGCAGTACATTCTGATGTTGACTCAGATGCAATGCACGTTAGGTTGGCAGATGAAAGTGTGTGTATTGGTTCTCATCAACCACAAAATAGTTATCTAAATATTTCTTCAATAATGTCTGCGGTTGACTTAACGGGGGCAGAGGCAATTCATCCTGGATACGGTTTTCTTTCCGAAAATGCAAAATTTGCTGAAATAGTAAATAAGCATGGAATTAAATTTGTAGGACCTAGTTCAGATTTAATTTCTAAAATGGGTGATAAAATTGAAGCTAAAAGAATTGCAAAAAAATGTGGCTTACCAGTAATAGAAGGGTCTGAAGGTGGTGTTAATTCTGTTTCTGAAGCTAAATCTTTATGTAAAAAAATAGGTTATCCTGTTCTAATTAAGGCTGCTGGAGGAGGAGGAGGAAAAGGAATGAAAGTTGTGGAGGAAGAAAAGCAACTTGAGAGCTTATTTTTAACAGCAAAAAATGAAGCCAAAAAGTATTTTGGTAATGACGAATTGTATATCGAGAAATATTTTAAAAATCCAAGACATATCGAGGTTCAAATAATGTCAGGAAAAAATAAAACTGTTCATCTAGGAGAAAGAGATTGCACGGTGCAAAGGCGACACCAGAAACTAATAGAAGAGACCCCTAGTCCAGTTCTGAATGAAGAAAAGAGAAAGGAACTATTAGAAAAAACTGTCAATATGGTCGAAAAGATAGGCTATGAAGGAGCTGGAACAGTAGAATTTATATATGAAAACGGTAAATTTTATTTTTTAGAGATGAACACAAGGGTACAAGTAGAGCATCCTGTTACTGAAGTTCAAACGGGTATTGATATAGTGAAAGAGCAGCTATGGATAGCTTTCACAGGGAATACAGCCTTGAAACAAAGTGATATTGATCCAAGGGGTCATTCTATAGAGTGTAGAATAAACGCTGAAAACCCCGCCCTAGATTTTCAGCCCAGTCCTGGAACAATTACTGTTTGCCATCAACCATCTGGATTTAGAACTCGAGTAGATGGTTCTATTTTTCAAGGATGTAAAATAACTCCTTACTACGATAGTTTAATTGCAAAGGTAATATGTAAAGGAAGAAATAGATCTGAAGCAATCCAAAGAACTCTTAGAAGTTTAGATGAATTTGTTTTAGAGGGTATTACGACTACCATAGAATTACATAAAAAAATCTTAACACATAAAAAATTTGTCAATTCAGATTTTGATACAAATTGGCTTGGAAAAGAAAAATTTTATTAAGCCTTGTTACAATTTACCAGTTGCAGATCATAGATAGCATGATCAAAAGGTGCAATTGTAGAGTCAGATGAGAATGTCCACCCATTAAAGATAAAAACTTTTTCATTATCATTCTTTGAAAGGTCCTTTACTTGCAAATAAGCAACACTATTATCCTTATCATTTAAAAAAATTTTTCCACATTTTAATACTTTTATTTCTAAAGGACCGAATTTTTTTGTTTCACCCATACTAATAATAATCTTTGATGTTTTTGCAGTTATCTTATCTAGACCAATTAGCATTGCACTAGAGGGATAATCATTTTTTATTATCTTCTTATTTTGGATTTTTTCTTCTGTTGTTAAAACTTTGATTGAATCTTCTTCCTCTTCAAAAGAGGGCTTTAATTCATTCAAATTAATCAATGGTGCGCTTAGAATTTTATCTTCAGCCATTAAAGGGAAACAATAATAGAATAAAAAAAAAATTGTTATTACAAGTCTTTTATTTCCAGGTGTCATATTTTTTAAGATTTTCATTTTTTTTTATTCTTATAGGTTTATAAGAGTTTTTGGAACCTGTCTTATTTTCTAAGTGTTTTTTTTGCCAAAGATATTTTCTATTATCTTTGGGGTCAGGGATTTTATCTATCGTGTGGTGCATCCATAGAAACCAATCCGAGGTAATTCTTGTGGCCTCAACATTGCTTGAATAAATAACCCAACGTTTATCATTTTTATCTTTGTAATATTTATTTCCTAACTCATCTTTGCCAACAAATTTACCAAAAATCAAGGTCTTAAGAAAAGTCCCCAATGTCTGTTTATTCCACCATGTAAAAAGTATTTTTAAATTCATTTTTGATTCTTTAAGTCCACACACTTTATAAGTGTATATTTATTTATATCAGACACTTGATATATTTGCTATATCTCTAAAACAAAACAGATTCCTTTTATTATGAAAAAATTTATTGTTGAGACTTATTATACCTGCACTTTTAAGACTGTTCATACTTTAGACAACCTTAATGATCAAGAATTATCGAGTATAGACAAAAGAAATGATGGAGAGGTTCAAGTAATTGATGTTAAATTAAACAACCGAAAAACTAAAAAAATAGGTGATAATTCTAAGCCAATCAAAAAAACTAGCAAAACAGAAAGTCTCTTGTCTTCTTCGATTACTAATAAAATAGTTAATAAGAAAGATGAAAATTTTAATATCAATAATAAATCTTTAAAGGTAAAAAATAATGCTAGATTTAAAATGCCTGATAGAAGAAAAGGATATATCCAAAAAGCTCAAATTGGAGATCACAAAGTTTATTTGCACACTGGGGAATATGATGACGGCAAGATTGGTGAAATTTTTATCGACACAAACAAAGAGGGTGAATTAGTAAAGGCGATGATGAACAATTTCGCAATTGCAATATCCTTGGGCTTGCAATATGGAGTTCCACTAGAAGAATATGTAGATGCTTTTATTGACACTAAATTTGAGCCTTCTGGAAATGTGATAGGAAATGATAGAATTTTAAGTGCCTCCTCTATATTGGATTATGTTTTTAGAGAATTAGCTATATCTTATTTAGGAAAAGAAGATTTAGCTCATACTCCGTCGATTGCAAGTACAAAAGACATTTACGATGAAACGGCGAACGATAAATTTTTAAATATTGTTAAAAATATTACATCTAAGGGTTTTGTGAGAAGTAATTATAAGGAAAAACTAGTTGATCTATCTGATGTAAGAATTAATTTAAAATCAAAAAATTAATCCTTTTTTTCTGATAATTTAATGCCCAGCTCTTTTAATTGTTTAGTTTCAACTTCAGAAGGGGCTTCCATCATGAGGTCTTGGGCATTTTGATTCATTGGAAAAAGTGTAACCTCTCTAATATTTTTTTCATTAGCTAGCAACATAACAATTCTATCTATGCCAGGCGCTATGCCTCCATGGGGAGGAGCACCATAACTTAGTGCATTTAACATTCCACTAAAATTTTCCTCTACCTGTTTTTTTTCATATCCAGCTAATGAAAAAAGTTTATACATTAATTCAGGTAAATGATTTCTGATAGCCCCCGAAGATAATTCAACTCCATTACAAACTATGTCATATTGAAACGCTTTTATATTAAGAGGATTTTTAAAATCTAGAGAGTCAATATTACCTTGGGGCATTGAAAAAGGATTATGACTAAATTTAATCTTTTTTGTTTGCTCATCAATCTCATACATTGGATAATCTATTATCCAACAAAATGCGAATTCATTATCTTTGATCAAATTTAAGTCATTAGCTATTTTTTCTCTGGACGCTGATAATATTTTTTCTATATCTTTTTCTAAACCACAAGCTAAAAATATACTGTCTCCAACCCCAGCTTTAGATATTTTCATAATTTCTTTTAATGAGCCCTCACTAAAAAATTTTCCAATAGGTCCCTTTGCTGTAATTTTATCTTTTTTTTCTATAGTAAAATATGCCAGTCCAGATGCACCTTGTTCTTTGGCCCATTTATCAATATTATCAAAAAAACTTCTTGGCTGATCTTTGGTATCTTTAGTTACTATACATCTCACCTTAGCTCCCTTTTTGACTAACTTTTTAAAAATATCAAATTTGACGTCTTCTCTAGAAAACACACTTGTAAGTTCTGAAATTACTAAAGGATTTCTTAGATCAGGTTTATCAGTTCCGTACTTCAACATTGCGTCTTGATAAGTAATTCTTGGAAAAGTCTTATTTAAAAAATTTTTTGATGAAAATTTACTAAACAAGTTTATCATTAAATTTTCTACTACCAAAAATACATCCTCTTGTTCCACGAAAGACATTTCAATATCAAGTTGATAAAACTCTCCAGGACTTCTATCTGCTCTCGCATCTTCATCTCTAAAACATGGTGCAATTTGAAAATATTTATCAAAACCAGAAACCATAATTAGCTGCTTAAATTGTTGAGGAGCTTGTGGTAAAGCATAAAATTTACCAGGATTTAATCTACTAGGTACTAAAAAGTCTCGAGCTCCTTCAGGGCTTGAAGAAGTGAGAATTGGAGTTTGATATTCTAAAAATCCTAATTTTAACATCTCGGAGCGTATAAATGAAATCACCTTAGATCTTAAAATTATATTTTTGTGCATTTCCTCTCTTCTTAAATCTAAAAATCTATATTTAAGTCTAATATCTTCAGGATAATTCTGATCACCAAAAACTGGCATTGGGAGATCCTTTGACTCAGACAATATTTTAATAGACTCGATATTAACTTCAATTTTTCCAGTTGGTAGTTCTAGATTTTCAGTGCCCTTCTCTCTTTTAATTACTTTTCCAATAATAGTCATAACGGACTCTGGTTTAGCCTTTTCTAAAATATTAAAATATTTGTTCTTGTTTTCGATTACACACTGCGTTAAGCCAAAATGATCTCTTAGATCGATGAACAATAAATTACCATGGTCTCTTTTTCTATGAAGCCATCCAGATAATGAAACTGTTTTAGATACGTCTTTTTCGTTTAGCTCCGAGCAGTTATGTGTTCTATACTTATTCATCAATTAATACTTTTTTTATTAAATTAATATTTATCGATTTTCCAGAAGATAAAGATAAATTATCAACTTCTTTAATAAATTTGAATACTTTTTCATATGACCTTTCAATATTCTTTATTATATATTCAGATATTTTTGGATTTATATCTATTTGCTTCTCTGAGAAAGACTTAGATATTATTACTCTTAATAAATCATCAGTTGGTAAATCAATACCTAAATTAACGAAACTGTCGGCTCTTGATTTTAAATCTTTCAATCTGTAGTTAATGTTTTTAATTGGCAATATTGAATTAATAACAATATAATTATCAAGTTGTTTTGATTGATTCAGTATTGAATACAAAATTTCTTCGTTAATATCCATGTTGTAGTCGTCAATAATTAGGCAGTCTAATTTTTCGATTATTTGTAAAGTATTATCATTCACATCTTTTCCGTATAAAATTTGTATCGAATTAATTTTTTTCTTCAAAATATTTGATAAATGTGTTTTACCACATCCTTTAGGGCCAAAAATATTTACCCACTTACCAGGCCAATTTGGCCAGCTTTCAATTAATCTGTATGCAGAAAAATTATTACTCGAAACATAATAGTCTTGTTCATAATATTTTTTTTTAAAAGGAAATTTAAATACAAGTTGATTCATTATATTATATTTAGATCCCAGCTATCACCGGTTTTTTTTAAATTCATATTATGGTCCTTTAATTTTTTTATGATTTTTGTAACATTACCTAAATATTTTATCCTAACTAATGCGTAATCCTTATTGAGTTGTTGCACATTAAAACTATCAATTAAATCAATTTTTTTTACACGATTATTAAATTCTACTAAATTGCTTTTTTTGTTTGTTAATTTAATTTCTACATTTAAAAAAGATGGTGTTCTAACATCTATTAAATTTTGAGATTTCACCAAGTCCATTATTTCATTTTTTATTTTTAGAATAATTTGATCTTTAAATTCTTCTTTATCTAAATTTTTCTTTTTGATTAATAGATTTTTGTTCATTTGTTTTCCATCTATAATTGTATTTAAGAAGATTTTTGCGATATCTTTATTTATCTCAATAGAAGCAAAAACCATATTTTCAACATCATACTCTTTAAAAAAGTCTGTAATGTCTATGTTTAAAATATCATCTTTTGTATCTTTAATCTTTTGAATATTTTCAATGCTTTCAACTGGTAATATATATTGAATAAGTTCTCTTGAATTATATTTTGTACTATTCCAATTATCATAAAAGTAATTTTCATTATAAATAAAAAACTTCTCATCATTAATAAACAGAGGAAATAAAGCGATTTCAGTATTTATCACATCAGAATATAAAATGTTTTTTTTGTAAAAAAAATTATGAACCTTATTTCTGTCAAAAAAAATATTAACTTTTAAATTTTGGTTTCTTTTATTTTCATCATTTTCATCGATAATCTGGTAATAAGAAATCAATTCTTTAATTTGTTTTAAAGTAGAGGTTGAAAGTTTTTGATAATCATTTTCCAGTAAAAGTCTTTTGATTAGTTCTATAAAACCCTTCTGGAACGCTTGGCTAATTTGATTATCTTTATTTTTGTAAGTTTTTTTACTTATCTCAATATTATTAACATTAAAAATGTTATTTTCTGATAAAACATTTCCAGTTTTAAATAAAATAATTATTATACTGATAAATAAGATATTTCTCATAATTGTTTGATTATCATTTTTATAAATGAAAAAAATACAAAATAGTTACAAAAAAAGTGGTGTAAATATTTCGATAGCGAATGAATTTGTAAATCACATTGCAAAAGTATCCAAAAAAAATGTCAAAAAAAGGAAAAATTCATTTAATAGCGAAAATATAGGTGCTTTTGGTTCAGCTTTTGATTTAAGCAACATCAAAATAAAAGATCCAGTGATTATCTCTTGCACAGACGGGGTTGGAACCAAAATTGAAATTGCTAATAAATTCAAGAAATTTGACACAATCGGAATTGATCTAGTTGCAATGTGCGTTAATGACCTAATTGTACAAGGCGCTAAGCCATTATTTTTTTTGGACTATATTGCGGTTGGTAAATTAAACCTTAAAAAAACTAAAAAAATTTTAAAAGGAATTATAAAAGGGTGTGAAATTTCAAACTGTAAATTAATTGGTGGAGAAACAGCTGAAATGCCTGGAATTTATACAAAAGAAAAATTTGACTTGGCAGGATTTAGTGTTGGAATCGTTTCTAAAAAAAAAATATTAAATAAAAAGAATGTGAAAAAAAATGATTTAATTTTAGCAATTCCCTCAAGTGGATTACACTCAAATGGCTTTTCATTAGTTAGATCAATTTTGAAAAAAAATAAAATATCTAAATCCCTGAAAAAGGAACTAATAAAACCAACAAAAATTTATACTCAAGAAATTTTAAAATTAGTAAATAAAAATTTAATTTCATCTGCAGCTCATATTACTGGTGGTGGTTTAATAGAAAATGTTTCTAGATCAGTGCCGAAGCATCTATCCGTAAATATTGATCTTTCTAAAATAAAAATTAAAAAAATATTTAAATGGTTAAAATTAAAAAATATATCTGACCTTGAAATGCTTAATACTTTTAATTGCGGTGTTGGTTTTTGCATAATATTAGCTGCTAAAAACAAAAAAAAAATAATGCGTTTTTTTAATAAAAAATATAAACCTTATGAAATAGGATATATTTCACAAAATGATAATAAACTAAATCTATATAATACTTTAAAATGGTAAAAAAAAATGCCTGCATCTTTATCTCAGGTCAAGGCTCAAATTTAAAATCGTTAATTGAAAATTCAAGAATTTATAATTTTCCAATAAAGATTAGTTTAGTAGTAAGCAATAATCAAAATGCAAAAGGTATATTATATGCTAAAAAAAACTATATTCCTTACTTAATAGTTAAAACAAAAAAAAGGAATTTTGAACATATTATTTTAAAAAAGATTAAAGAACATAAAATCTCTTTAATCTGTTTAGCTGGATATATGAAAGTACTTTCAAAGAATTTTATAAATAGTTGCAAGAATAAAATAGTTAATATCCATCCATCTCTTCTGCCTAAATTTAAGGGACTTAATACCTATAAAAGAATATTAGTTAATAAGGAATGTAAGACAGGATGCTCAGTTCATTTTGTAAATGAAAAATTAGATGGAGGAAAAATAATTAATCAAAAAATTTTTTTTATAGATGAAAAAGACAATATTCAAAGTTTGAGAGAAAAAACTCAAAAGCTTGAACGTAGAACTTATGCCGAAGCAATAATTAAAATCTATAGATATAATTAATTTTTAAAAAAAAAATTTATTTCTTTTTTAGCGTTTTCAAATGAGTCGGACCCGTGAACTGAATTTTTATCTATTGATATTCCATAAAGCTTTCTAATCGTGTTTTCATCAGCGTTTTTTGGATCTGTTGAACCCATCAATTTTCTATTTGATTGTATTGCATTTTCACCCTCTAAAATCATGACCACTATCGGTCCTGATGATAAATATGCGCATAAATCATCATAAAACGGCTTTGATTGATGAACTTTATAAAACTCAGAAGCTTCTTCTTTCGTAATATGAATTTTTTTATCTTCTTTGATGATTAAATTATTCTTTATAAAGATGGATTTAATATCATCTATTAAATTCCTCTCAACTGCATCAGGTTTTATTATAGATAAAGTTTGCTCAATATTATTCATAATTTTCTTCGACTAACTGATTTAATAATCTTACTCCAAAACCAGTTGCTCCTCCTGAATTTAAAGCCCCTCCATATTTTGAAAAAGCCATGCCAGCTATATCTAAATGGGCCCAAGGAGTTTTATT
>MDTB01146223.1_pt1 | contig 12283 bp, 13 predicted proteins | sample 811161 | NCBI WGS metagenome assembly MDTB01 (sample SAMN05326650, study PRJNA326480) | marine metagenome | isolation source: seawater | place: Mediterranean Sea | collected 2009 | reverse complement strand
ACGTTGATAGGCTGGATGTGGAAGCGCAGTAATGCGTGCAGCTGACCAGTACTAATAGCTCAATTGGCTTGATTTATGCACTGAAAAAAATTTTATGATATTAAGATTATTAAAAAAACTTTTAAGTCTACTTTTCGGATTTTTAAATCTTAATTATTTACAAAGATTTAAATTTTTATATTTTTTCAGAAATATAATATTAGGTTTTTTAGGCTACTTACCTTTTACATCGTTGAAGACTTTGTGTTCAATAGCAGGTGCATATAAATTTAAAGATTTTCCTGAAATTTATTTGTCCCTCGATAATTACATAGAAAGGAAAAAAGTAAAAAAATTAGCTGAGATAGGCGTGGGTTCTCACAATTTGAACTTTGGTGGTGGAAAATCTTTAATGGCTTTCGCTAACTATTATAGAGACGCCAAAGTTTTTGGTTTGGACATAAATGACAAATCTTATCTTGATAGAAAAAATATTAAAACGATAATATGTGATCAAGGTAATAAAAACCAATTAAAATCTTTCGCAAAAAAATTCGGTAATTTTGACATTATTATTGATGATGGCAGCCATTTTGTAAACCATCAAATACTTTCTTTTGAGGTATTGTTTAAATATTTAAATGATGGTGGAGTTTATATTATTGAAGATTGTGCAGGCTCTTATTTAAAAGCATATAATGGTGACCCAAATCTTTCTCCAAAAAAAAATTTGATTAGCTATTTTCAACAAAAGGTTCATTCAACTAATTCATCTTATCTTCAAAAAAAATTTGAGAGAAATGTTTTAGACATTTCACTAATAACTTTTGCTAGAGAGGCGATTGCAATTAAAAAAAAAGTAAGTAAAAATAAGTTTAAATATCAAAAAAAGGCATTTTTGAATTTAAATAAATTAGAAAAAAGAAAAGATAAATTTGGGAGTCTTAATTTAAAAAAAGATCAATAAAATAATGTTTTTTCAATTTAGAATTTTTGTACAATATATAAGTTTAATCCTAAGGTCATTTTTTTTTTCTAAAAAAGAAAAAAATTTGAATTATTTATATAAAAATGGATACGTCATCTTAAATGAAAAATTTTCCAAATTAGATTGTAAATTTTTTGAAAAATATAAGACTTTTGATGATTTAGAGTTTGTATTTCATCGAAATATTATTGAAAAAAAAGAATTAAGCCAATTAATTTTAAAACTTAAAGATTATGGAGCAATAGATCTAATAAAAAAATATTTGGGCAAAAATTTAATTTGCTATGACAACACCGTTTTAACATTAGGAAAAAAAAAATCTAGTGAGGGAGCCTGGCAACCGCACCACGATACAAAAGGAAATAGAGTCAAAGTATATGTTTGGTTGACTGGATATTCAAATAAAACTCATCCATTATATTACTTAAAAGGATCTAATCGAAAATTTAAAAACTGGACGCAATATGCTCAATCGCGATTTGACATAGATAAAGATAAAATGGAAAAAATATATGGAGAAATCGGAAATATTATTTTGTTTGATACACATGGCATTCATTCTCACAACAAAGAAAGTCATATATCAAGAAGTGTCATTGAATTAACATTCGAAGTAATAGGTGCTATTCATAGGATTAATAACAACAAAAAAGGTTTTAATGAAATTCAAAGACTATCATCTATTAGAATTTAAAAAAAATATTTGATTAAAAAATTAATATGAATCAATTAATTGAAGATAAATTTATATCAAATTTGATTGGTTATAAAAGTTACATAATAAAAAAAAAGTTTTTAGCAAAAAATATAAAAAATCTAAGAAGACCTTTTTTTTTAACTTATAAATCTAGTAAGAAAAAAAATTTAAAATTTAAGACAAAAAAATTACATATTAAACTTCTATCAAGATTAGTCTATTTTGAAAGAAAACACATAACGAAACAACCGCTTGAAATAAGCTGTCGAGAAACAAAAAAAAAAGACTTAGGTCAATTATTAAAAATAGCAAAAGAAAATAATTTAAACTCGAGATTCATTTTAGATAAATTCATTCCAGATGATTTTAAAAAAAATTATAGATCTGAATGGGTGAAAAATTTTTTTAAAAAAAAAAGAGGTGACTATTTGGTGGTTGCAACGTTCAAAACAAAAATATTAGGCTTTGTTTTGATAATAAAGAAAAAAAATATCTTTGTAATAGATTTAATTGTTACAAGTAAAAAATATAGAAAAAAAAGAGTAGCTACTTCTTTAATAAATTATATTAATAATAAGATTTTGAAACCAACTTATAGACTTTCTGCTGGTACACAAAAAAATAATTTAGCGGCAATTAAGATGTATAAAAAACTTGGGTTTATAAAAAAAAGAATAGAAACATTTTGTTACCATATTCATGGAAGATAAATTTTAAAAATTATGCGAAATGAAATTTTAAAAAAAATTCATAATAATAAATTAAATATTGCAATTATTGGTTTAGGTTATGTTGGTCTACCCTTATCTCTTTTATTATCAAAAAAAAATCAAGTAATTGGAATTGATATTGATAAAAAAAAAATTGATCATTTAAATTTGGGTCGGAGCTATCTTGAGAGAATTGAAAATAAGAAAATTAATCATTTCAAAAAAAAAAATATTTTTTCAAGCGATTTTTCGAAAATAAATAAATGTGATTTTATTATTATTTGTGTACCAACTCCTCTTAAAGGAAATAAAAGTCCTGATTTAAGTTTTATAAAAAATGCTGTATCAAAAATTCAACCATATTTAAGAAATGGTCAAACAATTATACTAGAAAGCACAAGTTATCCAGGAACAACATACGACCATATTATAAAACCTTTAAGTAAAAGATTTAAAATTGGTAAAGAGATTTACGTTGGTTTTTCGTCTGAAAGAATAGATCCAGGTAGAAATGATAATAAAATTCAAAAAATTCCTAAAGTAGTAAGTGGTCATACTAGAATATGTCTTAAAATCATAAACAAATTTTATGAAAAAAACTTTAAAAAAGTTTTTAAAGCAGAATCAATCTTGATTGCTGAATTTTCTAAACTCTTGGAAAATGTTTATAGATCAGTGAATATCGGCTTCATAAATGAAATGAAAATAATCTCAGACAAAATGGGCATTGATGTTTTTAAAATTATTGAAGCTGCAAATACAAAGCCTTATGGTTTTCGAAGATTTTGGCCTGGCCCTGGCATTGGAGGGCATTGTATACCTATTGATCCGCTATATTTAAATTTTGCAGCAAAAAAATTTGGATATGATAGTGAATTTGTAAAATTATCCTCTGAAGTAAACTTTAAAACAATAAAATTTGTCGAAAAAAAAGTGATTTCTTTTTTAAGAAAAAATAAAATTAATTTCCGTCTAGCTAAAATTTTATTTTTAGGATTTGCATATAAAAAAAATTTAGATGACTATAGAGAATCAGCATCTTTAAAATTGTTCGATCTTCTTAAGCAAAAAAAAATCAATAAAATAAAAGTTTATGATCCACATTTTAAAAAAAGCAATGTTCCAAAAAAAATTAATCTTTTAAAAAAAATAACATCTAAAAGTATTGAAAATTTTGATCTAGTCATTTTACTCACAGATCATGACACTTTTGATTATAAATTTATTCATAAAAATGCAAAAAAAATAATTGATTGTAGAGGTAAATACTCTGTATCTGAAAAAGTAATAAGAGGTTAAATTGCTTTGCATTATCCAAGCTAGATCAAACTCTAAAAGATTCAAGAATAAAGTTCTTCATTTAATTTATGGTATTCCGATAATACAACACGTTGTAAACAGAATTAAGAAATCAAAAAAAGTAACAAAGCTAATTGTTTCGTCATCAAAAAATAAAAGTGATGATAATTTAATTGATTATCTAAAAAAAAATGAAATAAAATTTTTTAGAGGTGACTTAGAAAATGTAGCAATGAGACTTTATGAGACAGCAAAGAAAAATAAAGCAAAGTTTTTTGTTCGAATTAGTGGTGATAGTCCTTTAATAGACTCAAAATTAGTTGATAAAGCTATTAGAATTTCACAAAAGGAAAAAAAATACGATATAATTACGAATGTATTTCCTAGAACATTCCCAAATGGTCAATCTGTAGAAGTCATAAAGACCTCAATAATAAAAAAATATTTTAAAAAATTTTCAAAACACGATAAAGAACATGTAACTAAATATTTTTATGACAATTCTAGTAAATTTATAATAAAAAACTTTATATTTAATGGTAAAAATAAATTTATGAAATTATCGATTGATACAAAAAAAGATTTAAAAGATTTATTAAAAAAGTTTAATAAAAAAAAATTTAAAAATTTTTCAATAAAATTATGAAAATTGTAGCTGCAGTAATAGGTATGGGAATAGGTGAAAAGCATTTACAGGCAATAGATGGCTTCATGGGATCAAAAGTTAAAATAATTTGTGAAAAAAATAAAAAAAAGATTCAAATTTTAAAAAAAAAATACCCAAATAAAATATTTACTTCTAAAGAAGAGGATATTTTTTATGATAAACAGATAAATCTTGTCTCTTTAGCGAGTTATGATGATTATCATTATGATCAAATCTTAAAATGTTTTAGATATAATAAAAATGTAATTGTAGAAAAACCTATGTGCTTAGAATCAAATCAATTAAAAGAAATATACAGATTAACAAAAACAAAAAAAATAAAAATATCATCAAATTTAGTATTAAGAACAAGTTCTTTATTTAAGGATTTTAAAAAAAAAATTAATAGTAATAAAATATATTATATAGAAGGAGATTATATTTGGGGTAGAAAAAAAAAATTATATGGATGGAGATCAAAGATTAAAAAATACTCATTAACTCTAGGCGCAGGTATCCATATTATAGATTTAATAAATTGGTTAACAGGCTTAAAGCCTAAAACAGTTTATGCTTTAGGAAACAAAAAAGCTACAAGAGGATCGACTTTTAAAAAAAATAGCATGATAGCAATGATGTTTGAATATCCAAAAAACATTATAGTTAAAATAACTGCCAATGGGGCTGCTATTTTTAATCATTATCATGAAATTAAAATATTTTCTGATAATCAAACACTTGTAAATTCACGATTAGGATCATACATGATAAAAAATGATAAGTTCGTTAAAATCCAAACACCATATCCTGATAAACACAATAGAAAAAAACTTATTCATAATTTTATTGAAACTTTAAAAAAAAAAAATACAAAACCGATTATATCTTTAAAAGAACAAATTGATTTAATGACAATTTGTTTTGCTGTAGATAAGTCTGTTGCACTAAATAAAAAAATTAAAATAAATTATCTTTAGATCTATGAAAGAGATAAAATTTTCTATCCCAAATATTTCAAATAAAGATATTAATTTAGTGAGTAAAATTTTTAAAAGTGGCTGGCTGACACATGGTAAATATACAACTCTTTTTGAACAAGAGGTAAAAAAATTTACAAAGTCAAAATTTGCAATTTCAGTTTCAAGTTGTACCGCAGGACTACATTTATCTTGTTTGGCATCTGGATTTAAAAAAGGTGATGAGGTAATTGTGCCGGCACAAACGCATACAGCCACAGCTCACGCAGTAGAGTATACAGGAGCAAAAGCTATTTTTGCAGATGTGGGATATCCATCTGGAAATTTGGACCTAGAGCAAATTAAAAAAAAAATAACAAAAAAAACTAAAGGAGTAATTTTAGTTCATATGGCAGGTTATCCCTGTGAAATGGTAAAAATCACAAAATTTTGTAAGAAAAGAAAAATTTTAGTTCTAGAAGATTGTGCACATGCATTAGGAACATATTACAATAGGATTCATGCAGGTAACTTTGGAATTTCTGGTAGTTTTTCTTTTTATCCAACAAAACAAATTACCACTGGTGAGGGTGGAATAGTTGTTACAAATAACGAAAAGTTTTATAAAAAAATAAAAAAATTAAAGGCATTTGGAATAGACAAGGATATTAAAGATAGAAAAAAACAAGGTGATTATGATGTAGAATCTCTGGGTTATAACTATAGGATGACTGATTTTCAGGCTGCACTTGGGTACCGCCAAATTATTAATTACCATAAAAATTTAAAATTAAGACACTCAATAGCAAGAAGGTATATAAAAAATTTTTCTAAAATAGATAAAATCACATATATGCCTCATTCTAATAATAACTCTTTTTTTGTTTTTCAAATTTTTTGTAAAAATAGAGATGAAATACTTAAAATTTTAAAAAAAAAAAAAATTGGAGTAAGTGTGCATTATACTAATCCTCTACCGAAAATGTCTTATTATAAAAAGAAATATAAATTAAATATAAAAAATTTTAAAAATGCTGAAAAATATGGCAGGTTTAATATTTCATTACCAGTTTATCCCAAGCTCAAAAAACAAGAGGTGGATAAAATTTGTAAAGCAATTATTAAATTAGTCTAGTATGAATAATAAAAAAATTCTTTTGGTCGGTGGCTGTGGTTTTATAGGACATAATCTAGCAATTCATTTAAAAAATATAGGTGCAGATCCAATAATTGTTGATAGTCTAGCTGTTAACAACATTCTTTCACTAGCAGACGAAGAAATAAAAAATAAGAAATTATATTCTTAGATATTGAATAATCGTATTAAATTGATGAAAACTAATGATATTAAACTTATTAAACAAGATGTAAGAGACCACATCTTAATTTCAGATATATATAAAGAAATAAATCCAGATATAATTGTTCATTTAGCTGCAGTATCACATGCGAACAAATCTAACAAAGATCCCCACAGTACTTTTGAACATAGCTTTAGAACTTTAGAAAATACTCTTGACTATGCTAAAATGAATAAAACTCACGTGGTCTACATGTCTTCTAGTATGGTATATGGAAATTTTGACTCAGAGGATGTTAAGGAAGAAAGAATTTGTAAACCAATTGGAATTTATGGAACACTAAAGTATTCTGGTGAGCTTTTAGTTAAAGCTTATAATCATGTTTTTGACATACCATATACAATTATAAGACCGTCAGCGTTATATGGAGAAAGGTGTGTAAGTAGAAGAGTAGGCCAAATATTTATTGAAAATGCAATACAAGATCTTGACATTACAATTAATGGAAATGGAGAAGAAAAATTAGATTTTACTTACATAGAAGATTTGATTAATGGGATTGGTTTGTGTTGCAGTCATAAAAACGCAATTAATCAGACGTTTAACTTAACATATGGTAAGTCAAAAAAAATAAATGAACTTACAAAGATATTAATAAGTGAATTCCCTAAAGTTAAAATTTCCTACAAAGAAAAAGAAAAATTTATGCCCGAAAGGGGAACATTGGATATTTCAAAAGCAAAAAGATTAATCGGATACAATCCAATAAATCCAATTGATACTGGATATATTAAATATATTTCTTGGTATAAAAAATTTTGGAATAACTTTAAAAGTAATCAAATTTAGCATCATGAACAAAAAAAATTTTAATTTTAAAAATAAAATTTTAGTTGTTGCTGAGATAGGCAATAATCATGAAGGTTCTTTTAGTTTAGCTAAAAAATTGATTGAAAAAGCCGCAAAAGCAGGAGTAGATGCTGTAAAATTTCAAACTTTTAAAACAGAAAAGTTTATTAATGATAATGATCAGCTTAGATATAAAAGGTATAAAAAATTTGAATTATCAAAAGATAAATTCTATAAACTCTCAAAATTCGCTAAAAGTAAAAGGTTAATTTTTATATCAACACCACTAGACATTGAAAGTGCAGTTTATCTGAATAAATGCGTTGATTATTTTAAGATTTCTTCAGGAGACAATATGTACTTTGAATTAATTGAAAAAGTTTTAAGCTTTAAAAAACCAATAATTATCTCCACAGGAATGCTCAATCATTCAGGAGTGTTAAATCTAATAAAACTAATAAAAAAAAGAAATTTTCCCATGAAAAAAGTATTTCTTTTACACTGTGTGTCTGATTATCCAGTTGAAGATAAAGAGGCCAATCTTATTTCAATTAAGTACCTGAGAGATAAGTTTAAGATTAATACCGGATATTCTGATCACACAATTGGAATAGAAGCTTCCATTATGGCAGTAGCATATGGTGCAAAAATTATTGAAAAACATTTTACAATAGACAAAAATTACTCAAATTTTAGAGACCATAAATTATCAGCTGATCCAAAAGAAATGTCAAAATTAGTCAAGTGTGTAAGAAGATCTTCGATTATGGATGGAACATATACCAAAAAAATTTCAAAAAACGAAAAAAAAAACTTTAAGTTTGCTAGAAGATCATTTTATGCAAAAACTCAAATTAACAAAGGTGAAAAAATAACAAAGGATAAAATAAAGTTTGTTAGGCCATTTAATTCACTATCTTCAAATAGAATAAAAGATATTTTGAATAAAAAAGCAAAAACTTTAATAAAAAAGAGTCAACCCATCTTCTTAAAAAGTATTTAATTAAATTACTAATTATTTTTTTCTAAAATATAAAGTTTAAAAATTGAATTTTTTAAACGCATTGGTTTTTTATAAATTGTATAACCAATTTTTTTTGAAAGAAATTTCAAAGAATTATGGTTCCAAGAAGAAAAATGCTGACAATCGATTTTTTTACTTAAACTAATATCTTCAAATATTATTCCAAAAAATTTTGTATCTTTCAGAATACTTTTAAATAGTTTTAGTGGATTTTCAAGATGATCTAAAAAACTATAGATCCCAACAAAGTCGACTTGTTTGAGGTTTCTCTTGTTAAGTAATTTAACTCTTTTTGATAAAAACTTTAAACTATTGTCTTTCATTCGTAGATCCGCTTTCCAAAAATTTTTTTCATTAATATTTATGAAATATTGTTTTATCCATTTTTTATTAAAATAGTCATAGTTACCCCAAAGAGGACTACCAACCTCAGCGTACGAATTTATATTTTTTAAATTGATATTTTTGTTTAAATACCTGGAAATTTCATCACTTCGAAAACCTGAAAATTGTGAGTATATTTTTGGTTTGTCTATTAAATTTGATAAAGTTAAATAATTACTATGTATATACTTAAGATTATTATCAACTAATTCTCTTATAAATCTTTTTTTTAACTTTAGAAAATTATCTTTTTTATTATTAGTAAATTTTAAGATTTTTATTATTTCTCTTTTTTTTCTATCAGATAATTCGTACTTTTTTTTTTTACAAAAATATTCGTATTCTTTTACTAAATTTATAAATTTTGCTTTCCCAAAATTTTTTTTTAGAGTATTTAATCCTCCAGGATGACTTGGTTGATAGGTTTTATAAATTTTTTCAATTACTTTAGGATATAACCATTTTTTTTTATAAATCAGCTCACATTTTTCACATTTATAATTTTGCATACTTTTCAGAATAAAACTTTCTTTAATATTCAAAATCTTAGACAAAAAAAATGAATATATATTTTGGTTATTTTTGATAATCTTAGATTTTTTGATTGACCCACAAAGTGGGCAACACTTGATAATTTTAAATATTTTTTTCATTATCCTTTTTTATAATTAATGAAGACTTTCATTATATTTGATTTTTACACATATAACTCAAAAATTAAGAAAATTATATTGAAAGTTCAATAGTTGAACGTTATAAACGTTCAAAATTTGAACAATTATGAAACAAAATCAAGAAAACTTGGATTTGTTAAGAAAGATAAGTAAAAAGCCACAAGTTTCACAAAGAAAGCTTGCATATGAACTTGGATATAGCTTAGGAAAATTAAACTATTTAATTAATGCTCTTAAAAAAAAAGGATTAATTAAAATTAAAAATTTCAAAAATAATAAAAACAAAATTAATTATATTTATATTCTTACCCCAAAAGGTATTACAAAAAAAAGTCTACTTACCATCAACTTTATGAAAAGAAAAATGAAAGAATATGAGGAACTAAAAAAAGAATTAGATAATAAGTAAATATTGAAAAGTGAAAAACTATATTAAATTAATTGGTAAAGAAAATAATAAAAAGATTGCTTTTTTCATAATCTTAAATATTTCATTAGTTATTGCTGATACTATAGCAATTGGTTTAATACCGTTATTTATTGATCTTTTTGTTAATTCAGATCCAATTTTATTTAATTATTTCAGTTTTTTAAAAGATTCATTTCAGATTGGAGATAAACATTCAATTTTTAAATTTAGTATAATCTTCTTTTTAATAATTTTCCTTATCAAAAATATTTTTTATTTATCAGTTGTCTATTATCAAGCCAAGTTTAGAATGGAATTGAATGTTTTTTTAAGAAAAAAATTTTTAAATTTATATTTGTTTGCACCTTTTGAGATAACTAAGTCTTATAATTCTTCAGAAATTTTAAGAAATACTGTTACCGAAACAAAAAATTATATTACAAACTTTTTTAATATTTTACGATTTTCAAAAGATATTCTTTTATTCTTTTCAATTTTCTTCCTTCTGTTGTTAGTAGACTTTTATTCAACACTAATTGTTTTATTGTTTTTAGTAATCTTAGTAACATTATATATCTCAATTTTTTATAGATACCTTAATACAATCGGTAAAAAAAAACTTAGTGCACTTAACCAAGTTTATCAGTGGATAAATCAAACATGTGGAGCAATTAAAGAAATTAAGATCACAAAAAAAGAGATAAAAGTTTTAGATAGGTTTTCAGACAAAGTCAAAAAACACGAGCAGACAAATAAGATGACTGAAATAATAAGCTCACTGCCAACAGCAATTTTCGAAATTTCATTTGTAATTATTATGCTGTTTTTGATTAAATTTATTACTGACGTTGACTCAAAAGAAACTCTTCCATCATTGTCATTATATGTAATAGCTTTCATAAGAATGCTGCCTATAATTTCTCGATTTGGATCAACTATATCAGTATTAAGAACATTTAATCCTTCAGTATTATTATTAAATGATGAAATTAATAAACTAGAAAAATATTCCAGATTTTTGAATAACTTTTCTAATATAAAAAAAGAAGATGAATTAAAATTTAAAAGAAAACTTCAATTAGAAAATATATTTTTTAAGTATACTAACGGAAAAAAAAATATATTTGAAAATTTTAATTTTCAAATAGAGAAAGGTAAAAGTATTGCTTTTTTAGGCAAGTCAGGTTCAGGGAAGACAACATTGATAAATATAATATGTGGACTTTTAAAGCCAACTTCGGGTGAAATACTAGTTGATGGAAGATCTGTTAATAATAAAGTTACACTTTGGCAGAAGAATATTGGTCTGATTTCTCAAGATAATTATTTGTTAGATGATACATTGGAGAATAATATTGTTTTTTTAAATAACAGAGACACTATTAACAAGCAAAAACTTGAAGATTCGATTTTTTACTCAGGTGTTTCTGATTTTTTAGGAGAATTGAAATATGGTTTGAATACAAAAATTGGAGAGAAAGGATCAATTTTATCTAGTGGCCAAATTCAAAGAGTTGCACTAGCAAGACTGCTTTATAGAGATCCAGAAGTATTAATTTTAGATGAATTTACTAATTCTTTAGATCCAAATAATGAAGACTTTATTTTACAAAAATTAGAACAATTAAGAAATAAAAAAAACAAGACGTATATAGTTATTTCTCATAAATTAAAGCCACTCAAAATTTGTGATGAAATAATAATTTTAGAAAATGGCAACATATCAGAAAAATTTAATTACTCTGATTTTTATAATAAGTATCACCTTTTATATGACTAATATAAAAAAATATATTTTAAGCTTTTGTCAAGAAACTAAAACAATATTAAAATTATTATGAAAGTAATTTGGATAATTGATAATAAGTTCAGAGAATTATATGGATTATTTGATCTCAAAAAGAAACTTAAAGATCATAAAATCAAACTTTATTTATTCTCCATTCCAGTCTGGAAAACGGCAATAGACCTTATAAATCCACATATTGTTGTTGTTCCAAATTTAAAAAGTTTCTCATGTGGACCAATAGTAGAATATGCATCTCAAAAAAAGATTAATACTTTTGTACATAATTCAGAAGCAATGTTTTATGATGATGAAGTTCAAAGAGAAAAATATCCAATCCACTTAATAAAAAAAATAAGTAAAGTTTTAGTTTGGAGTAAATTAGATGCAAAATTTCTAATTAAAAAAGGTTTTAAAAATAAAGTTGTTGTAAGCGGAAATCTCGTTTTTAACAAAAATGATTTTATAGAAAAAAAAGAGAGAAACAAAAAAATTAAGATAATTGGAATACCAACACATTCGAGGGTGATATCTGGTAATGGAGTTTCAAAAAATAATATACCATACTTAATACGTCACTT
>MDTB01080341.1_pt1 | contig 12283 bp, 11 predicted proteins | sample 811161 | NCBI WGS metagenome assembly MDTB01 (sample SAMN05326650, study PRJNA326480) | marine metagenome | isolation source: seawater | place: Mediterranean Sea | collected 2009 | reverse complement strand
TATCGACTGCCCTGAGAAAATCTGGGATCAACCTTCCGGTAGCCCAATCGCCACCACCAATGACATTGCCTGAGCGGGCACTTGCGAGTTGAAGCCCACGTTCAGCAAAAAAAGAGTTGCGATAGGCGCAGGTGACAATTTCGGCGCACGCTTTGCTTGCTGAGTAAGGGTCATAACCGCCAAGAGGATCAGTTTCTCGATAGGGCCATACCCACTCACGATTCTCGTAACACTTGTCGCTCGTGACATTGACTATTGCCGCTATAGAATCAAAATTACTGCAGGCCGCGAATACGTTTGCGGTGCCTATGACATTAGTCGTTAATGTCTCTAGAGGTTCCTTATAGGATTGCCGCACAAGCGGCTGAGCCGCCAGGTGAAATACGATTTCCGCGTTGCTAGCTTTCAACGCCTTTTTTAGTGTGGCCATATCGAGTATGTCTCCGATTGCAGAGGTCTCGAGTCGCCCCGCTACCCTAGCTTCGGTGAAAAAGTTTGTGGCCGTCGGGGGCTGCAAAGAGTAACCGTGGACTTTAGCTCCTAAATCGCCGAGCCAATGAGCAAGCCAACCTCCTTTGAAGCCCGTGTGCCCCGTCAGAAAAACAGAGCGGCCCCGCCAAAAGCTCGGGTCTATTCCCAACATTTCCATGGTGCGGAGCCTGACGCCCAAAGATCATTAAGCACATTCTTTTCCCGAAATGTGTCCATGGGCTGCCAAAAACCATGATGCTTATAAGCGGAAAGTTCATTGCTCTCCGCAAGCCTGACCAAGGGCCCGCTTTCCCAGCTGGACTGATCTCCGTCAATTAAGTCAATGACATCAGGGTGCAAAACAAAATAGCCCCCATTGATCCAACTGCCATCGCCCTCTGGTTTTTCCTGAAAACTACTGACACTGTCATCGGCACCAAAATTGATGGCGCCGTAGCGCCCAGGCGGCCTGGTCGCGGTGAGCGTCGCCAATTTACCGTGGCTTTTGTGAAAGTTAATCAAAGCACTTATGTTCACATCACCGACACCATCACCGTAAGTAAAACAAAATTCCTCGTCTGGAATGAGGTAATGCTTAACTCGCTTCAGCCTCCCCCCGGTCAAAGTCAACTCCCCAGTATCGACTACCGTCACTGTCCACGGCTCCGCGTTATTGTGGTGCACATTCATGCTGTTATCTTTCATGCTCCAGGTAACGTCAGACTGGTGTAGAAAGTAATTAGCAAAATATTCCTTTATTACGTAACCCTTATAGCCGCAACAGATAATGAAATCGTCCACGCCATGAGCGGAATAGGTTTTCATAATGTGCCAGATGATCGGTTTACCACCAATTTCGATCATTGGCTTCGGAATGAGATTTGTCTCTTCGGCGATCCGAGTGCCCAGACCGCCAGCCAAGATAACTGCTTTCAAATTGGCCTCCTCATACTCGTATTTCTTTAAGCCTACTCACCATCAGGTGCACCGACGTTAGCAACTTCACACGGCTTGCGCGGTCCTCAAACTAAAACTCTTGGGCTGGCCTACCCATCGCAAGCCCCATGGTAAGTTACAATACCCAGTCCCAGTCATCTATGCGCCCATTTTTTTACCAAGTGCAGATCGGGAACTAGAAGATATCTCGCAAAGAGAGCGCTTGCAGTCTTCTGGTGAGTATTCCTTGACTGAGCTTTTTCAATCGATAAAACAGAACACAGACAAACCCTACGCAGGGAATGTTCATGCTTTCCGATTAGATCGATTCATGGAAGCCAAACAAAAACAAAATTTTGATACCGACGTTGAAGTGGCGGACCTGATTCAGCACCCAATTGCAGTTACATTGTCGCGGCAGGCGATGTTTCTAGACATGTGCAGATATGATGGGGGAGTTCGTGAACGCATGCGAAACGGCTTCAAAATACTGGTGATATTTATGCGCACATTTTACGAGGGTACCATGTTGATCAGGACGACATGGCCTTTACAGATAGACTCAATGCCCTTGCACCATGGAAAAAGGAAGTCCTTGCTTGGGCGATTAAGGGTTCGGGATTCGTACCCAATTATCGCGACATCGGATACACTGAAGTTGTTACAGTTTTGCCGTGCCTGGCATGACTGGTGTAACTAGATATCAAGTAAAACAAGAAGATTTATTGATATATCACATAGCTTGGGTAATTAGGCAAAGACATGCTCCCTATCGAATGGATAAGCATAGAGGTTGATTCACACTGTAATCTGCGTTGCACGATGTGCCCGATAGGGCATGGGCTGGTGAAGAATCAAGGCAGAATAGCGGTTGATACCGTAGAGAAAATCGCTGATTTAGCAGTGGGGTACACCGATAAAATAGCCCTCGCAGTTATGGGAGAGCCATTATTGCATCCCAACTTAGTGGATATGGTAAAAGCAATCAGGGCGAAAGATCTTAATTGCTTGCTGTGGACCAACGGTCAATTAATGACAGAAGAGAAATCCAAATCGCTCCTCAAGGCGGGAGTGAGCAAGGTCATTTTTAGCTACGAGATTATTGATAAACACTTGCATGAAATAACGCGATTACGTGCCGATTACGATGTCGTGATGAAGAATTTAGATGATTTCATCAGGTTAAAAGATGAAATCTCGCCAGAAACAGAAGCCTCGATATGGAACATTGTCACTGACACCTCGATTCCGCTCGTATTTCCGGAACACATTCAACAAAAGTATCAAGATGTCGAGCTTTATGCTTCCTACGCGATGGATTGGCATGGGGAAATTGATGTTGGGGAAAGCACTGAAAAGCTGAATGTCACGCCCAGTATGTGCAATCAGATACAACGCTATTTGTCTGTGTCTTGGGAAGGTTATTTTATCTCTTGTTGTAACGACTTTAATCACGAATACCCGATTGTAAATGTCCATGAGGTCGACTCGTTGGAGCAAGTCTTAAATCATCAAAGACGATTGGACTTGATGAAAAATATGGAAGCAGGGAGTTTATCGGGAATTTCCCCTTGTCAAACATGCAGCGCTCCCTTCGTAAGTGAAGGGGTCGATCGTGTTTTTCGGAAAGGGGGTGAACGTCTCAGCAGTAAAAAGGCCTCGAACGCTGCGAAGCAAATCGACGGTGAGTTTGCGGTAAGCTGAGTCATTGTGAATCCACTAGATAAGAACACTGAAGTATGGAACAACATGTTTGACTGGATCGAGCGACGTAATGCCTCGAGAAAGTACCCCAATGAAACAGTTGTGACATGGATCTTGGGATATGCGAATACCCACAAAAGTCTGCCGCAAGAAGAACGAAAAGTGTTAGACGTCGGCTGTGGTTGGTGCCAGTCGATATCCGTGTTCATTAATGAAGGCTTTACTTATTATGGTGTGGATGTCACTGGCGTCGCATTCCCAACAAGAGAAGAACTAACTGGTGTTGGTTGGAGTGATAACGTCTATTTATCGACTTTTAATCCGCCGAAATTGGATTATCCAGACAACTACTTCTCGCACGCGTTTTCGACTGAGGCGTTGCATCTAAACCCAGACAAAAAAGCCATGACTGCGATTATTGCTGAAGTGTACCGAGTGCTTAAGTCGGGGGGGCGTTTCATGGCAACGTTGATGACCCCTGACTACTGGTACATGCCGTTGGGCACGGCGGAATATGTGTCTGAAGAGACCATTGAAGTTCTGCCAAATCACGTTGAGGAAAACAGAATCGGAGCTCAATATTTTGTCTTCAAGGATGAAGCGCATATTAAATCTTATTTTTCTGACTTCTCAAAGGTTTGGATAGGCAAAGAATCCAGAGTGTTTGGTGAATATCCAGAGAAAACATTGCATCATTGGATCGTCAGCGTCGAGAAATAATCGGCTGGTGCTCGTTGGTGCAAACAACCCTGAAATATTGCGGTTGATTGCAGACATTTATGCCGCCGAAAGTGAGACCTATGAAATACTGGGTTGGGTAGATAACAACGAGCAAAAGATTGGGCAAGACGTTTTTGGTTACCCGGTTTTGGGTTCGCCGGACGTCCTGTCGCAAGAACGCTTTAAAGACGTAGCCGTTGTGAATTGTGTGACTACGAGCGGCAAAGTAAGAAAGCAGGTTTGCGAGCAACTAAGTGCGTTGGACGTGGTACCGAAGACCTTAGTTCATCCAAGTATCGATACGAATCAGGTGCTCATAGGAAGTGGGGTTGTGGTGCATCGTGGCGTGATTCTGGAAGCAGGGGTTTGTATAGGAGACGGCAGTGCCATCGCCTCAGGCGTTATCGTCTGTCATGAGACAGTAGTGGGGAGATACTGTCTGCTAGCGAGTGGGTCCGTTGTGGCTGGCCAAGTTAATATACAAGATGCAGTGACACTGTGGACTGGGGCTTACATCACGCCTAGATTAACCCTACATAACGGGGCCATTATTGGTGCGGGCGCAACCGTATTTAGCGATGTGGACGAGCGTACAACTGTTGCGGGGAACCCCGCGAGAAAGGTTTTAGGAAGCGAAAGATAAAGCATGTCCGGCCAAGAACAAGTAGAGCAGCGACTAGCAATCTTATTAGAAAGTGAGTTTCCGAATGCGAGTCAGATCGGTAAGAGCGAATACTTTGTCGATCACAATGTGATGTCATCTTTGGATTTTATGAACTTGGTGATGTCATTGGAGACAACGTTTGCGATCCGCATTGGTGATGATGAGATTTCTGAAGAAAATCTGGGTAGCACTGAGTTAATTTTGGCTTTTCTGAGCAAGAAAGTCTTGTGATAAATAGGGATTTAGGCGCACACATGAACAAGGAAATCATTGCTGAGATTTACGATACTTTTTACTTTGAGCCTGGTGATAGTGCCATAGTCGAAGCGACTGAAGACGATTTGTACTTCTACCGCACTTTCGTGGGTCGACACACAATCGATATTGAACGAGGTGATTGTGTTTATTACCTGAGTGATGATGAAAAGACCTGTTATCTGAAGCGCGGCCCTGTCTCGATCGAGTCAAGCAAGTTTGCAACGATCATCAGGGGTTACATGCCTGAAAACAAGTCATCATCAATTCTGACTAAGACCAATTTGCCTTACGTTAATGGCTGCTCGACTAAACAGATCTTCCCACCCGATAGACTGGGTGATCCAACATTGCAGTTGCTAAATATCCCTCCACATTCGGCCGAGCAGGCACATCATGTTCATTCAACTGGCCGCGTGGTATTTGTCCTATCCGGCACGGGAAAAAGTCTAGTTGGTATGGAGGGTGGCTATTACGTTGAAGACCTTTATCCGGGAAAAGTGGTTGTACTGGGCAAATTTGCGCCTCATCACTTCGAAACAAATGATGAGCATTTAGTTGTGTTGCCTTTGCATATATTTAGCTCCGTTGCTGGGCTGGAAAACAACCATCCCATGTTTAATGGCACACATCTCACTTGATAAAATGATGTAATGGACAGGGCACGGTGTTACGGCGGAGTTCATTGCTTAGACTCAAAAGAGCTAGCTATTTCGTTTGATGAAATATTGCATGACTGCAGTTCTGATGATCCTTATCTAACCTACTACAGTGGCGGACGTTGTTTGTCGAAGTACAGCTTTAACGCGTTCGTCGAAGAAACAGAATCCGTACTAAAAAAAATACTCGACATCCACACGGTGATGGCGGGTGATCGAGTGATCGTTAAGGCCGGCAACACTGACACGGCGCTTTTTGTTTTTTCCGCTGTATTAAAACTCCGAGCGGTCGTCGTACCAGTATCTCCTGATATATCCGACGTCGATTTAACTGACATTGCCAAAGCCTCAAACGCCGCCTTGGTGATTTCTGATTCGCGCAACTTTGATGATTGTATAGCCCTAGAGACAGAGAAGCTTTTTGTTACGAGCTTGGCAAAAGCCTCACGGAATCAACATGATGTGCTCGAGGAGGCAGAACTGCCTGCGCTGCAAGTGTTTACGTCGGGAACCACAAGCCAATCGAAATCTGTCACGCTGTCCTTGCGCAATCTAATTGCAAATGCCATCGCGGTTACGAAGCATCACGATCTAGGGCCAAGCATCACCCTGATGTCGGTATTGCCTTTATTCCACGTGAATGCTTTCAATCTGTCGTTTTTTGCAACCTTATTCTCCAAGAGTCAGCTGATACTGAATCGCTCTTTTTATCTGCCCTCATTTTGGCAAATTGCCGATACTGAACAGGTCAGTGTAATCAGTCTGGTGCCTAAGCTGATCAAGATCCTGATTGAGGATCGCCGAACGATCTCGCCTCCGAAGACCTTGAAGTACGTTATCTCCGCTGCGGCGCCGCTACCGAGGGAGAATGCGCAAAGGTTTTACGATCGTTTTAGAATTAAAGTGCTTCAAGGATATGGTATGTCAGAAGCAGTCAACTTTAGTCTTACAACACCCTCTGATCTGAGCGATAAAGACTATGCTCATCTGTTGGCTTTACCCGACCTTACGTCGGGCGTCGAGTTGTATGGTAATCACTTGGCTATAAAAGATGAGGCCGGTGAAGATGTCGGTGAGGGTGTTCTCGGTGAGTTGTGCATTCAAGGTTGGAACGTGATGCGGGGTTATAACAATAACCCTAAGGCGAATAGAGAAGCCTTTCTGAAAGACCACTTTAAAAGCGGGGACATAGCATATTTAAGGGTCATAAATGACCAGCGCTACTTTTTTTTAAAAGGTAGAAGGAAAGAAATTATCATTCGCAACGGCGAGAACATTAATCCCTATGTTTTTGAGCAAAAACTTAGAGCCCTCGATCATCTGTCAGAGGCGATTTTGGTCGGTTTTGAGAATGACTATAGCGGCGAAGGTTTGGGTTTGGTGTTACCGCGCGCGTTAAGCGAGATTTCGACAAGAGACTTGATGAACAAGGTTAAAGATGACCTAGGTGGGCAATACGTGCCGGATGCTATCGCGTTTACCGATGAGGTGAGTTACACCGATACGGGGAAATTACAACGGAATAAGCTGCGCGTCCATTTTTCAGAATATAGGACATTACCAATTGGCTAGAAAGCGCGATGGATCCAACAAAGCACTTTGAATTAGAAAGATTGAAAAGTGTCGAAGCATAGGTGCATGAACGCTACCAGTCCGAGGGTGCCACCTTTGCCACCATGTTTTTGACTTGGGCGACGGCGCGGCTGAACCCAAGAAGTTCGAACTGCTTGCTCACACGTAAATCCCCGACACAAGATAGTCCCAAACGCTATTCGTGAAAGCTGGCACAAGCGTCGTCGTGGTTCAACATTTTGACGATGGGCAGCCCAGCCCATTAGAGTTGAAGGGGGTGCTCTGCGTCCGAGCATAGTGCGGAACGACGCCATCCAACGAAGGAGATTTAAATGCCCAAGGTAACAATTGGAATCCCATGCTTCAACGAAGAAAAGTACATAGCAGGCACGCTCCTAAGCGCAATCCAGCAGTTAGACGAATACTCTGACTTGGAAATCTGGGTTGGAGACAACAAGTCTACAGATAGCTCTGTGTCAAAAATAGAGAGCGTCTTGGAAGCCATCAAATCCGCTGCAAGCCACGTTACCCTGATAAAACACGAGGGAATTAAGGCCCTCGATAATTTTTGGTACCTTTTTGATGCCACAGACTCGGAGTATTTCATGTGCCTGGGCGGGCATGATCAGATCTCTAAAGGGTATATCCAGCAGGGGGTGACTAATATGACGCAGAGCTTGGCCACCGGGCTTTTTTGTGGCGCACATAGAGGACTGACAGCCGATGGCCAACCGTATGAGCAAGAAATCAAATACGATTTTTCTCAAGATAACCCCGTAGAGCGATACCTCCAATCAATCGCACAACTAGACAATTGTTACGTGTTTCATTCCCTGTTCCGAAGAAAAAGCTTAATGGATTACGACCGCGCACTAGCACCGTGCGGAGCTGACCACCTAATGATCAGCCACCTTTTGTGGAGTGGCAAGCTACATCAGTCAACTGAATGCTTTTTTTCTCGGCGGTACTTCTCGAACGAACGCCGCGCCCTTAATGCGGTCGCGGGCAAATATCCGCATGGTCGGAACAATGTTGAGTTTTATCAGGCCTACTTAGAGGACCTTAAGCAGCTTGCTCAACCGCTCCCAGATCTAGTAGGCGAGGCAGTTTTATCACAAGCCGCTAGCTTATTGATAAACCGCTTTGGATTACCTTTCCTCATTGACACTGATAATTCCATCGGCACCGACGGCACAGGATAGATGCTCACGGAAAATAGCTAGGCAAAAGATGCAACCCCCCTCTAACAGGGAACGAGAGCAAGCGTGATTATCGAGAAGTTAGCGTATTTTAAGCTCGGGAGGCATGACGATTTCGCGGCCCCAAGATCTATTTGATGGTTCAACTGCACATAATTCTCAACACGCCGATAACGAAATGACAGCCTGTTTGCTAGCTCAGTTTTTTCTAATGAGCAGCCTCCCAGTGTAAATAGCTGGCGGCTAGTTTGAAGGCACCCAAGCAAAATCCTGAAAGCCTTGTTTTTTTCAGACCCAGATGACAGGCGCTTAGTTATTATCGTAAAACAGCATCATGCGCTCGGTTAAAACTTGCTTGCAAGTTTCTGGAATAACATTGGGTATCAGAAAGTGGCTCGGTGTGCCGATTCTTTTAGAGGGACGTCTCGATTGTATTCAGTCCCTGTCGATCATCAGCCAGCTGCAGGATCAACTGATCATAAGATCCCTCACTCTAAGTGCTCATCTGGCATTTGCTGCCAGAGCCACTCTTTAGATAACAAGGGGCTACGACTTAGATAGCGCAGCACCAACAGGCATGCCGCGGCTACTTTTTATTCTGACCACGCACACTCGATTAGAGAGCTCTCAAGGCGTTCCTTGCCACGTTTATAGAAAACTGGAGAAAAAAATTGACCTTGTTCTATATCAAGGGCCGTCGGGTCACCAGCGCCCTTGGCGAAGCTAATCCAGTTATTTATTGTCAACACATCGCTGACAGTGAAACCATTTTTGGTCGGCCCCCGTTTTGCCAGGAGCCTATCGGGCCACCGACCATCATGTTCGGCTTCGATCTGCGCCCATTGACTTGGATACTCCATACAGGGCTCACTATTCACAGGTAGCGTCTTAAAGTCGGGAAATATTAATCCATACTCGGAACAGCCGCGCTTTACTGTGACGCTCATTCCGTCCCATACTCCTAGTGCGCCAACCAACACGCTATGGACTGAGCGCGCCAATGTGGTCGCTACATCAAATTCGGAACAATAAATAAACCCCTTATAAAGACCCAAGAACTCTGGACGCATCTCAATCATGCACTTCCGGGTCCTCCCACCGCTTGGATCTAATCGATCGAATACTAAAAACAGCTTTATCAAATCCAGAACAGAGCTAGTCTCAATTTGGACCTTGAAACATCCAAAGCAGTACTTAGGCACGACTCTATATTCATTGAAGACCTTGAAGTGTCTCTCACAGTCCAGATTGAGTGAGTCTCTTCTAAAGGCCTGTGATAGATCCTCGTTTGCACTTATCGGGAATTTAGAGAGAGTAAGCCTAAAGTCATTGAGTAAACTTTGGACTGCCTCATTTGATATCGCGGCATGCGTCGTCACAGCAAAGCTTATTTCTCTGACAGCTTTGTCGCAATCAGATACCGGATGAGGAATTGCAAGATGACCAGGAGATAGCGGGGCAAATTCGAGCAAGCTCTCTGCCAATGCAGGCATATCAGGTTTGAGCCTAGCCGCGTCGAAGTAGCTTACCTCGGCCTCAGAAAATCTGCCCAAATCCTGCAGAGTGTTGGCTAGTAATAAATGAGCCTCTGCGTACCCTGGCTCTGCAGTGATCACCGTGCGATGACAAGCCTCAGCCTCCGTCAGCCTTCCCAGCTTCTGTAATGCCTTCCCCTGATTACAGCGCAGCTTGAGATCCGCTGGCGCCAAACGGATCGCTTGCGTAAAAATGTCAAACGCCTCATCGACTCGTTCAAGCCCCATAAGGGCGGAACCCAGGTTATGAAGCGCTTGGCTGTTGTGGGAGTCTATAACGAGTAGCGCCCTGGCTTTAACTTCCGCCTCATAAAATAGATTCAGATCGAGACAAAGGGCACTCAGGTTGAGTAGCGCCGAGACGTGATTGGGCTCTAATTCTAAGGTGCGCTCATAACATTCTCTCGCTTGGACCAGCTTTCCTAGGTCGCGTAATATTATCCCCAGATTGAATTGCGCTAGGGCATTATTCGGTTTGAGACGTACCGCCTCTCGACAACTATTTTCTGCATTCTCAACCTGGCCAAGATCCCGCAGAACTGCACCAAGGTTCAAGTGAGCATCGGAATCTAGGGGCGAAAGCTCCACCGAGCGTCGCGTTGGCTCCAGAGCCCGTTGGCTTTTTCCTTGGTTCTGAAATATTGCGCCCAAAACCTTCCAGGCAAAAGGGTGCTCTGGGTACTGCTGACTCAAAGCAACTGATATCGCTTCTGCTTGAGCGTATTGCTTGGCTTGATAGTGGCCCAGAAGCCTATTGAGCTGCTCTTGCGGCGGAACAGCAACGGCCGCCGCATTTTTCCCCTCTTTTGACCTTTTCTTTTCGGAGATAAGTTTGCGCTTCGCCGCTAATGACCTGCCAGACTTTTTCACTTCGGTGCTGCCCTACCCACTGTCATCGCCTCGCTTTTCACACTGGTCGCACCCTTGTAGAACGTGGATCCGACAGACCTCAATATAGAAAAGCTCCTGAAAACTACACTACCACGTGACTAACCCGTGTTGCTGGTCTCACGACTTTGACCTCTAGCGCTACCGTGTTCATAAACTTGCCAGATCATACTTTTGCAGACTCAAAACGTGCTCACTATTTGCCCAGCAAAAACCTTTATGGGACCCGGACAATCCTGCGGATTGTCAAAAATGCGGGCATAAGCATTGCGACTGATCTCAAGCGCAACTTCAGCCACCTCAATTGTCTGCAGTTCATAAATGCTCAAGAGCACCATTCAAGTACGGCTCGTAATGCCTCCATTTTTCAGAGCTGCCAGTGTAAATGCCTTGGCGAATCTGAACATTGGAAGCCGTCGCCACACGACGATTGTTGTGCTGCGGCGATAAACAAGCGTCTTCCCAATCTAGCCCTAGATATCTTATTAAGGACCGTGTTTCCAGCTCAGGATTTTCAGTAAGGCTCTCATAGTTGACGCTGTAAATGAGCTCTCCCATCTCGCCTTTCCAAAATTTCATAAGACGATTGTACCTTCGGTAGTAGCGCACTAGATCTTCCAATGAATAGCTGAAGCCCAAATTACTTCCGAGAAAGTACTGCCTAAAATTTGCCCAACAAGTTGCAGCGGGGTTCCGAGAAACATGAACGATTCTGCATTCGGGAAACGCAGCTGCAATTAGCCCAACGAAAAAAAAGTTATCGGGTGTTTTATCGCTCACCAATAGCTCGCTAGGCGACCGGGCCCGCAAATCCCGCTCATATCCATGCCTAAAATCAGCAAGAGTGCGCGAGGTCACTTTCTGTGCTCCTGTCGCAAGTTCCAAACCTCGTTTTGTTATCGCTGATAACTCTCCCGCCCCCCAAATTTCAGAGTGCGAGGAAATAATCTGCTCGACCAGCGTGGTCCCGGATCGCGGCATACCTACAAGTAAAATAGGAACTGGACCGTCTACACTGTCGCTCTTATCGCAGGCCACATTTTTGAGACGCGGATATTGGTATTGAACCCTTTCAAATAGCTGGTCATCGTTGGCAAATTCATAGCCCAACTGCTCCTTACGCAGAGCATTACCCTCTACATAAAGCCCGTAGGCGCGCTCATATTCATCCATGTCCTCGATGGCTTTTGCCATCGCAAAACAAATGCGGCATCTATCATCAATAGAAAGGTCTGAGCGGTCATAAAGCCGGTGCATTTGCCTGTAATGCTCATCCTCGGTATGAAAAGATTTGATCGTGGCTAGATTCCGATAGGCCTCAGCAAAGTCGGGCTTAGCCGCAATAGCACTAGCGCAATAAGCCTCGGCCTCTGCAAGCTTGCCAAGCTCGCGTGACAGTACACCTAAATTTAAATAAACCTCCGCGTAGTCTGACTGATGATCGAGCGCGGCCAGATAACTAGCTTTGGCTTCTTCTAACTCACCCTCTTGCTGCAGGACAATTCCTAGATTGTTGTGCGCGGCCGCAAACGCCGGCGCAAGCTCGATCACTGTTCTATATTCCGAAGCGGCCCTTCTCCAGTCTCCTATCTCGTGGTAAACCAAGGCAAGATTGTAATGACAGTCAGTAAAATTAGACCTCAAGCCAAGGGCGGTCTGGTAGCAAGACTCAGCTTCGAC
>MDTB01121365.1_pt1 | contig 12287 bp, 13 predicted proteins | sample 811161 | NCBI WGS metagenome assembly MDTB01 (sample SAMN05326650, study PRJNA326480) | marine metagenome | isolation source: seawater | place: Mediterranean Sea | collected 2009 | reverse complement strand
TTTTTTTGTTAATTTAATTTCTGTTATGCTTATCTCAATTTATATATTTTCCTTTAACTTTTAGAGTTTAGAATGAAAAAAATTGCAATATTAGTTGACTTGGAATTAAATGAAGTTGCAGGAGGACATGTCAAGTTTTGGGAAAGAGTTTGTCATTCTCTAGGGAAAAACTATAAAGAGTTCAATTTATCAGTTTTTTTTCTTGGAGAGAACTTTACGAAAAAAAGAGTTGGGAAAAATATAATCTTCTATACATTAAAGCCCATTATCTCCTCAGGCATACTAAAACCTCTAGGAGTGGATGCCGATAAAACTGATCTGTGTCCGATAAATTTAAGATTATTCTTGATGCTGAGAGAGTTTGATATCATTCATTCGACTGATCAACTTTTTTGCATGGCTAAAACTGCAATTTATGCATCAAATTTTTGGAGGATTCCATTAACAACATCCCTTCATACTGACACACCTTCTTATACAGAATATTATGTTAAGAATATTTTTAAGAGATCAACTAAATTATTTTATAAGATATTTATAAAAAAACTAAAATTACACAAAGTTCTTTCAAATAAACAAAAAAAAAAACAGATTTCTTATATAAAAAGTTGTGCTTATGCAATGATTGACCATGGAATACAGATAAGAAAAATGGACTTTACAAAAGACATTATGCTAAAGATATGTAAAATATCAAGAGGAGTTGATTCTTCAATTTTTAAACAAAAAAAAATCAATAGGAAAGAACTTTTAGAAAGGTATAAGCTACCCAAAAATAAAAAAATTATTTTCTTTTGTGGTAGAGTCCATGAACTAAAAGGTGCAGTTTTTTTATCTAAGATTCATAAATTACTTATTGAAAAGAATATTGAGGTGATTTCAGTTTTTGCTGGCGAGGATATTCACGGGGAAAAGTGTTTAAGTATTGGCGGCGAAAATATCAAACTACTAGGTCATTTGAATGAGAATGAAATTTCTGATTTATATAATTTATGTGATTTATTTGTTTTTCCATCAAGATATGAAACAGGCCCACAAGTGGTTCTTGAGGCTAAGGCTTGCGGTGCCGTATCAGTTGTATCTCCTGAAGGTGGGGGGAAAAGAATAAAAAAAAATGGAATTGATGGAGTTGTTATTAAAGAATTTAATGTTACTAAATGGACTGAAGTGATAATAAGTTTATTAAATAATAAAAAAAAAATTAACTTTATGAAAAAACAGATAATTTTGAAATTTACCCCCCCGTCCTGGAATAAGATTTTTTATTCAAATTTCTCAAATAAATGGAGACAATTATCCAGATGAACAATTTATTATTTGTTATCCCACATCCGGATGATGAACTAGTAGGATGTTGTACAATCATAAGAAGATTCTTGAACAAAAAAAAAAAAATTCATCTTTTTTTTTTAACAAATGGAGTTGTCTCTAAAGAGTCAAACTGGTTTTGGGAAAAAAACAAAATAGATTCAAAAGTTGAGCAACGAAAGAGTGAAATGATGCTGAGTGTAAAATTACTGGGTATAAATAATATTTCGTTTCAAAATATTCCAACTCGGACTCTTAAAAATTATATTAGTAAAACTTATATAGAAATAAAAAAAATAATAAAATCAAAAAAAATTGATTCAATTTTTTGTCCTGCCTATGAAGGCGGACATCAAGATCACGATGTTTCTAATTTTATTTGTTCAAAATTTGTTAACAAACACAGGGTTTATGAATTCCCAGAATATAATTATTTAGATAGACGTATAAATTGCAATACATTTATTAAATTGAAAGGGAACGAAACTATTATAAATTTAACTAAAGATGAGAAAGAGTTTAAAAAAAAATGTTTGGAAGTTTATCGGTCAGAAAAGAGTAATTTAACTTACATTAAATTTGAAATAGAAAGCTTTAGATTACTTATGAAGTACGATTATTTAAACCCACCTCACGAAGGTTTGTTATTTTATAGGAGATTTAGTCTTTTTAAATGGCACCCAAGAGTTGATGGAGATAAGCCTTTGGATGTAATAGATAAAATAAAAAGATCTGATATTTTTACCAAATGAAAAAAATAAGATTTTTAATATTTTTTTTAATTGGTTTATTCATTTTTCAATGGGTTTTTAATTTTTTTTCAGGTGAAGAATCTGTAAAGTTAATATTAGATAACAAATTCCAACTTATTTTATTAATTATTGCTCATATACCTACACTATATTTTGATTCATATGCTTGGTTAGTATTAATGACTAAGAATAAATTATCTAATTCATCAGCATTTCTGATTACTTGGATATCCCAGACTTCAGGAAAAATATTCCCAACAGGAAATATTACTGGAGAACTTGTAAGAGTGTATTTGGCGAAAACAAGTGGTCAAACCTTTTCTTATGCATCTACGACTGTTCTTGTTGACCTTTTTATTGCAGCTATCTCTCTGTTAATTTTTGGAATACTTAGTTTGCTTTTGATTTTATTTAAAGATTCAAACTTAATTTTAAATAATGGATTTACTTATTTTATCGTTTCTATTTTTTTAATTTTTTTAGCAACAACATTATTTATCGTAATAATTAGAAATAGGCTTCTTTATGTTTTACTTAAAAAATTTTCATTTCAAAAAATTCTGAGATTTAATAGAAGCAAAATTATGTCAATTTTAAGACTTGATTATTCCCTATATAAACTAAGTCAAAACAATAGAGTACTGTTTCACTCTCTAGTTTTAAGGTTACTTGGCTGGTTGGCAGGAGCATTTGAAATATACGTTTTTTTACTTATCATTGACGTTGATGCAAATTTTGTTGATGTTATCATAATTGAGTCCATCACGGCAATTGTAAGGTCCATCGTTTTTTTCATTCCTGCAGGTTTAGGTGTGCAAGAGTTAGCATTCGTTATGATTGGAGAAATTTTAGGGTTTTCATATATTACATCTTTTTCAATAGCTCTCGGTAGAAGACTTAGAGAGATTATGGTTGGAATTCCAGCAATATTGTATTGGTATTTGGTCTTTAGAAAAAAAGTTTATTAACCGATTAACTCAACTTCTTTATATTGTTTTTGATAATTTTCATAAATTTTCGATATTTGATTGGACATTTGTTTATTGGCTATAGTTATGAAAAGTGTATTTGGTGCAGTTCTATTTCTAATAACAGGTAACAGAAAATGAAACCCAATATTTTTTAGTTCATTTAGTATGCTATTTATATGATTAGTTGTATTTTTTGTAAATGATTGAAATTGAGTAAAAATTATAACCTTTTGGTTTTTTTTCATTAGTTTTATATCTGCCGGAGTGACATATTTTATTGATCTCTTCCCTTTAATACTCGAAGAGAATCCATTATCAGGGTCAAGAAAAACTATTTTTTCCTTTTTAAAATATTCAAGGGAATTTTCTAACCAAGTTTGTCTTATATTTTGTTTTATAGGGACATCGTAAAATTTTATGTAATCACTAAGATGTGTATTGTTTGAAAATTTTTTAATATTCCTTTTAAAAGCATTTTTATAAACAGTTAACTCTGCAGTTATATCTTTATCATAAAGGCCAAATGGTTTTCTATCTAAAAAGTATCTTTTTTCTCCGTCATTTTTGTTTAGCTCATTGTGACCTAACTCTTCGGGATTTACCAAGTACCAATTAAGCCCTATTTTATACCCTAGATTTTTACTTAAATCTTTAATAAATAAGAATTTAAAAAAGTCATGAATATCCCCTAAGTATCTTTCTTGCATTTTGATTAAAAATTATACAAATATTATAAAATGATTAAAAAAAGTGCAAAAAAATATAAAATTTCTTTTGGTAATAATTAAATTATCAATAAAATCATATAGATATAACAATGTAATTTCTTTTGGCATCATTCTTGCTTTAAACGTATTATTAATAATATTCTTATAGGGAGAAAATATGAATGCTAATACTTTAAATAAAAGCTTTTTATTAAAAAAATCAAAGCTTTTAAATTATTTCTCATTCATGGTGATAATGTTTTTCACTGTGAATGCAAATGCTGGTGCTGTTGAAGCCGCTCCAGCAGTTTCGCCAGAAGTTGCTTATATTTTAAATACATTTTTGTTTTTAGTTTGCGGATTTCTGGTAATGTTTATGGCCGCAGGTTTTACTATGCTTGAGGCTGGACAAGTCAGAAGCAAAAATACCGCTGTGATATGTTTAAAAAATATAGGATTGTTTTCAATAGCTGGTCTTATGTATTATCTAATTGGTTACAATCTAATGTACGACGGAGTTGATGGAGGTTATATGGGATCCTTTTCGATTTTTGACAGAAGTTCAGAAGTTGATATCGAAACAGGTTACGCTGCAGCTTCAGATTGGTTTTTTCAAATGGTATTTGTTGCAACAACAGCATCAATTGTTTCGGGTGCTTTAGCTGAAAGAATTCTAATATGGCCTTTCTTTTTATTTGTTGCTATTTTAACTGCATTTATTTATCCAATTGCTGGATCTTGGCAATGGGGTGGTGGTTGGTTAAGTGAAATGGGGTTTTCTGATTTCGCGGGATCTACTCTTGTTCACTCTGTTGGCGGATGGGCTGCACTAGCTGGAGCAATTTTACTCGGCTCTAGGGATGGTAAATATTCGTCTGATGGTAAAGTAAATGTCATACCTGGTTGTTCTCTGCCAATGACAACTCTTGGAGTTTTCATTCTATGGCTTGGTTGGTTCGGATTTAACGGTGGATCACAACTTGCTTTAGGATCAGGCGCAGATGCAACTGCTGTTGCAGATATTTTTGTTAATACAAGCTTAGCTGCAGCAGGGGGTGTAATAGCCTGTATGATTATAAGTAAGGCAACAAACAGTCATACTAATATTGCAGCCACCTTAAATGGTGCAATTGCAGGGTTAGTAGCAATTACAGCTGAGCCATTGACACCATCTATGGGACAAGCTGTTGTGATAGGTGCTATAGGTGGTATTATATGCATGTATGGCATGAAGCTACTTGATATGCTTAAAATTGATGATGTAGTGGGTGCAATACCAGCTCACCTTTTCGCGGGTATATGGGGCACACTTGTTGTTGCATGGACTAATCCGGATGCATCACTATGGGTTCAATTCATTGGTGTAGTCTCTTATGGCTTGTTTACTCTTGTGGCCTGCTTTCTGGTTTGGTTCGTAATCAAAACAGTAATCGGAATCAGAGCTTCTAAAGAAGACGAAGAATATGGATTAGATATGAGTGAATTGGGTACTGTCTCGTATCCAGATTTTAATAAAAAATAAATATCGGCTCCCCATAACGATAAGCGGATTAAATTATAATCCGCTTATCAATCTTTACAATCTAACGGAGTCAATTCTACCTTTTTCAGGTTTAACTCTAAAGAATATTCTGGATAATCGTATTTAAAAAAACTAGCTATTCCTTGTTTGTTTAAATGAATGGTTTGCTCAAAAATAGGTGTTTGTTCTTTATCTTGATAATAAGCCATTCTAATTTTTTTAAACTTATTTACGACCCCTTTCCCAAGAAGTGACTTATCTACGGAAAGGATTTCATCAGTAAAAAATACGGAAATATTAAAATATTTATCTGGAATCGTTCCTTCGTAGACGTCTCTGACAATCATCTTTTTGCCAGAGTAAAGGTTATTGATAACATTTGTCAAAAATTCATGTGGAAAAATCACTTCAGGAGAAAATTTCAAGACTTTATCATCCTCCATAAATGAAACTATAAGCTGATCAGATTTTTCTGCCTTCCCGTAGTGCCTTTCGACAAGTTCTGCATTATCTTTGACCTCCAGAACAAACTCCATGTTTTTCCCATCATTTAATTCATTTAAAGAATAATTAATTTCGCTTACACTTCCAACTCCATGAGAATTTATAAATTTGGTCATCATTCTTTGGGTTGTTACCCACGAAGCATTACAATTATTTATCCAGTCAATAAGTAAATAACCAGATGCTTGATTCACATAGGTTTTTCCAGGCAATCTAGCATCATCTGATTTGCTTAAGGAAATATTATATTCACTTTGAAAAGATTTTAACTCAGCTTGAGAAACATTAGATACTAAGGCAAAGAAGAAAAATGTAGTAAATATGTTAATTTTAAAACGTTTCATAATGCTAAAAATTTAAATGTTAATTTGTAATATGAAGGCTAACATAGTATTTTTTTTTAAATGATAAAAGCATTAATTTTTTTAACAATTTTTGGTGTTGTAATTTTTTTAGTTTTAAAAACTAGTAAAATCGACAAAAAAATAATTTACACATGCCTATTAATTTTTTCTATGTCAGTGATTTTTTTAATGACAATATTTTTAAATTTTACTAAAGAGCAATCCGAATTGAATTACAACCCTCCAGTGTTTGATGGAGAAAAAATTATCCCGGGCCATTTTCATGAGAAAAATTGATAATTTTGAATTTCAATGCAAAAGCTTAGGAGTTCCAATTGGTTTTATAAGAAAAATTGAAGAATCATTAAGTTTTAGAAAAGGAAAAGTTTTTTTGATAGGCGGAAACGTTCGAAGTTTAATTCTAAAAAAAAAAATAGATTCTAATCCAGATTTAGTGACAGATATTAACTATAATAAAGTATTAGAATGCTTGAAAAATTCAAGAATAGATTTTGTTGAAGTCGGTGCAAGTTTTGGTTCATTAGTAATTAAGTATGGGGTAAATAAAATTGATCTAACTTCAATGAGAAGTGATTTGGAAACAGATGGAAGGTGGGCGAAAGTAAAATTCACTGATAGTCTAGATGAAGATTCTAGACGAAGAGATTTTACTTTTAATTCCATTTATTGTGATATGAATGGAGTAATCCATGACCCAAATAATGGGTTAGAAGATTTAAAAAGAAAAAAGGTAAAATTTATTGGAAATATAAATGATAGAATTACGGAAGACTTTTTAAGAATTATGAGATTTTTTAGATTCTCACTATCAGTGTCGGGGAAATTCAATGAAAATGATTTAATTATTTGCAACAAAAGTCTTATTAATCTTAAAAAATTATCATTTGAAAGACGCATTGAAGAACTCCAAAAGATTTTAATGCATGATAAAATTAAAGATATCAAGATCTTTACAAAGTTGCACCCTCTTTTAATTAATACCCTGGAATGTAATCTAAAGTTTGAGAACTTTGTGAAGCTTTGTAAATTGGAAACGGTAATTGATGACGCAAGTTTTCATAGACGTTTAAAGTTTCTTATGAGATCTATTTGCGGTTTAACTCCACTTATAAAAAAAAAAGCTAGTAAAAAACTAAAAAATAGATTGATGAAAAAAATATTTATAACTAAGTACTCATTAAAGACTCTAAATCACATGCTTTTTTATCATGAAAAAATTCATGTGATTGATAAATTATTGTTTGATTATATTGACGAATTGATTTTAAAAAAAGATTTTTATAAATACTTAAAGGTTATAACTCTATTCAAAAAGAAGAAGTTTCCTTTGACCGGAGAAGATCTAAAAAGTATTGGTTTTAAGTCAGGGGAAAAGCTGGGCATCACTCTAGATAAAATAACAAATTGGTGGATTATGAGTGATTTCAAAGAGAATAAGAAATCTTGCATGAAATATGCACAAAAATTATTGTAGTTATTACCACGATGTTAGAGGAGGAAGCGACATGAAAATAGCATCGATATTTCCATTAGTTTCTAATCCAAATTTTGTTCCTCTGTCATAAAGCAGATTAAATTCTGCGTAACGAGACCTTCTATGATATTGCAAAATCTTATCTTTTTTTGACCAGGAGTCATTTATAGTATCGTTAACAATTTTTTTGTATGATCTCAAGAAAGTTTTACCTACATTTTTTGTAAACTCCATATCTGAATCCCAAGAATTAGATTTCAAATGGTCGTAGAAAATACCACCTAGTCCCCTTGATTCATTTCTATGGGGCAAGAAAAAATAGTTGTCACACCACTCTTTATATTTTTCATAACAACCCTTTTTGTATTTATCACAAGTTTTTTTCAATTCCTTATGGAAATAATCCGAAATTTGTTTTGATTGAAATGATTCTTTATCTGTTGGTGTTATGTCAGCTCCTCCGCCAAACCAATATTTTTCTGTTACAATAAACCTTGTATTCATGTGCACAGCAGGAATCTTTGGATTCATTGGGTGGATAACAATGGAAATACCAGAAGCCCAAAACTTTGAATTATTTTCTGTTCCTGGTATCTTTCCTGCTAAGTTCTTCGATAAATCTCCAAAAACCGTAGATACATTAACCCCTGCTTTTTCAAAAACTTTCCCCCTGATTAGACGCATTCGTCCACCACCCAATTCATTAGAGCCACTATTATCTCGTAACCAAGACTTTTCTTGAAATTTAATTTTTTGCTTAGAGTATTTTTTTTCAATCATCTCAATTTCTTTGCAAATATTATTTTGAAGGTGTATGAACCAATCTGAAGAGATCTTTTTTTTTTTGTCAATTTTTTTCATTGTTTTGTGTTTTTAATTTTTTATATTATATAATGAAAGTAAGTATGATTGATAGATGATGTCTGAAAAAGATTTAAAAGAACAAGAAATATCTTCTGTCGACGAAGATAAAAGAGATTTCTTATATATCACAACCGCGGGTTTAGCTGTTGCAGGAGGTGCAGTGACAGCATTTTCTTTAATTGATACCATGAACCCTGCCAAAGACGTTCTTGCACTGTCCACAACAGAGGTTGATCTATCACCAGTTGAAGAGGGACAAAGCTTAACAGTTATGTGGAGAGGCAAACCAGTATTTATAAGACATAGGACCTCATCAGAAATAAATAATGCGAATACAGTATCAGTTGATGAATTAAAACATTTTGCTTCTGATGAATCTAGAGTAAAGAACCCAAAATGGCTTGTAGTTGTTGGAGTTTGTACTCATCTAGGTTGTGTTCCTTTAGGGCAAAAGATTGGTGATAACAAGGGAGAATACGGTGGATGGTTTTGTCCATGTCACGGTTCACACTATGATACATCGGGAAGAATTAGGAAGGGACCAGCCCCGTTAAACCTCGAAGTCCCGCCTTACGAGTTTGTCTCAGACGATATTATAAAAATAGGATGAATTTATGAAAAATGAAACTAAAAATAAGAAAAAAGGTATAACCAATTGGATTGATGAAAGACTTCCAGTATTCACTTTTATTAACCATAATTTGAGAGACTACCCAACACCTAAAAACCTCAATTACTTCTGGAATTTCGGTTCATTGGCTGGGATAACCCTTGTTATAATGATCGTGACAGGCATTCTCTTAGCCATGCAGTACACAGCTAATACTGATTTAGCTTTCGATAGTGTTGAGAGAATAATGAGGGATGTAAATAACGGTTGGTTGCTAAGGTATATTCACATGAATGGTGCATCAATGTTTTTTATCATAGTCTTTATCCATATGTTTAGAGGTCTATATTATGGTTCTTACAAGTATCCTCGGGAGATATTGTGGATGTTGGGTGTTGTAATATTATTGTTAATGATGGCAACAGCGTTTATGGGATATGTTCTTCCGTGGGGTCAAATGAGCTTCTGGGGTGCGACTGTAATTACAAATCTTTTTTCAGCTTTTCCTATTATAGGTGATTATATAGTTACCTTCCTTTGGGGAGGATTTTCAGTTGATAATCCCACTCTAAGTAGATTCTTTGTATTACACTACTTACTTCCTTTTGGAATTGTTGGAGTAGTAGCACTTCACCTTGTGGCACTTCATCAGTTTGGTTCAAATAACCCTTCAGGTTTAGATGTTAAATCAGATAGTGATACCATACCATTTCATCCATATTACACTGTTAAGGACTACTTTGGGTTGGGTGTGTATTTGATAGTTTTCGCTGCTTTAGTTTTTTTTGCACCAAATTTCTTAGGGCATCCTGATAATTATATTCCTGCAAACCCTCTTCAAACGCCAGCTCACATAGTTCCTGAGTGGTACTTTCTTCCCTTTTATGCAATTCTAAGGGCTGTGCCTGACAAACTGTTGGGTGTTCTTTTAATGTTCGCTGCAGTATTAGTTTTATTTTTTCTTCCATGGCTTGATAGACACAAGGTAAGGAGCGCAAACTTTAGACCGTTTTACAGGCAATTCTACTGGCTTTTTTTTGTTAACTGTTTAATTTTAGGATGGGTTGGTGCGATGCCAGCAGAAGGAATTTATGTTTTAATTTCAAGAGTAGCTACCTTGTACTATTTTGCATTTTTCTTGATAATAATGCCTCTTTTATCCAAATTTGAAAAAACAATGGATTTGCCCTCAAGTATATCTTCAGCAGTTATTTCAGAAAAATTTGATAACAAGGAAACTTCAGCTTCTGAGAGCTATGTTAAATAATTCCAAACAACTGTTATTAATTTTATTTATATCGTTTTTTTTGGTCACTGATTCTAAAGGAGCTGACAACTCAAGAACTGAGTTGATAAAGCAGAATTGGCCGTTCAAAGGTATTTTTGGAAGATTTGATAAATCTTCTTTACAACGAGGATTCAAAGTCTATTCAGAGATATGTGCAGCTTGCCATGGGATTAGGCATATCTCTTATAGAGATCTTGCAGGAATTGGTTATTCCTCCGATGAAATTAAAGCAATTTCTGGAGAGTACGAAATTATTGATGGACCAAACGATGAGGGAGAAATGTACGCAAGAGACGCAAAAATGAGCGATAAATTTGTTGGACCTTATGAAAACGATCAAGTGGCCAGACTTTCAAACAATGGGGCATATCCGCCCGATTTATCTTTAATTGTTAAGGCAAGAGCAGGAGGAGCAGACTATATTTATAGTCTATTGAATGGCTACAAAGAATTTCCTGAAAACTTTGAAGCGAGTGAAGGAATGTATTACAACGAATATTACCCTGGTTTTCAAATAGCAATGCCTTCACCCATCATGGATGAAATAGTGGAATATGACGATGGTACAGAAGCTACGCACATTCAAATTGCAAGAGATATCACATCATTTCTCGCATGGACAGCTGAACCAGAATTAGAGCAAAGGAAAAGTCTTGGAGTCAAAACTCTATTTTTTTTAGTTATAATTACGATAATGTTACTTGGTGTTAAAAGGAAGGTCTGGAAAGACCTGGATTAAAATGAAAAAAATTGATATTGCCTTTATTGGTGGTAGTGGTTTATATAACATTCCTGAAATTAAAAATATTAAATGGAAAAAAGTTAAAACAAATTTTGGAAATTTATCATTAGAGATAGGGATTTCTAAAATTGGTAATATGTCTCTGGCTTTTCTTCCTAGACATGGAAAACATCATAATATCTCACCCACCAAAATTAATTATAGAGCTAATATTGAAGCTTTAAAAAAAATCGGAGTTCAAAATATAGTTTCTTTATCAGCAGTAGGAAGTCTTCGGAAAGACTACAAACCAGGCGATTTTGTTCTAGTTAATCAATTTATTGATAGAACATACAACAGAAAAAAGTCTTTTTTTGATGATGATTTAGTTGTTCACATTCCATTCGCGCAGCCCATTTGTAATAATCTAAAAAAAAAAATTGCTCTTTCACTTAAAAAACTAAAAATTAAATTTCATGAGAATGGAACATATGTCTGTATTGAAGGACCTCAATTCTCTTCACTTGCTGAGTCAGAGTTGTATAGATCTTGGGGGTGTGATGTGATTGGTATGACAAATATGCCTGAGGCAAAACTCGCAATGGAAGCAGGGATATGCTATGCTAGTGTTTCTATGGTTACAGATTATGACTGCTGGCATCCAGACCATGATGAGGTTAGTGTGGATCAGATAATATCAACACTTAAATTGAATTCAAAAAAAGCAACTGATTTAATTTCTCATTTTTGTAAGAACCATAATTTAGAATGCAATGAAAATATAAAGACGTTATCAAAAAAATCTATAATAACAGATCTTTCAAAGGTAAAAAAGAGCACCAAACAAAAACTTAAATATATTATAAAAGGTTTATGAAAGTAGGTATTAAAAACTTTACAACTCTCTGGACTTACTCTAATAAAGTTAAGATTATAGATCAAACACAGTTGCCGTTTAAATTTATTATTAAGGAACTTTCTTCTTTAAAGGATTTTTGTCGTGCAATAAAGAATATGGAGGTTAGAGGCGCCCCACTTATTGGGATTGCAGGTGCATTTGGTTTTGCACTAGAAATCCAAAAGAACCCATCTGATTCTAATATTAAGAAATCATTAAAACTATTATTGGATACAAGACCAACAGCAATAAATTTGAAATGGTCGTTAAACCTGATATATAAAAAAGTTAAAGCGCTTCCAA